>Ga0335075_10001254_pt1 | contig 42156 bp, 35 predicted proteins | sample Lox_Sample_24_FD_206723 | JGI IMG/M metagenome (GOLD analysis project Ga0335075, IMG submission 206723) | Soil microbial communities from Loxahatchee National Wildlife Refuge, Florida, United States - Lox_Sample_2.4 | ecosystem: Environmental > Terrestrial > Soil > Wetlands | place: USA...
ATGCCGAGTCAGGACGGCATCCTCAAAGCCATCGCTTACATCTATGGCGGACAAGGTTCTATGAACGTGCCCTCGTGGTCTCCAGACAGTAAAAAAAACGCCTTCGTCAGTAATACGGACCTGAGCCGGCAATAAAATTCTGTCGCGGAGCGTGTACGGTCCGCAGGCCGCCAGGACGCTTTGACAGATTTATGTTCAGGGGCTACGTTCCGGCAAATGGATTACGATTATTCCAATCGCAGTTTTCTTTTGCCGGAAGGCTGCAAGGATTTGATTGATGTCATTCAGCCAACGGCGGCGGTCACGGAGCACGGCTTTGTCTTAACTGTCCAATTGGCAGGTGTCCAGAGCGACGAAATCGAGATAACAGTCGTAGGGAGAACTTTGCGCATTGGCGTGAGGCAGGGTGCCAGTCATGCTCCATTTGGGGGGACGGTTGTAGTGCCGTGGGATTACGCAATAGCTCAAGCGCAAGCCACTTATTTCAAGGACAAGTTGTACATCGTCGTCCCGAAGGCAAGCGGCGCAGGAGCGCCGCCCTGCCACGATTTAATTGGGTAGGGATGACCTGCCGGATTCGAGGCGGTTCACCTCTTCAACAGTTCTTCCGCAATTTGCACCGCATTGAGCGCGGCGCCCTTCAGCAATTGATCCCCGCTCACCCAAAACGCCAGGCCATTTTCCAGCGCGCAATCTTTTCGGATGCGGCCCACTTCGCAATTGTATTTTTCGGAGGTGAACAGCGGCATTGGATATTTCTTGTTTTCCGGATCGTCCACTAGGTCCAGGCCGGGCGCGCCTTTCAGGACGGCCCGCGCGGCTTCCACTGAAACCGGTTTGTCAAATTCGGCGCTTACGGCCACAGAATGGGAACGATAGACCGGCACGCGCACGCAGGTCACGCTTGCGTGAAATTGCGGGTGATGCATGATTTTGCGCCCTTCATTCTCCATCTTCATTTCTTCCTTCGTATAGCCGTTCGGCAAAAACGAATCGACGTGCGGCAATACGTTGAAGGCAATTTGATGCGGATACACTTCTTTGGTGACCGGCTTGCCCGATACCACTTCGCCCACCTGCCGCTTCAATTCCTCGATAGCTTTCGCCCCGGTTCCGCTTACAGCCTGGTAGCTCGACGCGAAAATCCGCTTCACGTGGAACGCCTGATGCAATGGATACAGCGCCATGAGCGTAACGGCTGTGGTGCAATTCGGATTGGCGATGATGCCCTTGTGCCGTTTCACGTCCGCCGCGTTGATTTCGGGAATGACCAGCGGCACGGCGTCGTCCATGCGGAACGCGCTGGAATTGTCTACGACCACGCAGCCGGCTGCGGCGGCGATGGGGGCAAATTCCTTCGAAATGCTCCCGCCGGCGCTGAACAGGGCGATGTCAATCCCGGCAAACGAATCCCGCTTTAATTCCGTGACCGGCAGCTCCGCGCCGCGAAAAGTCTGTTTCTTTCCGGTCGAGCGGGCGGAGGCGAGCAAAGTCAGTTTGCCCACGGGAAAATTGCGTTTTTCCAATGTTTTAATCATTTCGACGCCGACGGCGCCAGTCGCGCCGACAATCGCCACGCTCGGATTCTTATTCATACAAAGGGGACGCAGTTTAACAGAGAAAGGCCGGGAGTCAATTGCGTGGGCGGGGCGAAGGCGAAGCGAAGATGGAAGATCGGAGATGGAGAAACATCGAACATCGAACGTCGAACGCCCAACATCGAATGCCGCCCGGCTGCGTGCACATTTTTTGGATATAGGGAACGCAACGGGGAAACGAGATAGAAAATTGCGATTTTATTGGAAATTTGAAGATTTTTGGGAAACGGGGCGTGGGGACGAGCCGTCCCCACCCCAGTCACGGCTTGAATTGCCGCGAGGATGGTTAACCTGCCGGAGCGTTACTGTTTCCTGATTTGGCCCTTGCGACGATCCGCAACTCAACCCGAATGGTGGCTTCCTCCCGAAACGCCATGACGCGGAAAACCGCGTTGGCGTGAAGAAATTCAAACGATGCCAATCCGTTGGCCTTAATTTCCCGGAGCTCATCCTGGGGGGCTATAGCCCGAAACGATTCGAGAGCACCGCCGGGCTCGATTGGCGGTCCTTCAATACGGTGTAACTGCCCGCGGATCTCAAGTACGGGCGATTCGCTGTCGTGCAGATGAACGGCGTCGCCATCTTCCGCCGCTATCAATTCCATTAAATCCAAAAGCGAGTACGACATTGCTGCCAGATTGACCGTGACAGTGAAAAACGCAAGCCGGCACTGCGAACAAACGCCGATCCATGCATCCAATAATCCATGAATCCAATCGTCTTGGCCCGTTCACTGCTGTATCGGTGACTGATTGTGCACAAATGTGCACAAATTTCTTCGCTTTATGATTGACCATAACCATTGAGTATGCGGAAATAATGATTCTATAGTAATCAAATGCCGAAATTTCCAGTCAGATCCACCAACGGGCAGAAAGCCGGAACTACCAAATATGACGCGCATCATAAAGTGCTGACGCAAACGTACGGAGCGTTCGCTGATCTGCGCCGTGAATTATCCGATTCAAAAGAGACCGTGGGCGGACGCGAGGAAATATTGCGCACCTTCGCCACTTGCCTGGATTCGCAACGGTCATGGCTCCTGCTCGAGGATTATTTCGAAAAACTCTCCCTGTCGCGAAAGGATTTTCCCGATACCAATTGGTGGCCGCGACTGCTGAATGCGCAGGGCAAATCGCGCCTGGAAGAACTGGCTTTCCTGTTTTTGCGCGCCAAGCGCTCCGTGCCGCCGGAGTTGCAGCCGCACGCCAGCCTGGAGCACTTCGCCAGGGCCGAAGAAGCGGAACAGGAACTGAAACTGGTCCAGGAACTGGAAAACTGGCTGTCGCCGCCGTCGATGCCGTTGCTGGAAACGCCCCGGGCCAGCCTTCGCGTGGTCTGCCGCCCGCAGGCCGATGAGAACGACCATTCGCGCCAGCGGCTGACCGTGCAATTCCTCCTGTCGCGTCCGCGCACGGGCGAAAAGGCGCGCACGCTTCACGACCTTGTTGACCTCGTCGTCCGCGCCACGCATGAGCAGGAGTTGTTTGCCCCGCAGGACTGGGAATTTATCCAATGGCTCGCGGACACGCATCGCAATCGGGCCAACGGCGCAGATACCGTCGTGCTGTCGGACACTGAATTGATGCAATGGCTGGCGCGCTGGGGCCATACCAACCGGCTCGAGTTGACCGGTTTCAAGCAGCCGCTTCAATTTCACGGACAAATCATCGCCCTCTCGCCGCATCTTGAAAACGGGGACAAGGAATTGTCATTCACCCATCGCTTCGTTTTGCCCGGCGGCGATTTTCATTCCGTCGCGGACGCGAAATTTTTTAATCATCAACCGCCGCTGGCGCTCGTGGGCAGCACCTTTTATTTGCTGCGCAACGCCCCGCCGCCGCGAGTCTTGAAATATCTCACCAACAAGCCGGCGGTACCCGTGCGCAAATTGAGCCATCGGCTGCTGTTGCACCTGCGCAAAACCCAATCGGCCAACGGAGTGGATTGGGAACAGCTTTGCGTTACGCACAAGGCCACGCCGCAATTTGTATTCGAATTGCTCGACGACGCTCTTCGCCTGCGCCTGCTCGCCAAAAGCCAGCGCGACCAAAGCATCTGGTTCTGGACCGGCCAGGAATGGCAATCCAACGACGTCAAAAAGCGGCCTCATGACAAACCTGAAATCCTCGATGACCCGCGCCTGGAACCAGCCACCCGATGGTTGCGCAAATTGGATTGGTTCACTCCGGAACCCGGATTGTGGATCGGCGACGCCAACGAAAATTTTCTCGGTCTCCTGGCCGAAGCATGGGGGACGCGGCCGGAGGATTCCGAGTATCTGGGCAACCCGGCCTTTCATCGCCTCTTCCTGACTCCGCGGCAGCTCAAGCCCAGGCTGATGATCAAGGGCAGCGGTATTGACTGGTTGTCCGTTTCCGCTGAATGGGAAGCCGAAGGTTTAAAGCTCACAAAGGCCGATTTGGAGCGCCTGGCATCGGCCAGCGGTCGATTCGTTAGATTGCCCAACACCGGATGGGTGGAATTGGACGCCGCTGCGGTTCAAAACGCGCACGAAGTCATGGCAGACATGGGCGTGGATGGCATTGTGGCCATTCCGCAAAAGGTCGGCATGGAACACGTCGCGCACCTGGGCGAGGAAGGTTTCGCGCGTTTTGCGGATACGGCTGAAGCCAAAGAGATGCGCAAGCGGCTTGTGGAATTTCGCGGGGTGCCGTCCGCCGGCTTGCCGAAGGGGCTGCGCGCGGAGCTTCGGCCCTACCAAAAGGACGGCTATGATTTTCTCGTTCACCTGGCGCAGATCAAGCTGGGCGGCATTCTTGCCGACGACATGGGCCTGGGGAAAACCCTCCAAACGCTCACATGGCTGGCGTGGCTCAAAGAGCGCAATGCAAAGAATTCCAAGCCGTCACTGGTCATTTGTCCGGCGTCGGTCCTGCACAACTGGCGGCGCGAGGCTGAAAAATTCACGCCGGACATGCGGGTGCTGGTCCTGGAGAGCGGGGCCGCCAGGCACAACCTGCGCAAACTCATTCCCCAGCGCGACCTGATTGTGACCAATTACGCGCTCCTGCGGCGGGACCTCGAGGAATTGCAAAAGTTTTCTTTCCGCGCGGTGATTTTGGACGAAGCGCAATTCATTAAAAATCCCGGGGCCCAAGTGACGCACTCGGTCAAGCAGTTGAAGTGCGAACATAAACTGGCGCTCACGGGCACGCCGCTGGAAAACCGCCTGCTCGATCTTTGGAGCATCGTGGACTTCATCCAGCCGGGTTATCTCGGAACACAGGAACAATTTCTCGAAACCTATGAGCCGCGCGGCGAAAACGCCGAGAGCGAGCAACGCATCGCCCGGCGGCGCCTGTCGGCCAAGTTGCGTCCGCTCCTGTTGCGTCGCTTGAAGAAACACGTGGCCAAGGACCTGCCCGACCGCATTGAAGAACGGCGCGACTGTCCGCTCAGCGACGAGCAGCGCAAATTGTACCTGGCGGAATTGCGCCGCAGCCGCGAGCAGGTGATGAAAGCGGTCGAAACGCAGGGCCTGAACAAATCGAAAATGCACGTCCTGGCCGCGCTCACGCGCTTGCGCCAGATTTGCTGCCATCCATCGCTCGTGGGCAGCGACACCGCCAGCGGCAAAACCGACACGCTCTTCGAATTGCTCGACCCGCTCATTACGGACGGCCAGAAGGTCCTGGTCTTCTCGCAATTCGTCCAAATGCTTCAATTGCTGGAAAAAGAGTGCGCCGCGCGAAACATCAATACGCACGTCCTGACCGGTCAAACGAAAGAACGGCAGGAAGTGGTAAATGCCTTCCAAACCGATACCAGGGCAGGGGTGTTTCTGTTAAGCCTGCGCGCCGCCGGAACGGGATTGAACCTGACCAACGCCAGTTACGTCGTCCTTTACGACCCATGGTGGAACCCCGCGGTTGAGGCGCAGGCCATTGACCGTTCCCACCGGATTGGCCAAACCCAGACCGTCAACGCGTATCGTTTGATCGCGCCCGGCACCGTTGAAGAAAAAATTTGGGAATTGCAGCAGAGCAAAGCGCAAACCATTGCCGACGTTCTGGGCGAAGAAGGTTTTGCCCGCAGCCTGACCGCGACGGACCTTGAGTACCTGTTTGCGGAAGACTGAGTGATTGTGCTTGATCTGTCGGATCTGTCTGATCCGTCCAATCATCCCCACTCAATCTTTACTGCATCGACGACGTCGACTGCCCTGCAGGTTGTTCTGCTACAATCTTCGTGGGCGTAAGAATTTCCTTGCCGTGTTTTTCCTTCACGGTGCCCGTGACGATGGTCTTTTCTCCGTCAGTTGTGCAAATGTTGGGATGAAAGTCCTTGCTTACCTTGTTTTGCACGAGGAAGTAGTTGATATTTGTGCCATCGTTTTCGACCTGGAGCACGTTCTGGCAGGTTTTGGTGATGTGCAGCTTGCATTTGCCGCAAACCATCATTCCAGTCAGGGTCACTTCATTGGTGTCATCGGCCAGCGCCGCCAGTGTGAGGGTCGCCGCGACGAATCCGGCGGCCAGTGTGGGGAATAAGCTGAATTTTTTCATAGCAATCACCTTTTTTAGTTTTACCAACGATCCGGACAACCCCAAACATCACACCTGCCATAAAATCCGCAAGTTATTTCTGCCGGGGCTAAGAAGGGCGCCCTTGACCCGCGCGAATGTCGGCCTTAACCTCATTTAATGTCGAATTTGAAGAAAAAGGGAAAAGCCATTATGCTGGGCGTCGGGTTGGATTCGGATGGCCATAAACGCGTCACCACGGGCGAAAACTTCGCGCTGGTTGGCGGCACTGAAGAGACTCACGAGGTCATGACCGACAAAATCATGAGGATCAACGAAAAGCTCAAATCCCGCGGCAAACGGCTTGAAACCATCACGGGCAAAGAATTCGACGACATTGCCGAGGAAGTTGGCCTGAAAAAAGTCCAGTCGCAGAAGCGTTAGGAAAACAAAAGACGGCTCGCAGTATTGATGCTTGAATTCGGCGCAAGGCCGGCCACAATTACCCACGAAAACGCGAGAAAATGGCCGATTCCGACAAGGACAACCGCATCTTTGCCGCGGCTCTTGCTCTCGCCGCGTTGGCGGGAATTTTCCTCCGTTGTTATTTGCTCCAGGACCAGGTCTTTGGTGATGACGAATGGCACGGCCTGTATTTTGCCATTGGCCGGTCGCCCGCGTGGCTTCTGACGCACTTCTCGATTCCTGGCGCTACGTGCATTCCTTTGAATTTCTATACCGGGGTTTTGGGGGCCGCTACGGGTTGGTCGGAGACCCTGTTACGGCTTCCGTCGCTGATCTTCGGAATCCTGTGCGTCGTCGTTTGTCCCCTCGTCGCACGGCCAATCATCGGAACCCGGCAAGCGGCGTGGCTGGCGCTCCTGCTGGCTATTTCGCCGGCGTTGATTTTTTACAGCCGTATCGCAAGGCCGTATAGCACGGTTGCATTTTTAGGATTTCTTTGCGTTCTTTCCGCAGCGCGATGGGCCCGGTCGGGAGAATGTTGCTGGCTGTGGCTCTATGTCGCTTCAGGAATTTTAGCTGTCTATTTTCACCTCTTCGCCGTCGTTACGGTCATGACGCCGGTGCTGGCCGCCGTCATTTGCAGTTTTCTTGTTCGTTTTTCCGGGAAACCCTGGCAGGTTTCGCCCCCTGTCCCGGCGGAAACAGAGCAGCGCGCTGCCCCGGTTGTGCCCACCCGCCATTGGATCATTGCCGGCGTAGTGATCGTGATTTTTTCCGGTGTATTGATGGCCCCTGCCGTGATTCATTTGCTCGAAACCAAATTTTACAATGTCGCATTTGCCGGAGATCTCAGGCTGGCGTCCCTGCCGCGTGTAGCGATGTTATGGGCAGGCGTTGCGCAGCCGGTTTTGGTTGTGTTGTTTTTCGCCGCGCTTGTTACCGGCGCTTTTGTTGAATGCCGTCGAAATCTATATTTAGGCATAATGCTCATCGGCCTTTTTCCGTTGCATGCGCTTGCCTTGCTTCTGTCGCGGCCGGATTCCGTCCAAAGCGCCATTGTGCTGGTCCGGTACAGCATTCCGCTGGCGCCGGTCTGTCTTTTGCTCGTGGCGTGCGGAATCCAGGCTGCATTGGAGGGCATCGCAACCCGCGTTCGTTTCCATGCGTCGTTGCAGGCGCTGGTTGCCTTTGCTTTTGTCGTCGCCCTGTCTCTCGCCGGTCCGTTGCCTCAATGTTACGTTGTGCCCAACAATTTCACCAGCCACGGCGCCTACCAGCATGATTACAGGCGCATTGATTGGAACCACTCTTTCCACAGCGATTTTGCTCCCGCCGGCTTTACGCTTAAAACCGTAATTGACGCTAAAGAAGTTTCTCCCTTTTATAAGTTTCTCGGCCAGCATCCTGATGGGCGTCCGATTGTGGAATATCCGATGATGATTGGAGACCACTTTAATCCTCTTTACTATTACCAGCATTTCCACGGACGCCCCGTCCTGGTGGGATACGCCACAGACGTAGTGCTTCCTGCCGGCCTTTCGCCCGGCAACATTTACGGCGATACATACATTGACCAGGTGCTAAGCCTCGTCCATGACCCGTCACGCCTGCGCTTTCACAACCTTGTTTCGATGGACGACTTGCCGGCAATGCGCGCCCGGAATGTGGAATTCATTGTCCTGCACAAACATTTCGAAGCGCAATTGGATGCTGTTGCCATGCCATTGCCGGACATCCCGCGGTTATACAATAAGTATCATGCAGAAATTGGAGCGCCCGTTTATGAAGATGCGCATATTGCCGTCTTCGGATTAACAGGCGCGCAACAGGCGAAATAACTGTCTGGCTGGTCAACGGTTTCCGGAAAGGGACGCGCATTCAGCTTCGATGTCCGTTAATTGCTTCTGCACGTCAGGCGGGGCGGGGCGGCCGCGCCAGGTTAGCGCGATGTACCGGCTTAAACGGCCTTTCGCATCTTCGAGATAGGTTCTCCGTTGCTGCGGGCTTTGGGCGCTCGCCGCCAGCTTTTGGTATAACAGAGACAAATTCAAATTGGTTGGGGCGAAGCCGGGACGAAGGTGATCGGACATTAATAGGCTTGCCAGCGCGCCGTTCTCATCGCCCTTCACTTCCTGCGCAAGCGATTTCAGAAAAAACAAATAGGACGTTGCCACCGGCGGCGGATTGTCATGGTTTGGCCAGTATTGCGCCAGCCCGGCGCCGATGACCGCTTCCATGTTTTGCAGACACGACACCATCCCGGGAAGATCATGTTGAGCGTGCGCGGAGGAAAAATCGGCGTAATACCAGGCTGCGAGATTCTCATAGGCGACCGAACTCGGTTGCGGCAATGCCAGGTGATATCGCCACAAGGTTTCCGCATTGCGCCACATGGGTTGATAGGCAAACGTTTGATAGACATTTACCGCTCCGAACGCGATGCAGGCTGACAGGGCCGCGATGCGGGGCATTGGCCGCGCGCCTCGAAAAGCGCGTTCGGCAATCAACACGGCAATGGCCAGGATGCAAAAGGCCGAGAAATAAATATATCGGTCCGCGATCCAGATTCCGATATAGATCAAATTCAGGTACGGAACCATGAGGACAAAAAATGCGGCATAATAGAAAAAAATGTCCTTGTGCCGGCACAGCAGCCATATCCCAACACCAATCGATGCCGTCACGGTGGCCAGGGCGATGGCGATTTGCCAAATCGGGTAATGTACTTCCAGTCCGGGCCACGTATAAAGGACCGAGAGATGCCACGGGAAAAATACCTGCCGAAAATAGATCCACAGTCCCATCGGATTGATGACCAGCAAATTCCAAAGATGAGCCAGGCCATGAGCGGTATAGCCGCGGTCAAAGAGGCCCATTTGGGCCAGTGTCCGTTGGTACCAGACGTAAACGATTCCGCTGGCGGCAAGTGCCGGAGCCAGCAGCGCGGCCTCGCGCCCAAACTCCCGGCCCCAGGGGAGGGCTTCATCCGGTTTGCGTTCGCCGCGCAGATACGGGAAAAAGATTCCATGCAAAAAGAGGACGAGTGGAAAAGTCAGGACGTTAATCTTGGATAGCAGCGCAATTACAAAAAATACCAGTGTGAGCGCGTACCATCCGCATTGCGCTGCCGGACCACGGGCCGTCAGCCGCCGCGTCTGTGCGCATAGTGCCAAAAGCATAAACAAGGCGGACATGATATCTTTCAGCCCCATGATCCATGCCACAGGTTCGGTGTGCACTGCCAGCAGCAGCCAGGCGGTGGCTGTTGCCAGCGCAAAACCGAAACGTCCGGTTGTTCCCAGCAAAAACACAAACATCAGAGCCACGACAATTCCGTGTAAAAGAATGTTGCCCAGGTGATAGCCCAGCGGATTGCCGAACCCGAAAACGCGGCTGTCTATTGCCCACGACACGTCGCGTGCCAGAAGAGGTTCTTCGCGGGGAAAACCCGTTACAAAAATTGCCTTCAAATCTGTCCCAAACCGGGGTTGTCCATAAAGTTCCGGATGGTCCCGGAGAATGCGAACATCGTCGAAGTAAACGAATCCATAATGAACGGACGGCAGGTAAATGATCCACGCCGCGACCACCAGCAACAGCGCGGTAACAAGGTTGCGGTAACGCCACTGTGTTGTCCCGTCAATCATCGGATGGCGCTGACGAGCATTTGTCCCGCAAATGGTTTAATGGGGCTCAACAGGTAAAGGCGAATGAATAGCGGACTGACCGGCAGGCGCGATTTAATCGTCAACGGCAGAAAACGCGGCAGGCAACGGACCACACGGAATCCGTTGGCAGCCAGCAAATCGCTTAATCCCTGTGCTGTGTAAATTGACACGTGCGTATAATCGTCGAAATATTGGCGAAAACTGTACGTGAAGTTGGGCTGCACAATGGTCAGTCTCGCGCCTGGCTTCATTTTGCGCTGAAGTTGTCCAAGGCAACGAACCAGTTCGTCCTGGGAAATGTGCTCAAAACAGTTGCTGCTGAACACATAGTCCAGAGAGGCGTCAGTGAGGGCATCCAATTGCGCGACGCCAGTGACCAGGCCTTCGACGCCCTTGTCCAAATGCGAAAGCATTCCCGGCCAAATATCTACAGCCAGCCGCCGTCGTGCCTTGACCGCATTAATGAAATCTCCGTATCCGGCTCCGAGATCCAGCACAGCGGCGTCCGGTGGAATATCCTTTTGGAAGACGCACTCGACGAGTGTTCGCCAGAGCAGTGCCCGGCGGGGGTCATGTGCGAACCGTGTGGTGTGATACGCGCCATCAGCCATTCGCAAAACCTCTCCAGTCTATAAAAATTCCCAGGAGCATTCGCAGTCCCAGGCGGGTGGCCACGCGGTTATTCACGTTTCCTCCCTTGCTGGCGCCCACGCGCGGATGAAATGAAATCGGGCATTCAAGGATACGAAGGCCCATTTTCAGCGCGCTGTCCAAAAAATAAGCGTTGAACTCCAGGTTCACCCGCGGATCCAGCCGGCCCATCAATTGCCGCAACGCTGAATTGCGGCACATTTTATAGGTTGTTCCCACGTCCGTCAGGGAAACTCTGCCCAGATGCTTCAATTCCAAAACCTTTCCCGCGAACAAATTTCCATAGTGCATGTACATTGAGAGCTGCGTGTCGCGGTCCTGCAATTGTTCGACGATTCGGCTGCCATTGACAATGTCCGCGTGAGGCATGTAGGCGAGAAATTTCTCCAGGTCATAGGCGCGAAACGTCAAATCTCCCTCGCACAAAACCGTCAATTCCGTATCGTCGAACAACAGCGCCTCCCGCAACGCGCGATGAACGCACGCGCCGTAACCCTGGCGTTCTTCGTTAAAAACGGTGGCGCCGGACTGCCGGGCCAGTTCCATGGTTCTGTCCTTGCTGTTGTTGCTGATGACGATCACCCGTTGGACCAGCGGATGCGCCCGAAAATCCCGGACGGCTCCCGCGATGCTGCGTTCGTCGTTGTACGCCGTTAGAACAACGGTCAGGCGGTCGTTACGCGGCGGATCGTGGCGAATTGATTTCAGCCGCCGCAATGGTTGTACATTTAGGAAGAGGTCCCAGCAGACCAGCACGATTCCGGCGACAAGGGGAATCCCGCTATACCACACAATTTGCTCATTGATTCGCCGAAACAGGGCCGGGTCCCAAAACAACCATCGCACGGGGCCCAGAAGAACGCCGGTGACGTATCCGGCCAGGGCCAGCGACAGCAGGAGAAAACCATAGAGAGCAAACCACGTTATTTTGGAATCGTAAGGCCCTGCCGCGGTTTGCTGCCTGCCCGTTGACAGCAAAGCGGGCTGATTTTGGTCTTCAACCTGCATTGAATGACGTTACGGAATGACCCTTCGCCGTCAAGCGTCGAATTGAAAATCAGCCGATAAACGCCCCGTGAATGGCCTTCATCGCCGCTTCACCTTTGGCCAGGTCAATGACCACGGAAATTTTGATTTCGCTTGTCGAAATCATGTCAATGTTCACGCCGGCCTCCGCCAGCGTTTCAAACATTTTTCCAGCCACGCCCGTGTGCGATTTCATGCCCACGCCCACAATCGAAAGCTTTCCGATTTTCTCGGAAGTGATGACCTCGCGCGGCCCGACCTTGCCTTTCAGGCCGTCGATGACTTTTTGCGCTTTGAGCAGGTCCGCTTTCTCGACGGTAAAGGAAATGTCCGTCTGCGGCGCGCCGGCGCCGTGGCTGATGTTTTGGACAATCATGTCAATGTTCACCGCGGCGTCGCCCAGTGCCCTGAATATTTTCGCGGCGACGCCCGGTTTGTCCGGCACGCCTACGAGGGTCACTTTCGCCTGGTTTTTGTCGAGCGCCACACCACGCACGACCACGCCTTCCATGCTTTTGGTTTCTTCTTTCACAATGGTTCCGGGGTTATCGTTTAGACTGGAGCGGACTTCAAATACAACTCCAAATTTCTTGGCAAATTCCACCGACCGCGACTGCATCACCTTCGCGCCCAGGCTGGCCAGTTCGAGCATTTCGTCATAGGAAATTTCCGCGAGCTTTCGGGCCGCCGGCACGATGCGCGGGTCGGCGGTATAGACGCCGTCAACGTCCGTGTAAATCTGGCAGAGGTCGGCCTTGAGCGCCGCCGCAAGCGCAATGGCCGTCAGGTCCGAGCCGCCGCGCCCGAGCGTCGTCACCTGGCCGTCCGGCGTTTCTCCCTGGAATCCCGCTACAATGACAACATTGCCCTGGTTCAACAGCTCATGGACCTTTTTGGGCGTGATATTGTGGATTTTAGCCTTTGTATGGACGCCGTCCGTCGTGATGCCCGCCTGCGCGCCCGTCATCGAAACCGCCGGAATGTTCAGGGCATGGAGCGCGATCGCGGTGAGCGCGATGGTCTGCTGCTCGCCGGTGGCGAGCAGCACGTCCATTTCACGTTCGCTCGGCAACGGCATAATCTCTCGCGCCAGCTTGATTAAATTGTCCGTCACCCCGCTCATCGCCGACACCACCACGACGGTCTGGTCGCCGCGCGAGCGGTAATCCGCTATCCGCCGCGCCACGTTCTTGATGCGCTCGGGATTTCCGACGGACGTACCGCCGTATTTTTGGACAATCAAAGCCATAGTTATTCTCTTTTTGTCACCAATCTGCCACAACCGTTTCATTTTCTTTCCAGAAAGAAAATACATTTTTCCACCAGTCGGCTGGTTCCGCGGCCACATCGTTATGATGCGCTCCGGCGATGACTTGCAAATCCTTTGGTCCGCCGTAGCTCTTAAATAAGCGGATGCCGGAGGCGGGACCGATAATTTCATCGTCACCCGCCACGACAAATTTTACCGGTCCATGATAACCTTTGAGAGATTTCCGGGGATTAAAGCGATCAGTCAGAAGAAAATAAGTCGGGAGGAACCATATCCTGTGTTGTGCAACGGAAGCCAGGTTGTGATAGGGAGCCAGCAATGCCATGCCCGCAATTTCCTTCGGATGCTCTTTTGCCAGGTCGCAGGCCACGCCCGTGCCGATGGATTCGCTCACGATATATTTCGGCATCTTCGGAGGAAGAAGCCGAAACGCTTCTTCAGCGGCGGCGTCCAAAGTTTTTTTGCTCGGCGCCCCCTCGCGCGCGCCGTAGCCCGGATACTCCAGGACAAAAACATCCGCGTTCGCAGCCTGGTGAATCGGCTGCGCCAGGTAACCTCGCTCAACGGCGCATCCTGCATTGCCATGAACAATGAGAACGCTGGCGATTGAAGTGTTGTTGGCCGGAATTTCCCAACCAATGATTTGGCCGGAATTATTTTTCCATGGGATGAAACCGTCGTTTGCCGCTTCCTGGGCCGCGGCTTCGGGTGAAAGCTTTGTCGGAAAATAAAGCAGCCGGCGCTGCACCGCGCAACCACAGATGCAAAGCGCTGCAAAAGCGAGAAAGACGGTAATCAACATGTTCCGGCTTCGCTCTTTCCAATCATTCATGAGCAAAGTAGATCACGGCTTGGAAGGAACGGTTGGTTCTTTCTTCTGCGCCTTCACCTCAATGTAAAGGTCCCGTAATTGTCTGGGCGAGACCGGGGCAGGGGAGTCGGTCATCAAATCCACGCCCTTGGCCGTCTTTGGAAATGCGATGACGTCGCGAATGCTTGGCGTGCCGCAAAGGATGGCAATCAAACGGTCAAAACCCAGCGCGATGCCCCCGTGCGGCGGCGCTCCGTAACGGAACGCCTCGAGCATGTAGCCAAACCGCAGTGTCGTCTCCTCAGGCGAAATTTGCAGCACATCCTCGAAAATGGTTTTTTGAACATCCGGCTGATGAATACGAATGGACCCGCCGCCCAACTCGACCCCGTTCACCACGATGTCATAGTGCTGGCCGCGAACACGCTTCGGTTCCGTCTTCAAATGCGGGATGTCCTCCGCCACCGGCGCGGTAAACGGATGATGGCTCGAATACCAGCGGTTTTGCTCCTTGTCGAAGCTCAACAATGGAAAATCCACCACCCAGAGAAATTCAAAGCGATTGGGTTCAATCACCAGTTTTCCCTGCTCGCGCAAAACATCCGCGCAATAAAGGCGAATCTTGCCAAGAATTTCGCAGGCGTTCAGCCATTGATCCGCCGCGAACAGAATCAAATCGCCTTCCTCAATCTTTAATTTCGTTGTGAGCGCGGCTTTCTCGGCTTCGCTGAAGAATTTCACGATGGGCGATTTCCATTCGCCGTTCTCCACTTTGATGTACGCCAGGCCTTTGGCGCCGAAACTTTTCGCGTATTCGGTCATCGTTTCGATCTGCCCTTGCGTCGCGCCGGCGAGGCCTTTGGCGTTGAGCGCTTTCACCACGCCGCCATTGGCGATGGCGCCGGAAAACACTTTAAAGGCGCTGCTGCGAAATTCCTCGGTGAAATCCACCAACTCCATACCGAAACGTGTGTCGGGCTTGTCGATGCCGAACCGGTTCAACGCTTCCTCAAAGGGCATCCGCTTGAACGGCGTGGGAATGTCCACGCCCAGGGCGACTTTCCAAATCCGTTTGAGCAGTCCTTCTACCAGGTTGTAAATGTCTTCGCGCTCGATAAAGGACATCTCGATGTCCACCTGCGTGAACTCGAGCTGCCGGTCCGCGCGCTGGTCTTCGTCCCGAAAACAGCGGGCGATTTGAAAATACCGTTCGACGCCGCCGACCATCAGGATTTGTTTGAACTGCTGCGGCGATTGCGGCAGCGCGTAAAACGTCGCCGGTTCGCGGCGGTTGGGCACCAGAAATTCGCGCGCGCCTTCGGGCGTGGACTTGAACAGGATGGGCGTCTCGACTTCGAGAAAACCCTGTTCATCCATGAATTGCCGCGCGGCGATGGCGACCTTGCTGCGGAGCCTCAAATTGCGCGCCATTTCGGGCCGGCGCAAATCCAGGTACCGGTATTTGAGCCGGAGTTCTTCGTTCACTTTGTTCGCCACTTCCGGGTCATCCACGGGGAAGGGCAGGACGTCGGCCATGTTGAGCACGTCCAGCGTCTGGGCCATGACCTCGACGTCGCCGGTGATGATTTTGGGATTGTTCGTTCCGGCGGGGCGCTGCCGGACCTTCCCGGAAATGCTGACGACGCATTCGCTGCGCAATTTTTCGGCGCGCGCGAAAAGGTCCTTTGGCAAATCCGACGGATCGAACACCGTTTGGGTGCGGCCTTCGCGGTCGCGGATATCAATAAAGATCAGGCCCCCGAGGTCGCGCCGGGAATGGACCCAGCCCGAAAGGGTGACCGTTTGCCCGATGTGCGACGGGCGCAGTTCATTGCAATGATGCGTGCGTTTCATTTCGATAGTCCAGGCCGCAAGGCTCTGAAGCGAACGCACAAAATGCCCGAAAATCCAATGAAGTTCAAACCATTTCAATGAATCATGTCTATGGCGGGCGCGTCTTGACACTGTTCTTGGTAGGGACGCTGCGCTGCGGCGTCCAGCGCCGCAACAAGCGGAATCGGACATCATTCCACGCATGTTCCGCCCGCTCTGCGCGGGCGGTTTGCGAGTTTCGGATTGGAAGCACGGAACATTTTCAAATGGAGATTCTTTGTCCGGGTGGCCATCGATGTTCTTTTATTTTGGATACTTTATTTTGGTGGGGCTGTTTTTCTTCGGCTCGTTCATGGTGTTCAGTTACATCGAATTGCGGTTGCGAGGCCGAAGGTTGAGCGATCCGGAGCCAAAAAAGAAAAAGAAGTGGCAATCCTCAGGCGAGAGTGACAGCGCGGGCTGAGCCGCGAAAGAACGCAAAAGGGGATTTGGACAGAATGAACAGAATGTTCAGAATGAAATAGCTGCGGAGCAGCGCACGATAGTAGCCCATAGCGGCCAGCTATGGGAAAGGGGCGGAGAAGGTGTACAAGCTCCGGAGGAGCGAACGAAAACTGTTAGGATTTCCGTTACCGGTGCCGAATTGTTACCGGTCGGGTTTCGATGATTTCGACGGTTCTTACGCCCCATCCGGGGCTAAACAACATTATTAATCCCGTTCCCCACGGTTATCACCGTGGGCTACTATCGCGCGCTGCTCCGCAGCTCAATTTCAAAAATCCACTAATCCATTTATCCATTAATCCGCGGTGGCTTCAACGGATTGGTTTTTTAGCGCTCAGGACTTTAATGGCGTCTGCGTGGGCCAGGACCACGTCAGGATCGCGCTGCAACGCATCGAAGTAATGGCGCGCGAAACCCTGGCCCTCCTCGGACGCCACGAGCAGGAGCCTGCCTTGCTCAATCAGGGCCTGTGCATTGGCGTCAGTGGCCGGCTCCCTGGCATCGTGTGCTTCATCCATCGCAACGATGAGCTGGGAGAGCGGCTGGAGCCAGGCAAACCAGGGATCGGTGAGCAGGAGTTGCAGAAAGCGATTCGGCGACGGAATGGCGCCGACGATTTTTTCATAGGTTACACGCTCCGACTCGACGAGCGCCTTATGCAGGCGCAACAGCGCGTTGCGGACGTCCTGTAAACGTTGACCAGTGGCAGTTGTCACCCGAAAGAAAATCGCTTTGTTTTCACCCGGAGTCAATGACTTCAGGTCAGAATCCGCGCGGTCGTTACATTTTGGCGCGGCAAGCCTCGACTCGTTTGTCTTGAAAATCTATCGCAGTCCAACATGGGCGATCGCCACGTGATAAAATTCATAGCCGGTCATCCGGCGACCGGGTTCTCCAAAGCAGGCGATTCGGTATTCGTGGGCGGAAAGGTCGTGATCCAAAATCCATCCTCTTTCCTGAAGGTATCCAGGCACCTGGGATGGCTGAAGGCCAAACGTCCATGGTTCATCTAGTTTTGCAACGTCACTGAGAAGCCGCCTGGCGCCGTCGAACGCAACAGAGCCGTCCAACATTCCGGAATGGACATAAGTAAAAATTATCTGGCTCCCGGCCCCGGAACCGGCTAAATACCGGAGGGTGGAATCCACGGCCTCTGAAACGAGGTAGTTTGTCACACCTTCCCAAAGGAATACCGTCGGCCTGGACATCTGGAAACCCGCTTGCTGCAGGACATCAGCCAACTTTTGCCGGTTGAAATCAATTTCAGCAAAGCGGACATTCTCCGGGATATTCGGCAAAACCTTTTTCAGGACCGCAAGCTTCATGGCGAGGGTTGCCGGATGATCCACTTCGAAAACTGTGGACTGACTCATTTCGGGCAACCGGTAAGCCCGGCAGTCAAAACCGGCGCCCAGTATGACAACTTGCCCGATGCCTGCCCTTAATGCGGAGGACAAGGCGTCATCTATGAAACGGGTGCGGGCGATCCCTGATGTGCGAGCGCCGGGTACTCGCTTGTCAGCGTAACTGTTTATGAGTTTTGCCAGAATTGGCCAGCGCGAAAGCGATACCCACTTCCGAAAGGACGGCTGAAGAAAGTGGGCTGCATAGGGATCGAGAAACAAACGCGACTTCGGCGGACGAACTGACTCGATCGCCCGAAAAAGGGCCATGTGTTCTGCCGTTCGACTGGATTGGAAACTTTTCACGCCGCGGGCCGTCGTCTGAACTCCAAATTCAAGGGCAGTTGTCGCTCAAAACATCCAATCCTTCGTGGTCAATTGTGAAGGAGAATTTCTTCTGCCCGTTGTGCCGGGTAATCGTGAAGACGAAAATCGTGTCGTAGTCACTCCCTTTCCAGTAAGGGACTTTGTGGGGATTATCGCCGTTATCCTTGAGCATGTTTTTGGCAAAATCGTCCAACATCAAGTGTTCCCATGCGACAAAGATGGTGGCATTCTGGTACTGTGATTTGTTCAATTCATTTTCAAGGCCATGGAGGTCCGTAAAACCGAATTCCGTGTTGACGGGCAGGCCGCAGCGAATGGCCGTGGGTTCAATAGTGATGAGCGGACGAACATAGTAATAGCTGCCACCTTTGTCATGAACCTTCTCGGTCGGGTTGGGTGCGAAGATAAATTCAGGCATGCCGAACTTCTTGAGCAAGACATCGGGCAACGCTAAAGCCCGGTTCAGGCCGCGGCAATTGAGCTGGCCCAAGCCGTCGGGCGGTTTTTCTCCGTGGCGGATGCAGACAATCGTCTCCACGGTTTGATCGGCCGTGACCGGCGCATTTGTTTGGGCCCGGGCGCATAGCGGCATGGCGAACCCTAGAAGAATCAAAACGGACAGTTTTTTATTCATTGCGTTGTATTGTATTCTGGATGAAAAGTCCGGAAAACATTTCTTTTTAATCACTCACCTGATTCTTCGGTTTGGCACAATTGGATTTGGCGATTGGAAACCATCGCAGCGAGACATTATAGATTTCGATATCGCTATTGCGCCTGGCTCGGTTATTTTCGTTGTGACTCATGGACAGCCATTTTGAAAGAGAACTGGAAGCTTTAAAAGAAGCGGTGCTGAAAATGGCCAGTCACGCCGAGGCTGCGGTTCAGCAAGCGGTGCAATCGTTAATTGAACGGAATGCCGGCCTGGCTGCGCGCGTCAAAGAGAATGACCAAATCATTGATCAATATGAGGTAGAGATTCACGATTCGGTTGTTCAGCAGCTGACCAAAGCGCCGCTGGCCACGGATTTGCGATTTGTAACCGCGGCGATAAAAATTTCTCACGAACTCGAGCGCATCGGCGACGAGGCAACCCAAATTGCCAAACGCGCCCGCGAATTGTGCATCGAACCGCCGGTGGATATCCAATTTGACCTTCCGGCCATGATACTACGGACGTCCGACATGCTCAAAGGCTCATTGGATGCTTTTACCCGCCGTGATTCTGCCGCTGCCCGCGCCATCATCCCACGCGACAAGGAAGTGGACGCGTTCAATAAGAAAATCCATCAAACTTTGATTCGGTACATGGCCGAAAATCCGGATACGATCAGAAGATGCCTTCATTGGATGGCTGTTTCAAAAAGCCTTGAGCGAATCGCCGATCATGCGACGAATATTGCCGAAGATGTGGTTTTTTTGTGTGAAGCAAATGACATCCGGCACACCGGCATTAAAAGCGGCGGGAATCCGGCGACAGGCAGCGATAAGCCCGCTTGACGGCGGTAATAGGCGGAGGATCAAGTTTTCCGCCCGCAAACTACTTTTATGGGTCGTCCAATTGATAACACGTAAAGTCGCTTTCACGAAAAGGATAACGTTTGCTGAAAAATTGGCGCGGTTGTAACCAAAAAGAGCAGTTGCGCCGTCTCATGTCTAAAGCCAAAATTTCTTTTACAATGAACGATCAAAGCAAAAATCAAAGTTCTCGTGTTTCCCAAACTAAAATGACGCGGCGGCGGATGCTTGGGCATTCGGCGCGCATGGCGGCGCTGGCATTTGCGGCATCGCTTATGCCTCCAAATATAAGGCGCGTCCTGGCGCAGGAACCTCCCCGACGAGCCTCTTTCAAAGATATCAAGCACGTCGTCATTCTGATGCAGGAAAACCGTTCGTTTGACCATTATTTTGGCACGATGGCGGGCGTGCGCGGTTTTAGCGACCCGGATGCGCATATTCTGCCGAATGGCCGGTCCGTTTTTCACCAGCCTGACCCGGAACATCCGGACGGTTTTTTGCTTCCGTTTCATTTGGACACAAAAAAGACGAACGCCCAAAGGCTGCCTTCGACTGATCATAGCTGGCATGTGCAACACGAATCCTGGAACCATGGAAAAATGGATAACTGGGTTCCGGCGCACCGCAAAGCCGACGGTGTGAATGGCCCTTACGTGATGGGTTACCACACGCGTGACGATATTCCGTTTCAATTTGCCCTGGCCGAAGCATTCACCATTTGCGACGCCTATCATTGCTCGCTCATGGGGCCGACACATCCCAACCGGATGTATTTAATGACCGGGACCATCGATCCCGAGGGTCGGTTTGGCGGTCCTATTACTAATAATTATACCCCGGGCGAGGGCTACCGCTGGACGACCTATCCTGAGCGCCTGGAAAATGCGGGCGTCAGTTGGAAAATATATCAGGAAAGGGACAACTTCGGTTGCAACGTGCTGGAATTTTTTAACCAATTTATGAATGCGGATAAAAATTCGCAGTTGTATTCCAGAGGCATGACGCATGGACCACGCGGCCAATTCGAATACGATGCCATGAACGATAAATTGCCTGCCGTTTCGTGGATTATTCCCACTGCTCACGAATGCGAGCACCCGGACTACATGCCGGCCGCCGGCGCGGCATACGTCGCCAGTAAAATCGACGCCATCGCCGCCAACCCGGAGGTGTGGGCCAAGACGGTCTTCATCCTCAACTATGACGAAAATGATGGAATTTTCGATCATGTCATTCCCCCAACGCCGCCGCTTGGGACGCGGCATGAATTTGTCAGGGGCCTGCCAATTGGGGCCGGCTTTCGCGTGCCTTGTATCATAGTCTCGCCCTGGACAGCCGGCGGCTGGGTTTGCAGCCAGTCGTTCGATCACACCTCGCCGCTGCAATTTCTGGAGAAGTTCACTGGTGTGGACGAACCGAATATCAGCGACTGGCGGCGGAAAACCTTTGGAGACATGACTTCAGTCTTTCGTTTTGATGACGCGGCGGCAGGACCGCCGGTGCTGCCGGACACCGCCGGGCCGCTTGTTCGCGCGCAATACGAAGCGGAGTGCCTGCCTCGGCCGGAGGCCCCCTCCGAGCAAGCCATGCCCACTCAGGAACAGGGTGAGCGCAAGCGTGTTCCTCCAGTGGCGTCGTAGATTCGGCTGTGGATCGGCTGAACAAAATGCGTTCAGCCCGCCCCGTTTTTTCCACTCGCCAATATCGCGCAGTCGAGTTAATTTGAGTTAATGAGGGATTTGCCACGACCGGAAGTGATTTTCACGCATGAAAGCGATTTGGATGGATTGCTTTCAGGCGTCCTCCTCAAGCGATTGGCCAAAAAATTATACAATGCGGACGTTCGCCTGGAGGCGTATCATTACAACTATTGGAAACAGCGCGAGTTGCGTGAGAAAGCCGCCTGGGCCACCGACTTCACCTTCGAACCGCGCATGGACAAACCGGAATGGCTCGTGGTGGACCATCACGTGACCGAGGCGGCGCCCAAGAGCGCTCAACTGATTCACGACTTGAATAAAGCCGCCGCGACCCTTTGCTACGAACTGTGCAAGGAAAACGGCATCCAGTCGCCCGCGCTCGACCGGCTCGTCCATTTGAATAATGTCGCCGACCTGTTCCTCGTGGATGACCCGGATTTCGTCCTGGCGAGCGACTACGCCAGCCTGGTCAAGACCTATCAATTTTGGAATCTGCACACGTTGATCAGCGGCGACGTCGAGAAACTGCTGGATCATCCGTTGCTCGAAGTGATGGCCGTCAAGCGGCGCATTGAGAATCCGCTGGGATTCGAGTGGAGCAAATCGAATGTTGCCGAAATTTCGCCCGCCGTCGGTTTTGTGGACACGGTTGTCGGCAATAACAATTTAATCGTGCATCAACTGTTGGAACAGCGGGCGACGAAATATCCCGTCCTGGTCACGCTGTTCCGGCGCGGCAGCCTGGTGTTTGCCAGTTTCCGAAGCCACAACGGCGAGGCGCTGAAAGTGGCGGAAAAATTCCAGGGCGGCGGCCATGCCAATGCCGCCGGCGCGCTCCTGCCCAAATCCGTTCGCACCATTCCCGACGCCATGGAATACCTGCGCCAGATCCTGAACCTGAAAAATCACGCTCGCCAATCCCCGCTGAACAGCCTGGAAAGCCTTTTTGCGGCGGTGGAAGCCAATAAGAAGGTGTAGGGGGGTCCGGGGCGCGATTCAACGTGTCGCGGAAATGGTTCAGTTCGGCGGCGTTTTCTTTGTTTGTCACCGGCTTGCACCGGGGCCGCCACAATCCACATTCGGTTGTCTCAATATTCCAGGATGTAAAACTCCTGTGGAACGGCCGGCTGGACAACGTTCGTGCTCAAGTTCAGGAGTCCGCTAACATTAAATGTATTGGTCAATACCGGTGTCCATTGGGAGACGGGCGTCAGCAGGTTTGTGTTTTCCAGCAATACGAAGGTGCTGTTGACCACGCCTCCGGATACGAAGTTGGTGGCGGCGAGGTTTAGGGTAGATCCGTTCACGCTGATGCTTGTGAACACGGGTTGCGGTAGCGGCGTCACGACAAGATAAAGCTGTCCGCCATTAATCGAGAGGGAGGCTGCCGTGCCGGGAGCAATGCCCGCGCCGCCCACTGCGAACGCAGTTGGGATGGTTCCGGTGACCATGCTGGTCGCGGTGTTGGTGGACACGATGAGGTAATTGCCGGGCGCCAGGGGCGAACCGGTATTGTCGATGGAGAGTGTCGTGCCGGACGACAGTGTCAGCGTGCCGTTAATGCTCCATGCAGGCGTGCCACTGGCATAGGTCAAATTGGCGGTGGCTGTTCCAGAATTGATCGTGCCGACCAGGATGGCCGTTGATGAGCTGTTGCTCACAGTCAGGGTCGGGCTCAAGGTGACGGAACCCGCCGCGGATACGTTAAAGGTGGCGCCGCCACCAATAACGATGAGCGGGACGCTAAAGTGTGCGCTCTCATCCACGTAAGTGCCGCCGCTGATGGTCACGCTGCTGTTGGTTATGGCTCCTGTGGTCACCACCGTGCCAGGCCCGGCGAAGTTCATGCTGCCCGGTCCTGACCAGACGTTCTCCAACGTGATGGTGCGGCCGGCTTCCGGCGCAAAGGTCACGACGCCAGGTCCTGGTGACGTGGTCAGGTTCACCCAGGGATTAGGCTGCCAGACCCAGTTCGTGCCGTCGGACAGAACATTGTTGGTCGAGCCGTTGACGCCCGGGCCGCCGCCGGAGAACAGGATATCCGCCGTGTGGAAGGTTCCCCCGGAGATATTGACGGTTTGAATCTGGCTCTCGCCACTGGGAGGCTCGTAGGCATTGCTGAATACGCCGCCGTTGCCTACGTAAATCAGGCCGCCACTGATGTTGAGAGTTGCTGTACTGCCGGTCGTGGGAGTGGCGTTGGTCACATAGTCCAGCCCGATGCCGTAGGTGTAAATCGAGCCGCCACTGATGTTCGCGGTGGCATTGGTAACGCCTTGGTTGATGGCCAAACCGCCATTTTGCGATGCATACGTTATTCCGCCCTTATTTGGCAAAATATACACGGCGCCGCCGGTCAGGTTGAATATGCCGGAACCGGATGCCCCGGGGAAGCCCGTTCCTTCGCCGACGTGGAACCAGCCATTGTCCGCGAGCACGCCGCCATTGACATCCAGCGTCCCTGCGCCATGGCAACCTATTTCCAAACCGCACAGAATATTCGCCGTTCCGCTGTTGAGGGTGAATGTGCCGGTGGCGTTGGTTCCCATGCCAATCATGAATGAATCCTGATGATAAAAGCCCGAGCCTTGCCTGGTTACGGTGAGGGTACCGCCGTTCATTGTAAAGTTGCCGGCGCTGTTGTTGCCCGCAGTCTGTGCGGTCAAACTGGAATCGCTGGCGCCGCCCCAGCCGCCCACGTTCAACGCGTAGCCGTTGGCCGGATTGGTCAGGGTCAGCGAGCCGCCGCTCATAAGGAATGTCCCGGTGCTATCGGTCAACGGCCCCAGAACCATCGTGCCCACGGTATTGGTGTCGCCGGTGCTGTAATCACAAGTCACGCCGTTGGTGAGCAACACGTTCGCAGTCGGAAAAGCGGGCACGCTTTGCAAATCCCAATCGCCGGCCACTGACCAGTCCGCCGGAGAAGGGGCAATCCAGTTGAAATTGCCCGCGCCGAGGGCGGTCACCGTCAGCAGGATTTCATTGTTTTGCACGCTCACACTAAAGGTATCGTTCACTGAATCGGTGACTGTGCCAAAGCTGCCGGTCGGCGTGCCGAACGTGGTCAGCGTGCCGTATTGCGCTACCACATAAGTGCTGCCGAGTGCGGGCATGGAAAGCGGAATGACATTCAGCACACTGCCGGCGTCGAGCGTCAGATTGGTGACCACCAGCAGGTCGTTGACGCCTGCGCCAGTTGTTGTTGCCGTGTTCAACTTGAAATTCAGGGTTCCGTTGATGGTCACATTGCTTGTCGTCAGGGAGCCGATGCCTGTGACTGCCGTATTGGTGCTCAGGGAAAGCGTGCCGCCGGCTTGCACGAAAAGGCCGCTGCCGCTGGTGTTTGTAATCGAACCATTGATCACCAGGGTCCCGCCGTTGATCGTAACGCCTCCGGCCACGTTTTGCAGGCCGTTGTTTGCGCTGATCACGGTGCCGGGACCGCTCACCTGAAAGCCGCCTGTGCCGGACCATTGATTATCCAATGTGATGGTGCGGTTGGCCTCCGGCGCGAATGTCACGTAACCCGGACCTGTCATGGGCGAGCCCGCGCCATTTGTCACTGTAAACGTGTTGTTGGTCAGATTGACCGGCAGAGTTGCCATCCAGGTCCAGTTCGTGCCGTCTGACAACACGTTGTTGGTGGAACCCAGGACGCCGCCGCTGCCATAGATCAGCATATCCGCCGTGTGGAAGGTTCCACCTGAGATGTTCACCTGGTTCACTCCGTTGAAGCCGGCCGTCGAATTGCTTTGGACTCCCTCAAAGCCCACGTATATCGAGCCGCCGACAATGTTGAGCGCGTTGGTGGCGATTCCGCCGCTATCGCTCATTGTAATCTCACAAGAGTAAATCGAGCCGCCGCTGATATTGGCCACGGTATTGGTTACGTCATAGCCGCAGGTAAAACCTCCCGTGATGCCTCCGATGCCGCCGCTGCTGTTGGGCAAAATATACACCGCGCCGCCGCTCAAGTTGAATGTGGCCGAGCCGTTGCCGTCCGTTGTCCCCGAATTGATTCCCTCTCCAACGTGAAACCAGCCGGTGTCTACCAGGACGCCGCCGGAAACATCCAGAGTGGCGTCGCCTTCGCAGCCCATTTCCATGCCGCACCAGAAATTTGCCGTGCCTCCGCCCAGGCCCAAAGTGCCGCTGGAACCGGTGTCCAGGCCCATGACAAAGCCGTCCTGCTGAAAACCGCCGGTGTCCCTGGCCACATTCAGTGACCCCCCGTTTATGACCATGTTGGCGACGCCGGGACCGCCGACGTTTCCTGTAAGACTGCTCGCGCCAGGCACGCCTCCGCCCAGGGTCACGATATACTGGGCCGCCGCGTTGCTGACATTCAGCGTGCCGCCGCTCATGCTTAAAGTCCCGAGCAGGTTGGTCCCGATGAACAACCCGCCGACCGAATTGGTGTCTCCCGTGTTGTAATTGCAGGGGAAGCTATTGGTGATGACCGCGTAAGTCGTCAGGCTGTCCGGCACGCCTGAGGGCGTCCAATCCCCGGATACGCTCCAATCATCTGAAGACACAGCAGTCCAATCGCTGGTAGTGGCCGCCTGAACCGGAACGCCGCCCAAAAGGACGGCACTCAGTATGGCAGAGGTTACTGTGATAGCCGCCCAGATGTGGCGGACGAAGTGGACTAAGAGAGGATGAGGCGCGGTTTTCATAGCTTTAAAACAGTACTTGTGGGCTCGCTGTCAGTTTTTTCGTAAAAAAAATTGGGTATCCCGCATTTGCGCATTAATGGTGATTACCTGTCAAGTTTTTTTGAGTTTCATCCACAAATTTCGCAGATTTTCGCAGATTAAAACAATGAGGAATGCAGAACGGAGGAAAGCAGATTCCTTTTTTCCTTCATTCATCATTCGACTATCTGTCTTCATCTGCGAAATCTGGATTCCCAAAACTTTTTCCTGTTTCCTGGTGGCCGTCTGCAAGGACTTCCTTTTTAATTCCACCGCCGGTATCCTCGCACTGTGGAACAAGCAGCAGCAGAGAAAACCGGGCTCACGCCAACGCAAGAGAAGGCGGTATTGGCGCGGGGAAATGTCCTGGTCATGGCGGGGGCAGGGACTGGCAAGACGCATACGCTGGTCGAACGGTGCCTGGACCTGATTTGCAATGAACAGGTTTCGCTGGACGAAATGTTGATTGTCACGTTCACCGAAGCGGCGGCCACGGAGGTGCGGGAACGTCTGCGCAAGGGGTTGGAAGAAGCAATCAAACATAGGCCCGATGCTGGTCATTTGCCGGAACAGCTTGCCCTGTTTGACGCGGCGCATATTGGGACGCTCCACAGTTTTTGTTTCAAATTGATTCGCGGACACTTTCACGCGCTGGGATTGGATCCACAGCTATCCGTGCTGGATGAAGCGCAGGCGCGGTTGCTCGCGGATGAAATCCTGGAGGAACAATTTCAGGCGCATTATGAGTACGCGGGGGACGGGAACACGTGGCTGGAAGCCGCTCCAACCGGCAGGCAGGATGCCTGCCCTGCGGCCGTCACTGCCACAGTGAGCACACAAATCCAGCAATCCAATAATCCATCAATCCAAAATCCCAGCGTCCCAGCCCCGACTCGCGTTCGCAAAGGCGGCGCGGCGCGGAAAGCAGCAGCAGCCGATGAACGGCAGTTGGACTTTTTTATTCGGCCGGACGTTGCCCCAATAATCCAGCAATCCAATAATCCATTAATCCAAAATCCGGTCGTCCCACAACCTGCCCGCCATATTACGGCAGTACGGGACGAAACCGGATCCGCTTTTTCGCTCGCCGTCCAGGACCTTATCACGGTCTATGGCAATGGGCGTGATGACGGAATTCGCGCGCTGGTCTTGCGGCTGCATCGTTACATTCAAACGCGCGCGGATGCCGAAATCTGGCTGGCGCGGCAAATCGAAAGCTTTTCGTCGCCCGAGCCAACCCAATGGCGTGAGTGGTATTTGATGGCGGTCCAGGAATGGCGGGAAGAGTGGTTGCCGGTTTTGAAGGCGCTCCGGCCCGAAAACGTCAAGGCGGCCGAGTGCCTGGAAGTTTTGGAAAAATTTCCGGCGGACGCGGCGGCCATCTCCAGTTCATGTGCTTCGCTGTTTGAAAGAATTGCGGCAGCGGATGGGCCGGACAGCTATCCGCCCCGAAGTAAAACCGTCCTGCGAAAGCCGCTCGAAAGGTTTTTTGATGATGCGGAATTTCTGGGGTCGCTCGCTGTAGGGCAGGCATCCTGCCTGCCGGTCGAGGCGGCTTCCAGCCGCGTGTCTGAGGGCGCCGCTTCAACGCTTCAACGCTTGATCGCAAGTGGCGCTGCCACCGCTTCAACGACTGAAATGAACGAGGACCCGCCTTCACCTGGCTGCGGCGCGGCAAGCGAGGACGATTCCCCTGAACCCTTGCGCGAAGATTGGGAATGGAGCCGGGGGCGCATGAAAACGCTGTTGCTGTTAGTGAACGAGTTCTCGGCAAAGTTTTCAGCGCGCAAACGAACGGATGGTGTCGTGGACTTTCATGATTTGGAACAGTTTGCGATCAGGCTGGTGCGCCGTTTCGAGGACGAGGACGAGGACGAGGACGAGAACGATGCCCATGGCGTTCAGATGAAAGGCGCGACGGCTATCGCTGCCCAATGGCGTGAGAAGCTGCGATTTATCTTCGTGGATGAATACCAGGATATCAATGCGGCACAGGACAGGATTATATCCGCGCTGGGCCGGGACAATCGGTTTTTGGTTGGGGACGTGAAGCAAAGCATTTACCGGTTTCGCCTAGCAGACCCGGCCATTTTTCGAAATTACGCGAAGAACCCGGAGAGTTGGAATGCTGGCGTCATTGCGTTGCGGGAAAATTTTCGCAGTCGTGAGGGACTGCTGGATTTTGTCAATTCTGTCTTTGAATCGTTGATGTCTGAGGGCGTCGGCGGTGTGCCCTACGATGAGCAGGCGAAACTGCAATTCGGCGCGCCAGAGGAACGTGGTGAATTGTCGGTGAAGCAAAATCCCGGGCCGCGCGTGGAGATGCTGTTGCGTGAGAAGAAGCGGCGTGAAAACGCTGACGCGGGCGCCGGCGACGACCCGCTTGGGGATTTGCAGGAAGCGGAACTGGAAGCGCGAATGGTGGCGAGGCGATTGCGAGAGTTGAAGGAATCCGGCCATCTAATTTCGGACAATGGAGAGATGCGCTCGGCACGCTGGAGTGATTTTGCGGTGCTGTTGCGGTCGCCAGCGAGCAAACGCGAGATTTATGCGAAACAATTTGCGAACGCGGGCGTGCCGCTGCACGTCGAGCGAGGGGGTTTCTACGACAGCAGCGAAATTTCAGATTTGTTGAGCCTCCTGCAACTGGCGGACAACCCGTTGCAGGATGTGCCGTGCATCGCGGTGTTGCGTTCGCCCCTGGTGAGTTGTTCGTTGGATGAACTTGCCGAAATTCGCATGGCCGCGCATGGCCATTTTTGGTTCGCCTTGAACCGCGCAGCCGAGCCGGGTTCGGGCGTCAGGGCGGAGACGCGGCTCAAAATCGAAAAATTCCTGGGGCGCTTTTCACGCTGGCGAATATTGGCGCGGCAGGCGTCGCTTTCGGAATGTCTTGAGGAGATTTTGACGGAGACGCATTACGATGACTGGCTGCTGTCGCGTCCGCGCGGCGAGGAACGGCGCGCGAATGTGCGGCGCTTTTTGCATCTTGCCGGGCAGTTCGATAGTTTCCAACGGCAGGGGTTGTTTCGGTTTTTGCGCTTTGTGAATGCGCAACGCGAAATTGAGGCCGAGCCGGAAGTGACGCCGCTGGCTGGGGAAGGCGCGGTGCGGCTGATGAGCATTCATCAAAGCAAAGGCCTGGAATTTCCCGTGGTTGTCCTGGCGGACCTCGGCAAAGCATTCAATGAACAGGATTTGCGCGGCGAAATTATTTTGGACGAAAAGTTTGGGTTGTGTCCCCGGGTCAAACCGCCGTCGAGCGGCGGACGTTATCCGAGCCTGGCTTATTGGCTGGCGCGAAAACATCAGCGGCGTGAATTGCGGGGCGAGGAAATGCGGCTTCTGTACGTTGCGCTCACTCGCGCGCAGGATACGCTGATTTTGAGCGGTGGCTTTTCGCCAGGAAAATGGGAAGCGTATTTTGAAGACAGCGCCCGGCTTGGGCTGCGCGATATACTATTGGCCAATAGTTGCATGGATTGGGTCGGGATGTGGATGGCCAATGCGGAATCGAATCGCGCCGAGGGGTTTCCGTCACGGGGCGAGACGCGGCTGATGCGGTGGAGGGTTGTGGAGGATTCGGAGTTGGGGGGAGAGCCTATTCAAACGCCGACGGGCCAACGACCAGCCGATTTGGAAATCGGCAATATGGCAGGTTCGGAAACCTGCGCTACGGGGGGGGCATGGGATGAGGCGGCGCTTAAGAAGATCGATGAAGTCGTCACTTGGAAATATCCATTCGAATTGGCAACGAAGGGAAAGGCCAAAAAATCAGTGACGGAATTACGACGTGAAGCGGCAGAAGCGGATGACGAAGCTGAACAATTATTTCGCCCCCCACTTCGACCCATGCGGGTCTTGAGCCGGCAGCGTGACGCAACAAAATTAAATGCCGCCGACACCGGTCTGGCGCACCACAAATTTCTTCAGCATTTTTCGTTTGAAACGGTGAAGGATTTAAAATCGTTCGCCGACGAAGCAAAACGGTTGGAGAAGGAGAATTATTTGTCCGCGGAGGAGGCTGAAGCCTTGGACCTGGAAGCGCTGGCGGATTTTTGGATTTCGGACGTTGGAAAAGCAATTCGGACCCATGCGTCTCATGTGCGGCGCGAGCTGGCGTTCACGGCCGGCTTTAAGCCTTCGGAGTTGGATGAAATGTTTGGACGCGAGCCCGATGCGAGCTTGAATGGTGAGACGATCGTGGTCCAGGGCGTCGCGGATTTGGTGGTGCTGTTGCCCAAAGAAATCTGGCTTGTGGATTTCAAAACCGATGACGTGCGCGCGAAGGATTTGCCGGAAAAAATTGAGATTTATTCACCGCAACTGAAGCTGTATGCGCGAGCCCTGGAAAGGATTTACTCGCGCCCGGTGACGAGTTGCCGGCTGCATTTTTTGGCGGTGAGGAGGACGGTTGTTATTCCGCGCTGAGGGCGAAGGAATTCTGGGCAGGAGCGGGGGCGGACCCGTTGGACGGCTCGGGCGTGATGTTTGTGACGGGCGTTACGGGCTGCGCAGGGGTGGTTTCCTGCAGGCGGACCAGGGCGGGACGTATGAGTTTTCCCTGGAACGTGTAACCGGTGGCCAGGGTTTCGGAAATAATCGCTCCGTCAGCCGGTTTTTCCTTTCCATCCAGCAGTTGATGGCGCGAAGCATCAAAGGGTTCATGGGGTTGGGAGACGAAGCAGTTCAATCCGAGGCGGCGCACGGCGCCCTGGCAGGCGTTTTGGAATTGGGCGATCTGCTCTGCCACTTTGGGCTGGCCGGCGCGGGCGGCCGCGGCGTGCAGCGCGAACGTGTGGTCCAAAATCCGCACGACCGTTTGCAGCCATTCGGATTCACCGCGCCGGAGTTTTTCCAATTCGAGGCGCATGGCGGATTTTTCGCTCTCGTTCATTTTCTTCATGAATTCGGTGAAGTCCCGGACTTCGGCGCCCATTTTATCGGCGATTTGCCGCGCGGCTGTGGCGGTCTTTTCGGCGTTCTCTCCTACAAAGTCCTGCACGGCCGCCCAGCGGCCCGTGGCGGCGGAAATCTGCGCGCAAAATTGGTCCAGATGTTGAATCTTTTCGGCGACGGTGCCCAGGGCATTGATTTCGATGATTTTGCCCATAGCCCGATAATCCAGGATAAAGGGAATAATGCCGATGCCGGCGCCGAGGGCGACGCAGGCGACAAAGACTTCCCAATGGTGGATCGCATTGGGCGCCTTCAGGGCGTAAATATAGCCGGCTGCGATCAACAACATTTGGGCAGTGAAAAACGGCCACTTCGGGACCTTCCATTTCATGGCATCATTCATATTGAACAGTTTCGGTGAAAGTTACAGCAAGTGCAACGCCAAGATTTTGGGGAATTGACGATTTTGGACCTGCCCTGAAATGGGACAAATCGAACGGATCGGCTGCGTTTCGGGCCTCTATCCTGTTCTTTGGAATGTGGTACTTGTTGCGTGGTGCGTCAACTCCGAGGGTGACGTTCCAAACGTACCTGACGCAACACGCACATGATTGCGCCGGACCCATCTCACTTTATGCACGGAATGCGTCGCCCCTAACCGGGCTGGAAATTTAATGGGTGTTTTAACTACAAATACACCAGCCCTACGGGCTTTGAGCAGACGCCAAAGCGTAGCGAATCGGTCATTGCCCAAAAAGCCCGTAGGGCTGGTGTATTTGTAGAGAACCGGCCGAAAAAAATTCACAAGCCCCGTTAGGGGCGGCGTATTCTGGCGAATACATTCCCAAAAAACTGAGATGCGCCTATTTGCGCCCGCTCACCAACTATTTTCGTTTTCCATTTTTCATTTTTCCCGTTTAATGGTTGGTTCAATGAAACCTCGGGTTCGTTTTGCCCCGTCGCCGACGGGATTTTTACATATCGGGGGTGCGCGCACCGCGCTGTTTAACTGGCTTTACGCCTGTCACACGGGCGGCACGTTTATTTTGCGCATTGAAGACACCGATGCCGCGCGCAATTCGCAGGAGGCGATTGGCGTCATCCTCGATGGTTTGCGCTGGCTTGGCCTGGATTGGGATGAGGGCCCGATTACCGCGGAAGTCACGGGCCCGAGCAAGGGCGATTGCGGGCCGTATTTTCAGTCGCAACGGAATGCGATCTATCAGCGGCGCGTTGAGGCCCTGTTGTCTCGTGGCCTGGCGTATGAGCACGAGGGCGCGGTGAAGTTTAAGATGCAGCGCGAGCCGGTGCTCATCAAAGACGTGGTCGTGGGCGAGGTCGTGCGCAAGCTGACCGACCGCGAGGAAGCGGACCCGGATTTTGTCATTATGCGGTCGGATGGCCAGCCTGTGTTTCACCTGGTGAACGTCGTGGATGACATCGAAATGAACATCACCCACGTGATTCGCGGCGAGGACCATTTGAGCAACACGGCCAAACATATCGCGCTGTTCCAGGCGTTCGGAGTGCCTGCCCCGCATTATGCCCACATTCCGTTGATCCTCAATCCGGACGGCACCAAGATGAGCAAACGGGACAAAGGCGCGTCATTGGCGAGCTATTTGGACGACGGATTTTTGCCGGAGGCGGTGGTGAATTATCTGTGCCTGCTGGGGTGGTCGCCCAAGGACAATCGCGAAAAACTTTCATTGGCTGAAACGATTGAACGGTTCGATCTCCCGCAGATCCTGCGTCACAACGCGCGATTCGATTATGAGAAGCTCCTGTGGTTGCAAGGGGAGTATGCGCGCGAATTGCCAAATGACCGTTTCTATGAAATGGCGGTCCACGCGTTTGCCAAGGCGGGCACGGACACGAACCGTTTTCCCCTGGATTACGTGAAGGCCGCTCTGGACACGTGCAAAGGGAAATTCAAGACGTTCAAGGAATTGCCCGATTACGCCGGATTCTATTTCCGCGACCAGTTTGATTATAACGCGGACGGCGCGAAGAAGGATTTTATTCCGGAAAATAAACCGCGATTGCAGAAGTTGCGCGACGCTTTTGGCAATATTGTGCTGTTCACGGCGGCGAACCTCGAAGCTGCGTTAAAGGCCACGGCAACGGAACTTGGCGTCAAGGCAGGCGTGCTGGTGCATCCATGTCGTTTGGCGGTGACGGGAAACACGGCAGGGCCGAGCCTGTATCATTTGCTGGAAGTGTTGGGACGCGAGAAAGCGCTCGCGCGGATGGATAAGGCGATGGGAGCGTTTTAGTAGTGCCGTGAGCGCCGTGAGTGCCATGCGTGCCATTGGGCAAAGGGGAATCGTCCTCGAAATTTACGATTTACGATTTACGAGGAGAGAGTGATACGCTCCATTCCACTTGCCACGGCCCGGGTAAATCCTGAAACTGGTTCAGGATGTTGGAAACAGGCACCGGTATTGCTATTTAAGCTCGCTTGTGGCACGCAGACCAAACCCGAAGAATCAGGCTCCGCGCAAAAAGAAGCGAGGCGGTTTTGGCCGCCTGCTTCTCGTCATTCTTGTCGCGTGCGGGGCTTACGCCGCGTGGCGTTACGAGCGCGGACATGCCGCAAAAGCCGCTCCGGCCGGCGCGGGCGCGGATGCGGACATAAACGCGGCGGTTGCCGCATCGATGTCCAAACTGGTTTCCAGGGCGGACGCTTCGGCGCAATCACAACCGCAAGCACAGCCACAGCCGGCGCCGCTGGTTATTTCACAACAATCGCCATCGGATTTTCCGCGTCCGGTCCAGGGCGTGTTGGAGGCGCAAATCGCATTGGCCAGGCGCGCCATTTCTCCCGGCTCGATTGACGGGGCTCTGGGATCCCAGACCCGCGAAGCCATCTCCGTTTTTCAGGAAACCGAGGACCTTCCTGTGACGGGCGATTTGGACGACGCGACGCGCGCGAAATTGACGCTCGACGCGCCCATTTTGATGCCTTATCCCGTCAGCACAAACGATCTGGACAGCCTGCAACCTCTCGGCACGACCTGGCTGGCCAAATCCCAGCAATCGGCCCTTGCCTACGAAACGGAACTCGAATTGGTTGCGGAACGGTCGCATTCCAGCCCGACGTTGATTGAAAAGCTCAATCCGAATGTGGATTGGTCGAGTCTGTCCGCCGGCACGATATTGCAAATCCCCGCGGTCAACTACCCGGACCCGGACAGCAAGGCGGCGTTTGTGGTCATCCACTTGTCCGACCGCTATCTCGAGGCATTTGACGACCAAACCAACTTGATGCTGCATTTTCCGTGCAGCATCGCCAAAAAAGTGGAAAAACGGCCGGTCGGGGAACTGCACGTCGTCGTCGTCATCCAAAACCCCAATTACACCGTGGACCCGGAATTGTTTCCGGAATCGGATGAGTTGCAGAAGATAGGTCACAAGCTCATTTTACCGCCCGGCCCCAAAAATCCGGTGGGCGTTGCCTGGATGGGATTGGACAAACCAGGCTACGGAATGCACGGCACGCCGAACGCGCAGCAAGTGGGGCGTACCGAATCGCACGGCTGTTTTCGCCTGGCGAATTGGGATGCGGAATATTTAAGCCAAATTGTTTGGGTGGGGATGCCGGTAGAGGTGGTGGAGTAACAGCTCAGAACTTATGGAAAAACCTATCAGACCAATACCTTGGGTCAGCTGGCCGTGGAATGGCCACAAAAAAGCCGAACGTCATCGATATAAAAGATGATTGTACTCCATTCCAACCTATCCCAAAAAATGAAATAAAAAAATTTCTGTCCCGAAATCCCCGCGCCAGCTTTGAACTTTTTTGGGGTTCCAAATCTAGTTCTTGTACTGTGCTGTACATCTGAGAAATTCAAATTGTATGGAAATCGAAAACATCGAACATCGAACATCGAACGTCCAACATCGAATAGATGGTTCGCGGCCTTTCCGTTGGCGTTCGGCGTTGGATGTTCGATGTTCGATGTTTTCCGGAAGGTTCATAACCGAATTGTCCCCACGTTCCCGATTGATGGGGGGACAATTCGCAAAAACCCTATATTTTACGCAGGTAAAATTTTCCGCCACTCTGCAAGAAGAGAAAATTAGAGCGCTTTTTGCTGGAAAAACCGTGTCCAAAACTCACTTTTTTTATCATCGAAAGGGACAATTCCTCCTTCGCCAACGCCATCGGCGTAAAAGATGCCAGATTGAGGCAATACCGGCATTGACTTCGTCGCGGTCTGACGCTAGTGTCAGACAATATGAAAACGATCACGCTGCGCGCTTTGGTCCGCGAGCCGCTGAAGGTGAAACGCCTGACTCGCGCAGGCCAGTCCATTACCGTTACCGACAACGGCAACCCGCTTTGGGTGATTCAGCCGGCCGATGGAAAAGAACCGGCTGGCGTCGAGGCCGGCCGCCGCAAAGCGATTGATGAAATTTTGGATGAAGTGTTGCTCGAAAAGCCTGCGCGCGTTAGTGCCGCTAAATTACTTGAAGCATCCCGCCGATGAGGGCCTACGCCGACAGCAGTTTTATTCTCCGCCTGATAACAGGCGAGGCGGAGTCGCCGCAAGTCATTGCTGAGTATCGCCGGCTTCATACACCGAAGCTTTTTTTCCTGCCACTCCATGCTTTGGAGGTCCGTAACGCCATCCTTCAGCGGGCGTTTCACCAGCGACGTTCAATGGCTTCAAATGAACGTGTTGAAATCGCTCGCGAACGTGATGCCGCGCTTGCGCGGCTGGAACGTTTATTGGCCAGACGCGCGCTGCTGGATGTGGTGTTGGATCCGGAGGCTGTCATTGCCCGCGCCATCGAGCTTTCGAGCACATATACGGAGCGGATTGGAGCACGGGCCATTGACCTGCTGCATGTGGCTGGCGCGCTGTCGCTTGAAAGCGAGCAGTTTTTGACGACGGACACCCGGCAGGCGCACCTTGCCAGATCTGAAGGCATGAAAGTGGTGACGGTGGTTCAGGAAGAAAATTAACTTCAACCCCGCCCGCCCCTCAAAATCCCCCCCAACCGGTTGTATTTGCGGGGCTATTCTCAATAGGGTGCCCAACATAGCCACTTTGGCTAATTCCAAATTTTTGCAAAAATTATCATTGTCGGTATTTTAGATATGGTCGAAGATTGGTCAAATTAGAGAAAGGACCAATGCATATGCATATTGCACTCATTATTGTGATCATTTTGGTGGTTATCGTGGTCGTCATCCTGGGGATCGTCGGGTACGCGATTGGCGGCTTCAACAAGCTCGTGACCCTGCGCAACCGCTATAAAAACGCGTACTCGCAAATTGATGTCCAACTCAAGCGCCGCTACGACCTGATTCCCAACCTGGTCGAAACGGCCAAAGGCTATCTCACGCACGAGCGCGAAACGCTCGAGAACGTGACCAAGGCGCGAAACATCGCGTATGCGGCGTCGCAGGCCGCCGCCGCCAATCCCGGCGACAGCGCCACGATGAAGAACCTCGTCTCCGCCGAAACCGGCCTGGCCGGCACGTTGAGCCGCCTGATGATGGTTTCCGAGCAGTACCCGAATTTGAAGGCCAACCAAAACATGATGCAACTCACCGAGGAACTGACCTCGACGGAGAACAAAATCGCTTTCGCGCGCCAGGCCTACAATGATTCCGTGATGACGTACAACACCGATCGCGAGGTGTTCCCAATGAATATTCTCGCGGGCGCCTTCAACTTCGGCCCGGCCGAATTGTTTGTTATCGAGAAGCCGGAGCAAAAAGATGCGCCGAAGGTGTCGTTTTAAGAAAAAACGCACAACAGAATCTTCCGTTTTTCTAAATCATGAATTTGTGGAAAATAAATTGTGAAGAAAACAAATTTCCAGGAATGTGGCAGCGTTGGTTCAAGCACCAATGTGTTGCCGTAGGCTGGCCCCCTGATTGGTTCTGTCTTGAAGGCCATACTAAGGATTATGGTTGGAGCCGTGCCAGAAATGCGATGCAAAGGATTCAGACCGATGACGTTTTAGTCGTGACGCTCCCGAAAAACCGAATCGCACGTATCGGTTATGTGACAAGAAAAGAAATCCGAGACAATGAATGGAAAGAACTGGTACCGCGGAGCCGGGAACACCCGGCCGGTCAAATCGGCAGACGGATTCTAGTTAGGTGGGATCTGACAATTGGACCTGATAGCCGTGACCAGGTTGTACGTATACCCGACAAATATTTGTCGAATGGCGAACAACGTCCAACGCTCTGCTTGATCCAATCTCACAAACTTGAGCAGTTGAAAGAGGTAATGAATGATCCGGTCAATTGGGTTAATCTTGACAGCAACTTCGCATACGAGCGGGCCCTTCAGGAGTACATCGCTGCCTATCCACATCACCTTGAGGACGGACTGTTACCGCATCCAGATATTAAGATAAGAGAAAAGGTTCTTAAAGACCGGAGCCGCCTTGATGTTTTACTCATTGATCCGGATGACAGTCCGGTAATTGTGGAGTGCAAGCGAGATGCACCTGCAACTTTGCATGTATCGCAACTTCGAAATTATATGCATCGCCTCCAGAGCGAAACGGGCCGTAAGCCACGCGGAATTCTCGTCCATAACGGTGCGCGAAAGTTATCTGAAAAGGTGCGCAAAGAGGCAGCGAAACGGCCTCGTATTGAGATTGTTCGGTATGCCCTAAATGTCAATTTTGATCGGTGCGCCTAAATTGGCCATGGACTTTTTTGAGCAACAGGCCAAAGCGCATCGCAAGACCAAGTGGCTGGTCATTTATTTCGCCCTGGCGGTGGCCGCGATGATTGCAGCGGTCTATGTGGCCGCCATTCTGATGTTTTCCGTTCTCCAGGAGCGCCGGTATCACGAATATGACCAGGGCTATCCGCACATTGCCGCGTGGAATCCAGTAGTCTTCTTTGGGGTCAGCATTGCCGTCCTCGGCATCGTGGGCACCGGCAGCGCCTACAAAACGATGTCCCTGTCCGACGGGGGAAGCGCGGTTTCGGAATTGATGGGCGGGCGGTTGATCAAAACCAACACCGCTGACCTGCACGAGCGGAAACTGCTGAATGTGGTCGAGGAAATGTCCATCGCCTCCGGCGTGCCGATGCCGCAGGTGTACGTCATGGACGAGGAAAATGGAATCAATGCCTTTGCGGCGGGACATAAACCCAGTGACGCGACCATCACGGTCACTCGCGGTTGCATGCGGATTCTCACGCGCGATCAACTCCAGGGCGTCATCGGTCACGAATTCAGCCATATCCTCAACGGCGATATGCGCCTGAACATCCGTTTGATGGGAATCATTTTCGGCATTCTTTGCCTCGCCATCATCGGACGGATTCTTTTGCAAACGAGCGGGGGACGGCGCGGAAATAATGCGCTGCCGCTTTTTGGCGTTTTCCTTTTGATTATCGGTTACATCGGCGTCTTTTTTGGCCGCCTGATCCAGGCTGCCGTCAGCCGGCAACGCGAATTTCTGGCGGATGCGTCATCCGTGCAGTTCACGCGCAATCCTGAGGGCATCACCGGCGCCCTCAAGAAAATCGGCGGCCTGGGCGAAATGGGTTCGCGTCTCGTGCATCCTCATACGGAAGAACTGTCCCACATGTTTTTTAGCAATGGCGTGAGCGAGCCCTTTTTTGGCCTGATGGAAACCCATCCGCCGTTAACGGACCGCATTCGCGTATTTGAGCCGCAGTTCGACGGAACGTTCCCCGAGGTGCGCTATGATGACGTAGCCGAAGGGCCAAAGGAGCCAGAGGAGGTTCCTGCGCAGGCTTCTGCCCGGGGGCCTCTGCCGGATGTTTTCGGAACGATTATGGGTGGGTCGATTTTGGCGGGCAGCGGCAAGCCGCCGGTCATCCGGCCGCACACAGTTTTACCCAATCTCGGGAATCCGACGCCGCTGCATCTGAAATATGCCGAGCAATTGCGCGATTCACTGCCCGACAGCCTGCGCGCCGCCGCCCACGAGCCGGCGGATGCGATGGCGCTGGTGTATGCGATGCTCCTGGCTGATGATGAGAATTTACGGGCGCAGCAGTTGGCCGGTCTTGAACAGCGCGCCGGCGCGGGCGTTCGTGAAAAAACAGCCGTGCTGTTTCCAGACGTCGCGGCCGTGGCAACCCATGCGCATTTGCCCATGCTTTCGCTTGCGCTGGGAGCGCTCAAGCAATTGAGCAGCGACCAGTACGAAACGTTCTCAAAAACTTTGGGCTGGCTTATTTCCACCGACGGCAAGGTTGAGATGTTCGAATTTGTCCTTCAAAAAATCGTTCTGCGCAATCTCGATTCGCGATTCCACGGCGCAGTGAAGCCGATCGTGGAATACTATTCGGTAAAACCTCTTGCGCCGGATTGCTCGGTAGTGCTGTCCGCTCTGGCAATCGCCGGGAGCAATGATGCGAACGAAACTCAAACGGCTTTTGATGCCGGCGCGCCGTATTTGCGCGCCCCGCAGGACAGTGACTTGAGATTGCTGCCGGCGGCGGAATGTGGTGTCCAGCAATTGGGCGCTTCGCTCGACCGTCTCGATCAGGCAGCGCCTATCATCAAAAAGAACCTCATCGACGCCTGCGTGCATGTGGTCGGCGCGGACGGGGTTATCCTGGAGACCGAGGCGGAGTTGCTGAGGGCGATTTGCGATACGCTGGATTGTCCGATGCCGCCGCTCGTAGCGAATTAAAAAGGTAAAGGAAAAAGGGGCGTCGGATGGGGGAAATGCCTGTGGGCGTGCTGGGCATTCGATGTTCAGAGTTCGATGTTCGATGTTCGATGTTTTGGATTCATTCAGGGAGCCTATACGAAAAAATGTGTGTAGCAGCGCCACGTCAGTGCGCTCTAACCGTTCCCCCTTTCTCGCCGTACAATCCGCCCAACCATTGGACGATGATTCTCCATCTCCCAGCGGGAGCCCAGCGGGAGAGGGCTGGGGTGAGGGAGAATCGTTCGAATGAGAATGTTGCGGTTCATGGGGAGGGAGCATCGCTCGAACGAGAATGTTGCGGTTCCTCGATAGCGCGACCTGCAATTTCGAGGACGAGCCCCTTCGCCCTTAGGCCCGTTCCATATACTTCCCGGTGCGGGTGTCCACTTTGATCTTTTCGCCGGTCTTGATGAAGAGAGGCGCCTGGACGGTGATTCCGGTTTCGAGGACGATGGGCTTCTGGACGTTGCCGGAGGAATCGCCGCGGAGGCCTTCGGGGGCGTCGGTGACGGTCAATACGACGCTGGGCGGGATTTCGACGGACACGGCCTTTTCTTCGACAAAAGTGACGGTGACATGGCCGTTTTCGACCAGGTAATTCTTCGCGTCGCCAACGAGTTCGGCGGCCAGGGTGACGGTTTCGTAGGTCTCGGGGTCGGTGAACACGTAATCGGCGCCGTCCTTGTAGCTAAATTCCATTTTCTTGGCAATCATGGGCACCGGCTCGATGCGTTCAGTGGAACTGAAGCGCACGTCGGCGGATTTGCCGGTGCGGATGCTCCGGAGAGTGGCCTGCACGAACGCACGAAGGTTGCCGGGGGTGCGATGCTGCATGTCCAGTACTACGCAGATGTCGCCATTGTAATTAATTGCCATTCCACGGCGAAGGTCGTTTGCTGTTGCCATAAATCAATTCAAAGTAAAAAAGTGTCGCGCCGAATTTTTGCCAAACGCGAGCCGAAGAAAATAACCAGAGACACGGATGAATGCAAGGGAAATGGTTTGGTGTACACGCTTTAGCGTGCTCCCGGAGCAGCCGGGAGGCAGACCGGCAAACCCGGAGCACCCTAAAGGGTGGACACCAAACCGGGTTTTTTTGACGAAAAGGTGAATAACTCGCGCTTGACTTTATACAATACTTTGGGCAATACTGGTGCCTGACCACAATTAGAAGTGGTTTTATGCGTTGTCCAAAATGCGGCTGCCAGGAAGATAAGGTGATTGATTCGCGGGCATCCCGTGAGGGCGCAACCATTCGGCGGCGGCGCGAGTGTGAAAAATGCCATCACCGCTTTACGACGTATGAAGAGGTGGAGCACGAGGGTCTGATGGTATTAAAGCGGGACGGGCGGCGTGAGGAATTTTCGCGGGAAAAGCTTCTGGCGGGCATCAAAAAGGCCTGCCAAAAACGGCCGGTCAGCGCCAAGTCGATGGATGAATTGGTGGAACACGTGGTGGACTCGGTGAACGGTAAATTTGAAAGTGAAGTGCCTGGTGAATTCATTGGAAAAATGGTCATGGATGGATTGCGGGGATTGGATGAGGTGGCATACGTCCGTTTTGCCAGCGTTTATCGCCGTTTTCAGGAAGCAACTGATTTTGTACAGGAGGTAAAGAAACTCGAAGCCGCAAAATGATAGCCCTAAATTCCAATTGCCTGTTGTTTGAACTGTCCAATGGCGAAAGCGTCCCGTGTTCGGCGGAAATGATTTGCATTGAGATCATTGGCAGTCCGGATACGAACATTGACCCGGAAATGCTGCAGCATGCCGCGGCGTCGGTTTTTTATTATTTTAAGCATGATTTGCAGCGGGATATGGTAACGGTGGGGGAATTTGCCGGCGCGTTGGAGCGGGTCCTGCGCAACCTGGGCCTGACGCTTTATCCGGGCAAGGAAGAGCGGAATATCCTGGAATCGGACTTGAGCCTGCTGGCGCGGGAATCCGGCGTGAGCCTGGAACTGTTCTTTTTTCCGCGGTTACGCGACGAATTGCGCTTTCAACTCAGGCAGTCGCCGCGGATGTTGCGGTTTCATGGCTTGCGCCGATGTGTCAAGCGGTTGACCCATGCCCGGCGCTGGAGCGCGCGTTGCGAACGATTGCAGGAGCAAATCGTCGAGTTTTTGCGCCAGTGCCTGAATGCTGAGCCGGGCCAAAATGAGTGTTCGCTCGTCGTCGAATAGGGCGAGTATGAGCAGGACGCTTTTTGAGAAAATCGTCGCGCGTGAAATTCCGGCGACAATCGTCTATGAAGACGAGTTGGTCCTTGGCATTCGCGACATCAATCCGCAGGCGCCCGCGCATCTGCTCATTTTTCCCAAAAAGGTGATTCCGCGAATCGCCGAGGCTGGGTCTGATGATGGAAAACTCCTGGCCCATTTGCTCTTGAAAGCTGCGGAAATTGCGGAAAAGGCTGGACTAACCAAAGACGGCTACCGCCTGGTCATTAATAATGGGCCGAACGGCGGAGAAACCATTCCGCATTTGCACGTGCACATTCTCGGCGGCAGGCACATGCAATGGCCGCCGGGGTGAGAATTCGCCCAAGGAAAACTTCGCGCATTGAACCCCTGAACCGGGATAATTGTTCGCCGTGTCAAACCATCGGACGATGATTCTCCCTC
>Ga0335075_10001255_pt1 | contig 42101 bp, 37 predicted proteins | sample Lox_Sample_24_FD_206723 | JGI IMG/M metagenome (GOLD analysis project Ga0335075, IMG submission 206723) | Soil microbial communities from Loxahatchee National Wildlife Refuge, Florida, United States - Lox_Sample_2.4 | ecosystem: Environmental > Terrestrial > Soil > Wetlands | place: USA...
GATCCCGGACTACACCCAGCTCGGGTTCCGGGTCCCGGCCATCGTGGTGTCCAGCCTCGCCGGACGGCGCGTCGTCCATGACGGCCCGTTCGAGCATTGCTCCGCGCTCAAGCTGATCGAGAGCACCTTCGGCCTGCAGCCACTCACGGCTCGCGACGCCAACGCGCTCGACCTCAGCGCTGTCCTGCACTCGGGCCAGCGGGCGCGCGTGCCGGGGGATGCCATCCCGACCAGCAGCCAGGTACCAGGGCCGGCGACTGGCGCGGCGGCGGTCTGCAGCGCGGCCAGCGTCCAGTCCATCTCGCCACCGCCGGCGCGGCTCGGCCACCCACCAGGCAGCTCGCCGCTGAAGGCCCGATCTGGATGGCCGACGGGATCAGGCATGTCCGCGATGGGCAGCCAATACCGGAAAAACCTCCACAGGTAAGAACCCTGACAAACTCAGCGCCAGCTCTCACTCCGAGCGAATGTCGGTGTCATCATCGTCGACCACATGAACCGCGGCCTCTTCTGCAGTCGCCGCACCACCGTCGATCCCGGCGTCGCGCGCGACCAGATCGGCCTCGGACTCAGGATGTGCGCCCTCGTCGAGGCCAACAAGACGGCCAGCCCGCGGATCCGGTCCGTCATCCAGCAGCAGGCCGTCCAGGTCCTCCTCAGCTAGGTCCTGGTCGGTTGCCAGGCCGGACAGCCGAGCTAGGCGTTCGTTGTCGAGCCGCTCGTCCTCAAGGTCTGCCCCGATATCGGGTTCCTCCTCGGCCAGCAGCTGATCAAGCGACTCGCCTGCCTCCTGCTCGGCGCCGGTTGTCCCATAGCGAATTGCTGCCGACCAGCGCTCCGGCGGAATCACCCCGCGGTCCAGCGGATCGTCCCCCGGCGCGGCATCCAGGGTGTCTGACCCGTCCAGCACCTCATAGTCGCTCAGATCAGCCGACTCGTGCCTGTGTTCGTCGGGCATGCCCGTTCCTCCCTTCGTTGCGTGCTCCCTCCTCAAGCCTGCCCGCCGCAGGCCGGCTTAACGATGCCGGGCTGGCTGCTGGCTCCTGGTAGCTGCTTGCGCGGCCGGCGCAAGGTGCGGCGCCCGGTGGGCGATAACGACAATTCCGGTGATCATGATGATCAGTGAGATGACCTCGCCGGCAATCCCTGCCGGGGTGCTGCTGAGCTTCTCGTTCAGCCACACGGCGCCAAGGGCGATGGAGATCACCGGGTCGCACGCGGTGATGATCGCCAGGACCGGCGCGATCAGTGTGCCCTGCTGATAGGCGTCCTCGTTCAGGATGAAGCCGGCTGGCCCGACAACGGCGAGCGCATAGATCGGCCAGTCGGTGAGCATCTTGGGCACGCCGCCGCTCAGGTCGGAGACCACAAGCTTGACGAGGAACGCCGCGACCCCGTAACAGATGCCGCAGGCCAGGGCGAGTGCGAGCGGCCGTAGCTGTTCATGTCTCTTGGCAACCGCCAGGCAGCCCATCACGCCGCCGGCGAGGCCTGCCCCGAGCGGCAGAATCGTGAAGAAACCGACGTGGGAGGTGCCGGGGGACGGGTTGGCGATCGTCAGGAAGCCGACGATTCCGGCAGCGCAGACGATAACGCCGCCGATGATCTGCGGATCCCATATCCGGCGCAGGTAGGCGTTAATCAGCACCGCAAAGATCAGCGCTACCACCAGAATGGGCTCAACCAGCGCTAGCGGCCCGAATCGCAGCGCGGTGACTTGCAGGGCGAATCCGAACAAAGTGCCGCTGATGGCGATGACCCACAGCGGCTGCCGTACCAGGTCAAGCAGGATTCGCGGCGACAGCGCGCGCCTGGTCTTGACCTTCTTGGTGCTGCGCTGCTCGGCCACCGACGCAGCCCCGAACACCAGCGCTGCGCCGAGCCCAGCCGACACCGCAATTGCCGTAGACACCTCAGGTGCCCCGACCTGAGCACAGCACCACCGCCATCACACTGACATCCCCCGGACCGAGGTCAGTCACGCCGCCCGCTGCCCAGGTCGCGAGCGGCGGTGAGCGCAAACCAGGTCAGCGCCCCGGTACAGATGGCAAGGCTGGCTGGCTGCCAGCCGATACCGGCCACGGCCAGGCCGGATGCCGTGGCGGCGGTGATCAGCCGCACCACGAGACGGAACGGCCGTGCCCGGCCGATCCAACCCGTCAGGAGCTTGAGCCTGAGCACGAACGGCGTCATAGCGCTCGGCGGGGAGCTGGGCCGAACGCCTGGTCGAGCAACGCCGAGATGTCTCCCAGCGGGGCCTGCGGCTGGCCGCGTAGCAGTTGCGCGTCCGGGCTGGCCGGATCGACGTCCGGCCCGGCCGCGCGGTCGTCAGGTGCCGGGCGGGCAGCAGAACCGGCCGATCGGGCGGTCGACCTCGGCAGTGCGGCCGGGCCTGCGACGAGCTGCTTGACCTGGATGAAACTGACTCCGCCGCGGTAGATATACGCGCACTGGCCGACGTCCAGGCCGCGGATGAGGTCCGGGTTAGCGACCGGGATCTGAAGCAGGCGCGACGTGCCGTGCCGGCGCCAGCGAAGCCAGCCGACTAGCTGCCGGCTGCTATCTGTCGATGCGCGATGGCCCGCCAGCGCTACGACCGGATCAGGATGCGGGGTGCGCATCAGCCAGATGCCGCCCTCGGCAGTCGCGGCGAGCCGGTACCGGTCGTCCTGCCTGACGGCCAGGCCGTGCCATGACTGCGCCGACACTTGCACGGCGAGCCCGAGCGACCGGGCCCGCTCGTAAAGCTGCCAGATAGGCAGCCGCCGGGATACCGCGCTGAACTCATCGACGGCGAGGAGCACCTGCCGAGGGTCGGATGAGCCAGCTGGCGCACCGGCCACGTAGCTGGCCAGCAGGTCGACGAGCGCGCGCGCCTGGGCTTCGGCAACGGCGATCTCCGACGTTCCCTCCAGAATGCAGTACCAGGCGTCAGCGTCGGCGAAGCTCCCCGGTCCGTCTAGCCCAGGCCCCAGCCGCCGGAACAGGGTCCGGAATCGCAGCGCGATGTCGGGAACCTGCCGAGCTGCTGACCGGACGAGAGCCAGCTGCTCGTCGTAATCGCCGGCCGAGTAGGCGAGCATCAGCCAGCCGATGTCCAGCCGGGCCAGGAAGTCTGCCGTGCTGGCCGGCGGCCCGGCTGGGGCCTCGATCGCAAGCGCGACGACGGCCTCCATGACATCGGTGTAGTAGGCGGCCCCGCCGCTGCCGTGCTCGATCAGGTCGACCAGCGTACTGACCAGCTGCCTGGCGGGCAGAGCCCACAGCGACAGGACGGTCTCATCAGGCCAGACGGCCACGTTCCTGGCTCCTGACGCCCGCAGGATTCCACCGGCCCGCTCGGCGATGCGCCGGGCGTCCGCTCCACCCTTGCAGTCGAGGATCACCACCAGAGGCGGCCCGGCAATCCCTGCCGCCTGCCGCTGCAGGCCCGATTGGATGAACGCTGCCCACAGCCTCAGCAGGAGCGTTGACTTGCCGGTTCCGGTGCCGCCGATCACCAGCTGATGGGCGCGGAGCCGGCTGGCCGGCAGCTGGGCGAGCGGCCGGGCCGGATGACCCACTGTGCGGATCACCGCTCCCGCGACGAAATCGCCCGTTGCGGTAAGTACCGGAACCGTGCCCGGTGCGGCGATCCGCGCCTGGGCTGCGCGGACCTGGTGCCGCCACTGTCGCTGATCGAAGCGGGCAGCCGCAGCTGGCGACCGGCCGCCTGCCAGGGCGGCCATCGAGGCGAGCCGCAGCGACCAGGCCCAGCCGCCGGCCAGCAGGCCTGCCGGTACGGCCGGCGGAGCGAGCAGCGTTGCCCCCGCGAGGTAACGATGGCGGCGCAAGTCGACCCAGGCCAGGTGGGGCGCGGCCACGGCCGGCCCGAGCGAATGGCGGCTGACTGCAGTCGCGGCCAGCCAGACCGCGAGCATGGGCAGGCACCAGGCCGCCGCCCGGTACAGCCGGGCTGGCGGCCACCCGTTGCGCCAGGCGGCTGTCACGCTGATTGCGGCGACGAGAGTAACTGGCGCTAAGGCGAGCGCGATCAGCGCGGCCGCGATCACTCTCAGCAGGCGAGTGGCACGGCTCGTCATGGTCCGGTCCCGGCGAGCGGTTGTGCAGGCGGCATCTCGGCGCTCGGCGGCAGCATGCGTACGTCAATCCGGGCGCCGAGACTGCCGAGCGTTTCCCTCGCCCGCAGTACGGTTCCGGCGGCGGCCGGCGAGCAGAGATACAGCACTCTGGCGTGCCGCGGCGGCAGGCCTGGTACTCGCGCGTCCGCGGCAGGGCAGCCGTAATCGCCGGTACGGGCAAGCAGTTCCCGCATGATCGCCGTGGTGCGCGCAAGCGTCTTGGCCGTGCGCTCGGCCTCGATCGCCCAGCATTCTCCTGCCCAGCTCACGCCGGTCCCGTCCGGCCAGTGCACCTCCGCGTCAGGCAGGTGATCGCGGGAGCCTAAGCGGCCGCCGAGCCGGGCGCGCAAGCGCCGCTCACTCCGCCAGTAGGCGCCAGCGTCGCGGTAGGCGGGCACCGCTTGCAGCGCGAGCCGCACCGCGGTCACCGCTCGAATGTGCGCCAGTCGCGCGAGCGCTGGCGGTGCCGCCGAGTACCGGACGCCGCAGGCCTGGAGGCCAGCCTTGGTAATCCACACCCACGGCGAGCCGGGGCTGAGCGAGGCCGACTCAGCCAGCCCGGCTTTCGCCCAGCGGGCGACGAGGGCGCGCGCCTGGCGGAGGGTGCCGCCACCGAATAACTCGGCGAGCTGGTCTAACTGCAGGCCATACATGTCCGCGGTGAAGACCAGAGCCCGGACGTCGAGCACGCCCTGTTGTCTCGCCGCGTTTGCCACCTTTCCATGACATCACGCCAGACCCGTTCGGGACAGTACCGGCATATCGCCCGGCTCTTTCTTCACGCCTGAACGGCCTTGCTGGCCGAGCCGCGTTTCGAAGCGACAGCCGGTGCTAGCGCACCGCCCGGCCGTAGGGCACAATGAGTCGCGAAAGACCGCCAGGACGTGACCAGGTCGCCGTCCTGTCTGCAGGTGAGGTCGTAGGGGAAGACGCATCCTCGTCTGCTGCAGGGAGGTTCTGGGTGTCCGTTCGTGGCGTGCTGCATGTGCACAGTGCGCCCCCGGCGCTATGCCCGCATATCGAATGGGCTGTGGCCGGGGTTCTTGGCGTGCCAGCCAACATGCCGTGGGTCGATCAGCCGGCTTCGCCCGGTGCGATGCGTGCTGAGCTCCAATGGAATGGCAAGCCTGGTGCTGCCGGCGCGATTACCTCGGCGCTGGCGAGCTGGAATCTGCTGCGGTTCGAGGTGACCGAGGACGCCAGTCCTGGCTGTGACCCCGTCCGCTACAGCCACACCCCTGCCCTGGGCACCTTCTCGGCGGTGATCTCCGCGAACGGGGACATCACGATCCCAGAGAGCAGGCTCCGCGCCGCGATGGCGCTTGCCAGCGCGGCCAAGTGCGGCAACGGCAGGGCCGAGGCAAAGCTCGGCAGCCTGCGAGATCTGCACGGGCCACGGCATCCGGCGCTCGCGGGCTCGCTAGAGGCGGAACTCAGCCTGCTACTCGGCGACCCGTGGGACGCCGAGCTCGAGCCCTTCCGGCGGGCTGGTGACGGCGCGCCGGTGCGCTGGCTGAACGCGACTGGCTGACCGGCATCGGCCTTGCTACCACATAGCTGCGGAATCAGTCGTGTTGCTCAGTGTTACCAGAGTGACGCTTTTGACATGACATTGAGTAGCGGTTTAAATACATCCAGTTCACAGCTAGTGGCGGCGGCGCGCTGACCCCCTAACCGCGACGCCCTCTGGTTTTTTGTCTGGAAGTGGGGCACCCCCCGTGCCCGCGCGCTTCACCTTGCGCGGCTCGCGGTGTGCCGGGTCGGCGATAGCTGTCGCCTCAACAGGAGGCGATCGCACTCATGGCAATGAGCGCTCACGCATCTGATGATCATCTGATCTACGAGCAGGAACTGGCCGGGCACCAGCGGGACCTGTACCCGGCAGCGCTGCGGATGACCCGGAACCCGAGCGATGCAGAAGACCTTGTCCAGGAGAGCATGGCCCGGGCCTATGCAGGGCTGCGGCACTTCACGCCCGGCACCAACGGCAGGGCCTGGCTGTTCCGGATCCTGGCTAACACCTTCGTCAGCGGCTACCGCAAGCGTCAGCGAGAGCCGGCCCAGGTGCTGAGCGCCGAGTTTGAAGCGCTGCTCGCGGTCGCTCCGGGCGGGGCGGCCAGTGCGCCGGCCCAGGCCGCGCCATCAGCCGAGGACGCTGTGCTCGGCCAGTTCAGCTATTCCGAGGTTCGGCAGGCGATCCGCGAACTGCCTGAGTGCTTCCGAGCGACGATCTACCTGGCCGACGTGGAGGGTTATCCCTACCGGGAGATTTCTGAGATGCTCGGCGTGCCGATCGGCACCGTTATGTCCCGTCTGCACCGTGCTCGTGCTCAGCTGCGCAAGCGACTCACCGGCTATGCATAGTTCCGCCGGAGCTACTGAACCGGTTGAATTTTCGGGTCATCTCGACGGAATCCGTAAACTGCGTCACCTGATCACATAAGCAACCTGAGCGGTAGATCCCTTGAGTACTGAATTAGTTGCTGAATAGACTGATGGCAACTAATTCCGACATCAAGGACGTGCTTCGTGCCCGATATCGAAACCAGCTCGCCCGTCGGCCACGCGGGTCCGCTGTCTGCGACCTCGCGCACGCGACACGGGCGGCTGCGCGAGCAAGGTCGCACAGACCGGGCAGAACTGCTCGCTGTCCTCCGGGCCGGATTCATCGGGCACCTGGGAGTGCCGACGGCGGAGGGACTTATGGTCGTTCCGACGGTGTACGGATTCGACCAGCAGTACGCGTACGTGCACGGCTCGATAGCAAGCCAGAGTCTGTCGGGCGATCACCCGGAGCTCTGCCTGACCGTCACCATCGTGGACGGCCTGGTCCTGGCCCGGTCGGTCTTTGAGCACGCGGTAAATTATCGCAGCGCGATGATCTACGCTCAGCCGCGCATCGTGGCCGACCCCGCCGAGAAGCTGGCCGGGCTGCGGCTGATCTCCGAGCACCTAGCGCCGGGCCAGTGGGACTATGCGCGTCAGCCGAGCCGCAAGGAGCTGGCGGCTACCCGACTGCTGTCGCTGTCACTGGCGGAGGCTTCGGTGAAGGTGCGGACCGGACCGCCGGACGACGCCGACAGCCCCGACGCCCAGCTGGGGCTATGGGCGGGCGAGCTACCAATGGATGCGCGGTGGCGGCCGCCGCTGCCAGATCCTGCGCTACCCAGCGGACTGATGCCCCCGCCGCACATCATCGCCAGGGCGGGGAGTGAGGCTCATCCCCGGTTTTAACCGTTCGGCAGTTGTCAGACCTCACTGGGATACTTGCAGAGTGCTTGATACGTCACGGGGATCCCTTGTCGGCCGCGGTGCCGAGTTGGAGCGGATGTCGAAGCTGCTGGCCGACGCCGAGGCCGGGCAGCCCGTCGTCCTGCTCGTGAGCGGCGATGCGGGGGTCGGCAAGACCAGGCTGCTGACTGAGCTCGCGGCAGACGCTGCGATCCGGGGATTCACCGTGCTGTCGGGACGATGCGCTGAGCTGGCCGACTCGGTCCCATACCTTCCGCTGGCCGATGCGCTGCGGGCGGCGAGCGGGCCGCTGGCCGAGGCAGTCGCCACCCGGCCGGTGCTGGCCCGGCTGCTACCGGACCGGGAGATCACGAGGCAGCCGGGCGATCTGCCGGGCGTCGCGCAGCAGCAGTTGTTTGGCGCGGTCCTCGGCATGCTCGCTGAGCTGGCCGCGGCTAAGCCAGTCCTGCTCATACTGGAGGACCTGCACTGGGCCGACGGCTCGACCCGGGACCTGGTCACGTTCCTCAGCCGGGTACTCCGCGACGAGCGGATCGCGCTGGCAGTCAGCTACCGCGCTGATGACATACACCGCGCACATCCGCTGCGGCCGGTAGTGGCCGAGCTGCTGCGTCTGCCGAGCGTGACGGCGATCGACGTCGGTCCGCTCGATCCCGCGGCCATGGCTGAGCACCTAGAGCAGCTCGGCGGCGGCACACCGGCGGCGATCGATGAGGTAATCCGGCGGGCCGAGGGTAACGCGTACTTTGCCGAGGAACTGCTGGCGACCAGCTCGGCCGGCACTGAATTGCCCGCCGGCCTCGCGGACTTGCTGGTGGCGCGGATCATCAACCTGTCCCCGACGACGCAGCAGGTACTGCGGGCGGCAGCAGTGACGGGGCGGCGGATCGACGACGAGCTGGTGATGCGCGCGTCGGGACTGGCGACGGCCGACTACGAGGACGCGGTGAGGGAGGCCGTCGCGCGGCAGCTACTCGTACCAGACGGGACGGCGGGACTCGCCTTCAGGCACGCGCTGCTGCGCGAGGCGATCTACAACGACCTGCTGCCGGGTGAGCGAACCCGGCTGCATGCCCGGCTGGCCGAGCTGCTATCGGACGAGCGGCGGCTTGCCGGAGTGCCCGGTTCAGCCGCAGAGCTGGCCCTGCACTGCCTCGCCAGCCACGACGTGCCGGGTGCGTTTGCCGCCTCGGTACAGGCAGGCGAGGAAGCGTGGACGCTGGCGGCCCCGGCCGAAGCGCTACGGCATTTCGACCAGGCGCTGTCGCTATGGGACCGGGTGGACGACCCGGAGAAGCTCAGCGGGATGAGCAGGGGCAAGCTCGCACTCAAAGCGGCGCTAACCGCTGGCGAAGCAGGCCAGGTCGGTCATGCCGTCAAGCAGCTGCGGCGGCTGACGCGCTTCCTTTCCGAGCAGCCCGATCAGGATCTGAAGCTGCTCTGCCGGGCGATGGAGCGCCTCGCGTACTTTCTGCTGGACATCGACGAGGACGAGGATGCGATCGCGACCGCGCAGGCGGCAGTCGATGTTCTGCCAGCCAGCCCGCCCAGCAAGGAGCGGGCGAGAGCTCTTGCGACTCACGCCAGGGCGCTGCTGGCCGACGACGCCAATCTGGCAAGTGCACGTGCCGTCGAGGCGGCGACCGCAGCCAGTGCTGCAGGGGCCTCGTGGCTAAAGGCCGATGCGCTCGTGACGCTGGCCTCGGTCCGTGAACGGGCGGGCCTCATCGCCGAGGCGAAGTCGACCGGCGAGGAGGCGCTAGAGCTCACGAGAGAATCGGACATGGCTGGTGTCGAGCTGCGGGTCAGGATGCTGCTCGCCAGGCTCAGTCTGGAGTCCGGCGACCTGGCCGAGGCAGGCGCGCTGGCCCATGCGGGGGTGGAGCGGGCGGTGCAGGCGGGCCTGAGCATGGCGCCCTATGGCCTGGACCTGCGGTACCTGCACTACCTGGCGCATTACGCAGACGGCAAGTGGGATCATGCGCAGGAGATCGCCGACACGTTCCCGGTTCGCGTGTCTGGCGTCGCCGAGGCGCGGCTGTCGGCGATGGCGCTGTTCATCGATGTGGCCAGAGGCAGCCAGCGGGTAGCCGATCGCAGGGCATGGCTTGAGCCATACCTCAGCTCCGATCAGCTTGCCGCGTCTATCGGCAGGGGTCTGCTGGCCGAGGATGCGTACTGGGCCGGGGACCTGGAAGGCGCGGTCGCCTCGGTGAAGGCGACGATAGCTGCGGCGGCTGCGTGGGCCGGCGGTGACCTGGACGCGCAAGTGATCCGGCCCGCTGCCATCGGCGTTGCGGCCCTCGCTGACCTGGCTAGGCAGGCGCGAGCGGCCGGCCAGTCGCCGGACGCACTTGTGGCCGAGGCCCAATCGCTGACCGAGGTAGCGCGAAGCGGCGAGAGCAGCAAATGGCGGGTGGCAGCCGCGCTTGGCGTCGAGGGTCGCGGCTGGCTTGCCCGCGCGGAGGCTGAAATGCAGCGCGCGGCCGGCGACAACGACCCGGGCAGCTGGCAAGCCGTGGTGGACGCGTTCGGCCCTGCGTTCGTCTACGAGACGGCGAGGGCACGCTGGCGGCTGGCCGAGGCGCTCGCCGAAGCGGGCGATCGCGACGAGGCGCAGCGGCAGTGGCAGCTCGCGGTCGTGACGGCTGACGAGCTCCGTGCGACCAGGCTGCGTGCGGCGCTGACCGATCTAGGCCGCCGGGCCCGGCTAGGTACTGGGTCGCGGGCAGTCGCCGGCAGCCCGCTAAGCGCCCTCACCAGCCGCGAGCTCGAAGTGCTGCGATCGCTAGCTGTCGGCCGGACCAACCGGGAGATCGGAGCCGACCTCTTCATCTCCGAGAAGACCGTCAGCGTGCATGTCTCCAACATCCTGGCCAAGCTGGGCGCAGCCAGCCGGACCGAAGCTGCGGCGATCGCGCACGACAATGGCATCAGATCCCGCTGACGCAGCTGCGCTCCGGCGTTGCGAGAACGCCGATTCGCCGTAACGCGTCCCGCCGATGGAGTAGCACGCGGGCGTAGCAGGCCTGGTCCGTAAGCAGCGAGCTTGGTCAGGTCGCTGCGCGCCAGGCGTCCGCGATGGCGGCGTAACTCGCCTTCCTGCGCTCCCGGTCCAGGCTCGGCGTGACCACCACGATCTCGTCGACTTCGGCCTGGCTCTTCAGCTCCAGCAGCCGCTCGGCTACTGCCTTCGGCTCGCCGGTCACCATCCGGCCGTCCTCATTGCGGCTGGCGCGGAAGTCCGGCGAGCTGGCCAGCTCGCGGACTTTCTCAGGTGGTAGCGGCTCGCGGATGCCGCGGCGGATGTTCTGGATAGTGAGCGTCCAGGCCGCCTCGAAGTCGATCACGGCGTCCGGGTTCTCGCTCGCAAAGGCCAACACTGACATTGCCGAGTAGGGCTGGCCACCCTCCTCGCGGGGGGTGAACTGGCGACGATAGGCGCGCAGCGCCGGGAGCGCGAGCTCGGGGCTCATGTGGTGGGCGAAGACAGCGGCGAACCCGTTGACGGCGGCGAACTGTGGCCCGTACGGGCTCGAGCCGAGCACGAATAGTTCCGGCCGCTCTTCGATCAGCGGTGCCGCGACCAGCCGCTGGTATGGATGGCCGTCAGGGAAGCCGTCGCCGAGGAACGCCAGCAGCTCTCCGACCTGGGCCGGGAACTCGGCGGCGGCGTCGGCAACCATCCCGCGGCGCAGGACGTGCGCGGTCAGCGGATCCGTGCCGGGTGCGCGGCCAAGTGCCAGATCGACCCGTCCTGGATACATCGCCAGAAGGGTCCTGAAGGTCTCGGCGACCTTGAGCGAGGAGTGGTTCGGCAGCATGATTCCGGCGGCGCCGACCCTGATGCTCGACGTGAAGGCGCCGATGTGGGCGATCAGCAACTCCGGCGCGCTGCAGGCCAGGCTGGTCATGTTGTGATGCTCGGAGACCCAGTACCGTCGGTAGCCGGCCGCTTCCACGGTCTGGGCGATGCTTACCGCCCCTGCCAGCGCAGAGGCCGCGCTCTCGCCGTACTCGATCCCGACGAAATCCAGTACCGCGAGCGGCAGTGAGTCATGTGCATCCATGGCTAACATCAGCGCCCTGGCCCGGTACGGCATTCCCGGCCCGGCGTCAGCTCGGACGTACCGGAGGGGCCTCCGATATGCTAAACGGCATGCAGACACGACGACTTGGATCACTGTCAGTATCCGCCATCGGCCTCGGTTGCATGGGGATGTCGGAGTTCTATGGCGCCGGTGATGACGCCGAGTCGATTTCCACCATCCACCGCGCGCTGGAGCTCGGGTGCAACTTCCTCGACACCGCGGACATGTACGGCCCGTTTACGAATGAGCGGCTGGTCGGCAGGGCCATCGCCGGACGCCGAGACGAGGTCGTGCTCGCCACTAAGTTCGGGAACGAGCGGCGCAAGGACGGGTCCTGGGTCGGTGTCAACGGACGTCCGGAGTACGTCCGCGCGGCCTGCGACGCGTCGCTATCCCGGCTCGGTGTCGAGCACATCGATCTGTACTATCAGCACCGCGTCGACCCGGCAGTCCCGATTGAGGACACTGTGGGCGCGATGGCTTCCCTCGTACAAGCGGGGAAGGCGCGCCATCTCGGCCTGTCCGAAGCCGGCCCGCAGACCATTCGCCGTGCCGCTGCAGTGCACCCGATCAGCGCGCTGCAGAGCGAGTACAGCCTGTTCAGCCGCGACGTCGAGGCGGAGATACTGCCTACCGTGCGCGAGCTCGGCATCGGCTTCGTCGCCTACAGCCCGCTCGGTCGCGGCTTCCTCACTGGCTCGATCAAGACGTCGGCTGACCTGCCCGAGGGCGACTCCCGTGCGGGCCGGTTCCCCCGGTTCGCGGCCGGGAACTTCGACCGTAACGTCGCCCTGGTCGGCATCATCGAGCAGCTCGCGCTGACCAAGGGCTGCACACCTGGTCAGCTCGCGCTGGCCTGGGTGCTCTCGCGCGGTCAGGACATCGTGCCGATTCCCGGCACCAAGCGGCGGAGCTACCTTGAGCAGAACCTCGCTGCCGCCGACGTCGAGCTGACCGGCGAGGACATTGCCTGGCTCGAGCAGAACGTCGGCGAGCCGGCCGGTGACCGGTACGCGGACATGAGCACCGTGAACCGCTAGGCCGAGCGGCCTGCGGGGGGGCTCAGCGCCGCCTGGCCGCTCGCAGTACCGTGTCAATCGCGGTGGCAGGGTGCCCGTCGCGGTCGGTCATCTGTCGCGGGACAGCGTCGGCGACCAGGATGTCGAACATGCTGGCATCGAGGACGGCGGCGAGCCGGCGCGGCTCAGCGGCGAGTGCCAGGAGAGCTCGCCCGCTCGGCGTGCCGGCAAGACCCTGGCCAGATCCGGCTCCATGCGGGGTGTCAGCCGCTCCCGATGAGTCGGCGGCTGCGTGCGAAGCTGGGTCGGCATGGAAGCCGGGGCCCGCATGCATGCTGTCGGGATGGTGCAGAACGACGAGCAGGGTGCCACCCGGCCGGACCGCTGCAGCTAGGCGGCGGTGCAGTGACTCAAGGTCGGCTGCCGGCAGGTACATGAACTGAGCCGAGACCAGGTCGTATCGCTGCGGTCCGGGTTCCCAGCCGAGGAGATCTGCCTGGCGCCAGCTGATGCGACGCGCGATGTCGTCGCCACATGCGGCGGCGTGGCCAGCAGCGCGCTCAAGCGCCACCGCTGAAATGTCCACTCCGGTCACGGTCCAGCCCTGCCGGGCTAGCCAGATGGCGTCGGCGCCCTCGCCGCAGCCGACGTCCAGCGCGTCGCCGGGCGTCAGGTCGGCTGCCTGGGCGACGATCTGCGGGTTCGGCTGGCCGCTCCACAGCTGGTGGGCGGAGCGGTAACGGTCGTCCCAGTACTCCTGAGAGAACTGGACCTCCAGGTCGGGCGAGTGGTCGTGGCTCACCTGTCATCTCCTAGTCTGCGGTGACTGCCACTACCATGCCGAAGCCAGCCCATGCAGGCAAACTAGTTTGCCGGAATGGCAAGGGAACGCAGCACCTTCGGCAAGCCAGCCGGGCCGGGCTGACGGATCAGCCCGGCCCGGTCGGTCCGCTTTGGTGGCTAGCCTGCCGGGGCCGGTCCGACCTCAGCGGCCGGTCCGACTCCAGTGGCCGGACTAATCTCGGTGGGCGCCACGACGCGCTGCCGGCGGTAGCGAATCGCCTGGATCGCAGCCGCTGCGCCGAGTGCGCCGGCTGGCGGCAGCGTGACCAGCGCCTGCAGCTGGTACCGCCAGGAGAAGACGTAGAGGTCAGCGATCAGCAGCAGGCCCACCGCGGTCACGAAGAAGGCCAGGCTTGCCAGCGCCATGTTCCTGGCCCGCGGGCTGCCCCGCCGGTAGAACAGTGCGATTACGGAGCCGAGCAGCCCGGTGAGGGTGAAGATGAGCAGCAGCGGGCCCGGCGTGTAGCCGCCATCCAGCTGGTAGCTCCGCAGGAACGAGGCCAGCGAGTTATCGACCTGCGCCTTGCCACCATAGGACGGGTTGAGCACGACGTAGTCCCACGGTGAGTTGTGTCGCTGCTGAAGGCCAACAATGATGTCGCCCTTGCTACCGGGCTTGGCGCACAGGGCAAACGGGCTGTTAACCGCATTATCTGTTTGCGGCAACGGCGTAATGCTGGTCGAGAACGGAATCGGGCAGACCATGAACTCGGGGTCGTACTGCTGAAACTCGCTGGTCGGCGGCGTGCCGTGATACTTGAGCGACGAGCTGGTCTGGAACTGCCACCGGAAGATTGGCGTGATCGCGATGCTGTTGACCCGGTCCACCTCGAACAGGCGGATGGAGTCGCGCAGCACCGACCCAACGACCCGCAGCGGCTGCTGGCGCTCGACCGCGTGATCGAACTCCGAGGTCAGCTTGAGGCGCTCTGGTCCCAGCGTTGGGGGCAGGTCAAGCAGAGTCGACTGGGACGAATGCTCTAGCCAGTCCGGGCTCTGCTTCTGCATGGCCGGCGGCGGGCACAGCTGCAGCACAGCCGCCGACGCCTTCAGCGTGGCGCAGTCGGCGGACTGGGCCATCCGGCCGGCCGCGCTGCCCTTGACCGAGAGCCGGAAGTGGCCAGAGTCCTCGTAGGAGATACCGCAGTACGTGACGACGGGCAGCAGGAACGCCAAGGCCAGCACGCACGACTTCAGCCAGACCATGTACCAGTCGTCCCGGCTGACCCGCACGTACCTCGAGCCGAGAAGGTAGAGGACGGCGGGCGCCAGCATCCACAGGCCGAGCTCACGGACCGTGGCACTCAGGCCGAAGATGAGCCCGGACAGGATGACCGCGATCCAGTTGACGGTCGGTTTCCACAGCAGGATGCAAATACCCGCGACGACCATTCCCTCGAAGAGGACGTCCGGCATGATCGTCGCTTCGGCCTGCAGCTGGTATCCGTCAAGCAGGACCGGCGCGATGGCCAGCGCCGCCAGCCAGCGGTTGATGCCCCGGCGAACCAGCAGCATGTAAATGGCCACGCCCATGCCGAGGCCAAGCAGGTGCTGCAGGGCCGTCACGGTGCCGAGGTTGCCGACCGCCAGGACGATCTTCAACGGGATCTTGTAGCCGAGCGGGTCAGATCCCTGCCAGCCGCGGTAGAGGTACTTGACCGAGTCGATGTACAAGAGCGCAGGGTGATACGCCATCCAGGTGATCACCCGCAGTGCCAGCCCGATAACGACCAGGACGGCGGCAAGCCAGTGGTAACGAAGGGTCGATAGGGCCCGGCTCTGCCAGGACCTGCCAGCTCCAAGATCCGCGGAATCGCCAGTGGCAGGAGCCGCAGCATTCCGGGTCGTGGTGATCACGTTCTGCCGGGAGTCCTCTGGCGCCGTGACGCTGCCCGCAGCAGCACCCGCATGCCCGGCTGCTGCTGAGAGCGCCAGAGCGGGACTGCGACTATCGCCTGGCGTGTTCATATTGCGGCGTCGTGCTGGGCGTAGCCGGGGCAAGTAGCTGGCTCCTCAGGGATTCGTGGTGCGGCCAGGCTTCCGGTCACCCCGAGCCGTGGCTACCATGCTGCGGAAACTATAAGCAACGCGCGATAACTCTAGCCAACGGGTCACGAGCTCAGGCCTAGCGTTCTCAAAAAGTTCGCAATGAGAAAGCACAGCCCTGGGCGAACCCGTCGATGCCATAGATTACCGTCTCGCAGGCTCTGATGGCGCGCACGGAGGGGCATAACGGGCTGACCCCCCGGAAGCGGACGTCAGCTTCCCTCAGCTGGCCCGTGACGGTGCAAGGGCCGACTAGCCAGGAAGGGGAACGGCGGAGTTACAGCGGGATGTTGCCGTGTCGGCCGCGCTCGGACGGGGCATGGACGATAGCCTCCAGGATGGCCTGCCGCGTCTTCTCCGGCTCGATCACCTCGTCGATCACGCCCAGAGCGACGGCGCGGGGCAGGCCACCGACGACCTGATCGTGCTCGGCGGCGAGCTGGGCCTCGACTTCGTGCCGCTCGTCAGATGGCGCCGCAGCCAGCGTGCGGCGGTGCAGGATCCGCACCGCTGCGACCGAGCCCATGACGGCCACCTCGGCTCCGGGCCAGGCAAACACCCTGGTCGCGCCTAGTGCTCGCGAGTTCATCGCGATGTAAGCGCCGCCGTAGGCCTTCCGGGTCACCAGCGTCACCCGCGGCACGACGGCCTCAGCGAAGGCATGCAGCAGTTTGGCACCGCGGCGGACGACGCCGTCCCATTCCTGCCCGACGCCAGGCAGGTAGCCGGGGACGTCGACCAGCACGACGAGGGGCACGCCGAACGCATCGCACATCCGCACGAACCTGGCTGCCTTTTCCGCTGAGGTGGCGTCGAGGCACCCACCGAGGCGCAGCGGGTTGTTGGCGATTACGCCGACGGTGCGGCCGCCGAGTCGGCCCAGGGTGGTGACGATGTTCGGCGCCCAGCGCGGGTGCAGTTCGACCCCTGGGCCGTCCAGCAAGCCGCTGATCAGCGGGTGCACGTCGTAGGCCCGCTTGGGCGAATCCGGCAGTAGCGCGCCGAGGTCGGTGTCGGGCAGGTTGCCGTCGCCCGCGGTCACCTGGTCGCCGAGTAGCCGGACGAGCTGCCGGGCCCGGTCTATCGCCTCGCCGTCGGTCGCGGTGACGATATGCACGACGCCGGACCGGCGGCTGTGCGGTTCCGGGCCGCCGAGCCGCTCCATGTCGACGTCCTCACCGGTCACGCTGCGCACGACGTCAGGGCCTGTGACAAAGATGCGGCCCTGCTCGGAGAGGATCACGAGGTCGGTCAGCGCCGGGCCGTAGGCGGCGCCGCCCGCCGCCGCGCCGAGCACGACCGAGATCTGCGGCACCTTGCCGGACGCCCTGGTCATGGCGGCGAACACCATGCCCACTGCGTGCAGGCTCTGGACTCCCTCCAGGATCCTGGCGCCGCCGGAGTGCCACAGCCCGATGATCGGTGCCTCGATCTCGACCGCGTGGTCATAGGCGGCCACGATGATCTCGCAACCAGCGATGCCCATGGCACCGCCCTGGAAGCGCGGGTCGCTGGCGAACGCGACGGTCGTGACGCCGTCGATACTGCCCGTTCCCGCCAGCATTCCGCTGTCGTCGGCGTGCCGCAGGAGCTGGAGGGTGCCCTGATCAAAGAGCGCCTCCAGGCGCGACTCCGGGTCGCGGCCTGGCCCGGAGTGGGCCGGCCCTGGGACGGCCGGGGCCGCGCCGGCCGAGGGTGTGGTGGCCGGTACCGCAGTGGCAGCGGGGGCGGTCACCGGCGGGCCCGAGCGCGCGACCGCAACCGTGGACCTGCCATTGCCGGCGGCCGTGCGCGGTTGCGTGGCGGTCAGTGAATCGGTGACTGTCACGTCGATCTCCTCAGGGGCAACGGGGGCATCCTGCTCGGGGGGCACGCCCGGCAGCGGTGACAATGGCTCAGGCTTCGGTGAAGGCGAGGGCGACGTTGGCGCCGCCGAAGCCGAAGGAGTTGTTGACGACCGCCATCGGGCCGTCGGCGCGGGGGCTGAGCTGCTGCGGCTGCGGCGAAATCGTCAGCCCGGCGTCGTCGTCGGGGTCTTCGAGGTTGATGGTCGGCGGGGCCATACGGTCGCGCAGCGCGAGGATCGCGGCGACCGACTCCACCGCGCCGGCTCCGCCAAGCAGGTGACCGGTCATCGACTTGGTAGCTGAAACTACGACGCCAGGAGCCGCGTCGCCGAGAGCGGCAGAGATCGCCTGAGCTTCGACTACGTCGCCGGCCGGCGTCGAGGTGGCATGGGCGTTGACGTGGACGACCTGCTCGGGCCGGACGCCGCCGTCGGCCAATGCCCGCCGGAGCACGAGCCTGAGCCCCGCGCCCTCCGGGTCTGGCTGGGCGATGTGATGCGCGTCGGATGAGTAGCCCACGCCGGCCGCGACCGCGTACACATTCGCCCCGCGGGCTCGGGCATGCTCCTCCGATTCCAGGATCACCATCCCGGCGCCCTCGCCGAGTACGAAGCCGTCGCGGCCCTTGTCGAACGGCCGGGAGGCACTGACCGGGTCGTCGTTCCGGGAGGTGCACAGCGCGCGCATGGCCGCGAACGCGGCAATGTTCAGCTGCATGATCGCGGCCTCGGTGCCGCCGGCCAGGACGACGTCGGCGCGGCCTGCCCGGATCATGTCCATGGCATAGCCGATCGCCTCGGCACCCGAGGCGCAGGCGCTGACCGTGGTGTGCACCCCCGCCCTGGCGCCGAGCTCGATGGCGAGCCAGCCGGCGGCGCCGTTCGGCATCAGCATCGGCACCGTGTACGGCGAGAGCCGCTGCCAGCCCTTTTCCTTCAGGGTGTCGTAGGCCGACAGCGTCGAAGCGACGCCGCCGATGCCGCTCGAGACCACCACACCGAGCCGTTCAGGGTCGACATCGGGGGATCCCGCATCGGCCCACGCCTCGCGAGCAGCCACCAGTGCGAGCTGCTCGCACCGGTCCAGCCGGCGGGCCTGTACCCGGTCGATCAGCGTGGCCGGGTCCGCCGCGGCCCAGGCCGCAATCCTGGCCGGCAACTCCGCCGCCCAGTCGTCCGTCAGCTGCTGCACGCCGCTGCGTCCGGCCTTCAGCGCTTCCCAGGTGCTAGGGACATCTACCCCCACCGGGGTGATCGCGCCAAGGCCGGTCACGACGACACGTGTCCGGTCCGTACCCACTGTCGTTCTGCTCCTCGTCGAGTTGGGGGCTGACCCGGCTGCCCACGGGGGGTGCCCCCCGTGGGGCCGTAGGCGCCGTCGTCAGGCGGATACCTCGGCGCGGCGGACGTAATCGATCACGTCCTGCACCGTCTTGAGGTCCTTGAGCTGGTCATCGGGGATCTCGACGCCGAACTTGTCCTGCGCCGCCACCGCGATCTCGACCATCGACAGCGAGTCGATGTCGAGGTCGTCGACGAACGTCTTGTCCGGGGTCACCTCGTCGGCGGGAACGCCTGCAACCTCGTCGATGATCTCGCCGAGGCCCTCGAGGATTTCCTGCTCGGTCATGGCCATCTGTCTTCTGCTCTCCTTCTGGCGGTTTTTGCGGTGGGTTCATCGCCCTCAGGCAAGGGCGAGGGGTCAGGGTACCGTGATCACTTGCGCCGCGTAGCACATGCCGGCCCCGAAGCCGAGCAGCAGAGCCTTCGAGCCCGAGGCGAGCTCACCGCGCTCGATCATTCGCGACAGCGCCAGCGGGATCGACGCCGACGACGTGTTGCCGGCATGCACGATGTCTTGTGCGACGATCGCCTGCGGCGCGCCGAGTTTCCGTGCGATGGCCTCGACGATCCGCAGGTTCGCCTGATGCGGGATGAACGCGCCGAGCTCAGTCGGGTCAACTCCGGCCTTCTCGCAGGCCTTGAGCGCGATCGGCGCCAGCGCGCTAGTGGTCCAGCGGAATACTGCCTGGCCCTCCTGGACGATGAACGAGTTCCGGTCGGCGATATAGATCTTGTCGGCCAGGTCGCCGTCGCTGCCCCAGTGCACCGGCCCGATGCCAGCTGCGTCGCCGACCTCGGCGACCGGGCCGACAACTGCGGCGCCAGCGCCGTCGGCGAAGATGATGCACGTGGCACGGTCCGTCCAGTCGACCCACTGGGACAGCTTCTCGGCCCCGACTACCAGCACGTTCTTAGCAGTGCCTGTGCGCACAGCGTCTGCGGCGTTGGCCAGGGCGTAGCAGAAGCCCGCGCACGCGGCGTTGAGGTCGTAGGCGCCCGGAGCGACGATGCCGAGCCGCTTGGCGACGGAAGCCGCCACGTTCGGGATCTGGACCTCAGGCGTGCAGGTTGCCACGATCACGAGGTCGACGTCGCCGGGGGAGAGGCCGCTGGCTGCCAGCGCCTTGCCGCCCGCCTGAACGGCCATGTCGGTGACTGTCTCGTCCGGTCCTGCGATCCGGCGGCTGGCGATACCTACCCGGCTGCGAATCCACTCGTCGTTGGTGTCGACGGATTTCGATAGTTCGTCATTGGTGACCACCCTGGCGGGCTGATAGCCGCCGAAAGCCAGCACTCGCGCGCCCGCTTGACCTTCGGTGAGTCGCATTTGCCTGTTGCCTTTCGCCGTGTTCGGTGGACTTTATCTACTCCGCTGCCTGGGGCAGCAGGCGTACCAGCGGCTGACCCGCACTGACCGGATCGCCGTCCTCAACGAGCCATTCGATGATCGTGGCCGGGAACGTGGCGGCTACCCGGTGATTGCCGCCGCGGATCTCGACGTGGCCGAGGTCAGTGCCGGCCGTGACTCCGGCTCCAGGCCCGGCCGCGGCCGGATGGCCGTCGGGGGCTCTGAAGGTCCCGGCCAGGGGCGCGACTAGGAGCCGCCACTCAGGAGCGTGGCTGTCGGCGTGGCTGTCGGTGTGCTCGGCCAGCAGCTTCCGGCCAGCGTCCAGGTCATCCGGCGTCTTGAGGCCGACCAGCCGGATACCGCGCAGCGCCCGTTTCGCCAGGCCGGTCAGCGTGCCTGCCGGTGGTAGCTCGATCAGTGCGGTCACGCCCAGCGTGGCCATCGTCTGCATGCACAGATCCCACCGGACCGGCGCGCTGACCTGAGTGATGATGCGGTCCAGCCAGTCCGGGCCCGATTTGACCACGGCGCCGTCGCGGTTCGACAGCAACGGCCGGAGCGGATCGGCCGCGCGGACGGTCGAAGCGGCGGCGGCTAGCGCGTCGACAGCGGATGCCATGTGGTGGGTGTGGAATGCGCCGGCCACCGAGAGCGGGCGCAGCCTGGCGCCGGCCGGCGGGTTCTCGGCGAATGTGGCCAGCTGCTCGAGCGTGCCGGCAGCCACGATCTGGCCCGCTCCGTTGACGTTGGCCGGCGTAAGCCCGCACGCCTCAATGGCGGCCAGCACAGCGTCCTCGTCCCCGCCGAGCACGGCCGTCATGCCGGTCTCCTCGGCCGCTGCGGCCGCGGCCATGCCGTTCGCGCGCACCCGCACCAGCCGGATCGCGTCGTCAGAGCTAATGACACTCGCCAGTACGCCGGCTGCAAGCTCGCCCACGCTGTGTCCTGCAACGGCCACTGACTGCCGGCTGACGCGCGCTGAGTCATTTGCGAGCTGATCCTCGGCCGCGGCGATGGCGGCGGCGACCAACAGCGGCTGCGCTACTGCGGTGTCCCGGATCTCATCGGCGTCCGCCGTGGTTCCGGCGGCTATCAAGTCGCGGCCTGCTAGATCAGACCAGGCCGCCAGGCGGTCGGCAAAACCTGGCAGCTCAAGCCACGGAGACAGGAACCCCGGGGTCTGGGAGCCCTGACCTGGGGCCACGATAACAAGCATTGCTCTAGCCTGCACTGTAGAACTTCGCCATATCTATGCCGAAGCAGACGAAGTTTGCCGTCTAGACTATGTGGAAAGTCTACAAGTTATGTTCGCTTGTGCGCCAGGCGCCCCAGAATTACCGCCGTCCAGAGCGTAAAGCCGCCCCGGCCGTCACTCGGCGTGATCCCGGTGAGCTCGGTAACCCGCCGCAGCCGGTACCGGACCGTATTCGGATGCACGAAGAGCAGCCGAGCGGTGGCCTCGAGCGAATTGCCCTGCTCGAGGTAGGCCATCACGGTGTCGAGCAGGGCCGTGCCGCCGCGCATCAGGGGCTCGTAGACCTGCTCCACGAGGGTCGCGCGGGCGGACTCGTCGCCGTCGAGAGCCCGCTCGGGCAGCAGGTCACTGGCAAGGACCGGTCGCGGCGCCTCCGGCCAGGCGTGGGCGGCGCGCAGGCCAGCTAGCGCGGCGCCGGCCGAGGCCACGGCGGACTGAAGGTCGGCAGCCGCAGGCCCGACCGCGACCGGGCCAGGGCCGAACCGGCCCACGAATACGCGAGCCGCCTCGAGCGGATCGGCGGCCCCGCCAATGACCAGAACCAGGCGGTTACCGTGCACGCCCGCCAGCAGGTCTAGCCGCGCTCGCCGGGCCAGCGTGCGGAATTCGTCGATCAGGCCCTCGGTCTCGGTCCGGCCGGCCGGATTGGGGCCGGCCGAGCCAGCAATCACCGTGACCGGGCTGAACGACCAGTTCAGTGCCGATGCCCAGGACTGCAGGCCATCGTCCACCTCGCCACGGACCAGGGACTCGACGACCAGCGCCTCCAGCCGGGCATCCCAGGCGCCGCGCGCCTCGGCGGTCCGCGCGTACACCTGAGCCGTGCCGAATGCGATCTCGCGGGTATAGCGCAGCACCGCCTCGCGCAGCTCGGGCTCGCCGCCCGGCGCTGCGAGCTGGTCCACCTGGGACTCTACGACGTCGACGATGACCCGGACCATCTCGACAGCCTGCTGCAGCGTCACCGCACGGGCCAGCTCCCTGGGCGCGGTGCCGAATACCTCGCCTCCCACCGCGGGTCGGGTTCGTTCAGGATGCTTGATCCAGTCCACGAAGGCCGCGACGCCGGCCTGCGCCACGAGGCCGAGCCACGACCTGTTCTCGGCCGACATGGCCCGGAACCAGGGCAGTTCCCGGTCCATGGACAGCATCGCAGCGGTGCCGAGCGTGCCCATCGAGGACTCAAGCCGGTCGATGGTGTCGTCGCGGACGCGGCCTCTCGGCCGGGCTTGGCCGTGAGCGCCGCTGGTACCAGCCTGTACTGCCATGTCCTCAGCGTGCCACGCTCCGCAGGATGCGTTGGACAGCGTGCCGCTAGCAGACCCCGGCGGACTCGCCAGCGGGCTGAGCCTCGCCACCCGGTCCGAGCCTGGCTGCGCCCTGGCCGTGGGCCGGGTCTGCAGTGAGCGCCCGGACGAATGCGGGCCACCGCAAGACGGCAATCAGGTAGCTAGCGGCCAGGATAAGGGCGGCCGCGACGGTGGTCCAGCCGACGCCGATGTGATCGGCAACCGGCCCCTGGACCAGTGCGCCGATCGGATACGCAACGCCAAGTGCCACCAGGAAGAAGCTCAGAACCCGGCCTCGGTACGCAGCTGGAGCATGCAGCTGCACCGCTGTCTGCAATCCTGCCAGCACGCCCATGTAGACCAGTCCGACGATGAAGAGCGCTAGGACCGCCAGCCACAGGGATCCGGCGGAGCCGTAGCCGACCAGCGCGAGAGGGAGCAGCGCCAGGCTCCAGGCCAGTGCCCGGGCACGCCCGATGCGCAGCGCCAGTGGGGGCAGGACCAGAGCCCCGGCCACGGCGCCAGCGCCCTGCGCTGTAGTGAGAGCGGCGGTAGCAGCGGCAACGTGCTGCGACAGGCTGAGCGCAACGGCCGGCACGAGGGCGATGAACGGCGCGGCCAGGAACGCAACGACGGCCATCGTGACGCTGGCCGCCCGGCAGGATGGCTGCGCCCACGAAGCGCGCAGGCCGTCCCGCATCGAGCTGATCAGCCGCGCCTGGCTGCCGGGCGGCGGGGCGAGCCGGATGCAGAGCACAGCGGCGACGACCGCCAGGAAGGACACCGCATTCGCGGTGAAACTCGCCGCATACCCGAATGCCGCGATGACCACACCGGCGATGGCGGGCCCGAGGACGCGGCCCGCGTTCCACTGCGCGGAGTTCAGCGAACTGGCCGCCAGGAACTCCGACCGCGGCACCAGGTCGGGCAGGATCGCCTGAGTGAACGGCCCGATGAGGGCTGAGACTGAACCCTGCAGTGTGACCAGGGCGAGCAGGCCGTACGGGTCGTCATGGCGGGCTGCCACCAGCGCTGCGATCACGGCGGCCACGAGACCTGCGGCAAAGTTCCCGCTGGCAATCACCGGGCGCCGGGGTAGCCGGTCCGCCAGCGCCCCGCCAACCGGTGATAGCAGGCCGATCGGCAGGAAGGCACCAGCGGCGACGAGCACGGCCCAGCTCGCCTGGCCCGTACGCGAGATCACCAGTGCACCGACAGCGACGGTCTGCATCCAGGTGCCGACATTCGACACGAGGCTGGCAGTCCAGAGCACCGCGAAGTTGCGGTAGTGCAGCGGACGCAGCGCCGCCGCGCCCAGCCGCATCAGGGTTGCGAGCGGTCGGCGGCGGTCACGGCGCTAACGATAAGGCACGCCCGCTAGCCGCGTCAGCCACGGACTTGTTCGGCCTCAGAAGAGTTGGCGTGGGTGACCGTCGCCCAGATCGGTCGTGAGCTCGAGTCGGCCGCCGAGCGCCTGGACGTATGCGGCCACGTCATCGAGACGCGCGAACCGCAGGTCGGTTGTCTCCAGCTTCCAGAGAGCCGACTCGCTCAGGCCCGCTGCCGCGGCGATGTCGGTGAGGCTGAGCTGGAAATGGTGGCGCAGGCCAGCGATGGTGATGGCGGCTGCAAGCTCGGCAGAACGCGCTGAGATGTAGCCGATGAGGTGCGGAAAGAACTTCTGCAGGAACGCGGCAGTGTCGGCGAATGCGACCTCACCGATCTCGGCCGGCCAGCCCTCGGTGCGGACTTCGGCGAGCAGTTCGCCGGCCAGGCCGACCGCACGGGCACGATGCCTGCTTATTGCTGCCCCGCCTTCTAGCACGGCGAGCAGCGTTAGCGTGTCGTCCGGCTCCATAGCGCAGAGCAGCCGGACGTCAGCGGCGAACGGGCACACGCGCAGCTCCAGTAGGCCCGCAGTTACGCCTGGCTCGGAGCCTGGCGTATTGCCGTCGTCGCTAAGTCCGCTGAGAAGACCCTGGCGAAGCATCGTCGCTTCTGCCAGCAGGTCGCGGAGCTCGGCTGATGCGGCGCTCAGGACCTGCTCGGCGGCCGCAAGCTCAGCCTCGGCCTGACGAGCTTCCCCGGCCTCCGGTTGTCCGCCCTCCTCGAGGCGCATGTTGTTGAGGGCTTGTCCAGACGCAATGATCGCTTGCTGAATGTCCCTGGCGGCCGAGGCTGCCGTGTACCTGGCCTTGACCGCTTCCTTCCTGGCCCGGAAGCCGTCAAGGTCGCGCTGCCAGCGCTGACTGCGCGCTCTCAGCTCCGCCTCGCGCTGACGGGCTTGGGCGATCTCCTCATCGGTCCACGGCCACGGGCGCGAGCCGGCCGGGGTAATCCGCTGCCGGGTAGTAGTTCGGAATGAGCCAGCCTCGGCGGCTTGCTGGCGGAGCAACTGGAGCCAGGCCAGCAGATCCTGATAGGCCGCATCGACGGCCGCCAGCCGGTCGCCGGGCTCGACGGCCTCCGCAGTCCCGAGATCGGTGACGAATGCCAGACCGGCCACGTCGCTAGAGTCCAGGACGGCAGCTAGCGCGGCGCCAACCTCAGCCGCGACACCGGGCTCGGACGAGCGCAGATCGGCTAGCCAGTCGCCGATCTCTGCGCTCATCCGCAGCCGGTGGCCCATCCCGCGCGCTGAGGCGCCTTACAGCGCTTCGCTGACGTCGAGATCCAGGTGGTACTTGGCGATTGCCTGGGCGACTGCTTCCGGCTTGACCTCACCCAGCCGCGCTAGCTGAGCCAGCACGGAGACGGTGATCGACTCCGCATCGACGTGGAAGAAGCGGCGGGCGGCCGGGCGCGTGTCGGAAAAGCCCCACCCGTCGGTGCCCAGCGAGTTGTACGGCGCAGGCACCCACCGCGCGACCTGGTCAGGCACGGCACGGATCCAGTCGCTGACGGCGACGATTGGCCCGGGGTGGCCGTCAAGTGCCCGCGTTACGTAGGGAACCTGGTGCTCGCCTTCCGGCTGCAGCATGTTCCACTCTTCGCAGCGCAGGGCCTCGCGCCGGAGCTCGGTCCAGGACGTCGCCGACCATACTCCGGCGCGGACGCCCCAGTCCTCGGCAAGTAGACGCTGCGCATCGAGTGCCCACCGCAGCGCGACTCCCGAGGCGAGGATCTGCGCCTCGGGGTGCTCACCGGTGGTGGACGCGATCGCTGCCGGGGCCGCGGCCGAAGCAGAAAGCTGCGGCGGGCCGGCGTACCGGTAGAGGCCGCGCAGGATGTCGCGCTCGAGCGCCGCGCTGCCGCCCTCATAGTCGGCCGGCTCCGCGGGCTGCACGTAGGGCTCGTTGTAGACGGTCAGGTAGTAAAAGATGTCCTCGCCGTCGGGGTGCTCGGTGCTCGAGCCGTACATCCGGCGCAGCGCGTCCTTGACGATGACAGCCAGCTCGTAGGCCCAGGCGGCGTCGTAACTCACGCAGGCGGGACTGACCGAGGCAAGCAGGACTGAGTGACCGTCGTTGTGCTGCAGGCCCTCGCCGGTGAGCGTGGTCCGCCCGGCCGTGGCACCGAGCAGGAAACCGCGGCCGAGCTGGTCGCCCATCGCCCACATCTGGTCACCGGTCCGCTGGAATCCGAACATCGAGTAGAAGATGTAGACCGGGATCATGTGGGTGCCATGCGTGGCGTACGCGGTCCCGGCCGCAGTGGTCGAGGCCATCGCGCCGGCCTCGCTGATGCCCTCGTGCAGGATCTGGCCGCGGCTCGACTCCTTGTACGAGAGCAGCAGGTTGCGGTCGACAGCCTCATAGGTCTGCCCGTGCGGGTCGTAGATCTTGGCGGTCGGGAACAGCGAGTCCATCCCGAACGTACGGGCCTCGTCGGGAATCACCGGCGCGAACCGGTCCCCGATCTCGGCGTCTTTCATCAGGTCCTTGAGCAGCCGGACGAACGCCATCGTGGTGGCAACTGGCTGCTTTCCTGAGCCGCGCCGCAGCTCGTCGTAGACCGAGTCGCCCGGCAGCGCCAGTGGCCTAGCCCGGACGACGCGCCTCGGCAGGTAGCCGCCAAGCGCTGCCCGCCGCTCGCGCATGTACTGGATCTCGTCCGACTTCTCGCCCGGGTGGTAGTAAGGCGGAAGCTCGGCCTCCAGAGCCGCGTCCGGGATTTCCAGGTACAGCCGGTCGCGAAACTCCTTCAGCTCGGCCACCGTCAGCTTCTTCATCTGGTGGGTGGCGTTCCGGGCCTCGAAGTCGGGGCCCAAGGTCCAGCCCTTGATCGTGTGAGCCAGGATCACGGTCGGCTGGCCGACGTGCTCGGTCGCAGCCTTGAACGCGGCGTAGACCTTGCGGTAGTCGTGACCGCCGCGGGACAAGTTGCGGATCTCGTCGTCCGACAGATGCTCGACCATGGACCGCAGCCGCGGGTCGCCGCCGAAGAAGTTCTCCCTGGTGTAAGCGCCGGACTCGACGGCATAGGTCTGGAACTGGCCGTCTGGAGTGGTATTCATCTTGTTGACCAGGACGCCGTCGGTGTCCTTGGCGAGCAGCGGATCCCAGTCCCGGCCCCAGATGACCTTGATCACGTTCCAGCCCGCGCCGCGGAACGAGGCCTCCAGCTCCTGAATGATCTTGCCGTTGCCGCGGACCGGGCCGTCGAGCCGCTGCAGGTTGCAGTTGATGACGAACGTCAGGTTGTCCAGCTCCTCGCGAGCCGCCAGCGCGATAGCGCCCCTGACCTCCGGCTCGTCGGTCTCGCCGTCGCCGAGGAAGGCCCAGACGTGAGAGCGGCTGGTGTCCTTGAGCTCACGGGCGAGCAAGTACCTGTTGAACCGGGCCTGGTAGACGGCGTTGATAGCCGACAGCCCCATCGAGACCGTCGGGAACTCCCAGAAATCGGGCATGAGCCGCGGGTGCGGGTACGACGGCAGGCCGCCGCCGGGATGGGAGAGCTCTTGCCGGAAGCCGTTCAACTGCTCCTCGGTAAGCCGGCCCTCGAGGAAGGCGCGGGCATAAATGCCAGGCGCAGCATGGCCCTGGAAGAACACCTGGTCGCCGGACTCGCCGTGATCCTTGCCGCGGAAGAAGTGGTTGAAGCCGACCTCGTACAGGCTCGCCGCGGAGGCGTAGGTGGCGATGTGACCACCCACGCCTAGGCCGGGGCGATTAGCGCGGCTCACCATAATTGCCGCGTTCCACCTTATATATGCGCGAATACGGCGTTCGACGTACTCGTCTCCCGGAAACCACGGCTCGCGCTCAGGCGGGATCGTGTTGATGTAATCCGTGCTGCGGAGGCCAGGCACGCCCACGTGCTGCTCGCGAGCGCGCTCCAGCAGCCGCAGCATGACGTAGCGCGCTCGGGCCCGGCCATGCGTCCGGACGACGTCATCGAAGGACTCCATCCACTCCCTGGTCTCGTCCGGATCTATGTCCGGGAGCTGGGTGGGAAGTCCGTCGCTGATGATGGAAAAGCGCTGGCGTCCGGAGGCCACGGGGATTCCTCGCATTCCGCGGGCGGTCAGGCCGGCTCGCACCGGTGTCCGCATGGGGAGTCCGGGCTTGGGCGGGCGGCGCTGCACGCCACGTCATAGGTAGACGCAGCCGTCGTTGGCCGCGTCCCGTCGGGTAGTACTGTCTCAATTCTCGCCCGTGCTGCCGGTAAACGCATCTCTACCGGCCGGTAACTGGCCCGGCTGCAGCGTGCGTCTAGCGGTCGATTGGCGTCACATAAGGCGCGTATTGCCTGATAACACCGTACCGCAGGGCGCGCCGGGGCCCTCTAGATGGCCTGCTGAGCGGCGGATTTCGCGCTAAGCATTAATTGTGACTTGCGCACCGCGCCGACCCAGTGTGAACTGTGCCATCAAGAGCAGCGACAACGCGCCGCGGCTGTGTAGCTGGACCCAGACCTGGGCATGTGCCGAGATCTAGGGGTTCGGTCGTCAGCCAGGGCGGGAAGGATCAGGAGGACTTCAGTGAGCGCGACCGCGGGCCAGGCGCAAGACCAGCGTGACCTGGCCGAGAGGCTCGGCATCAAGCCCGGCCACGTGGTGCAGGAGATCGGGTACGACGATGACTGCGACGAGGCGCTTCGCGACTCCGTCGTGGCCCTTGAAGGCGCCGAGCTCGTCGACGAGGATTACGACGGCGTCGTGGACGGCGTATTGCTGTGGTGGCGCGACGGCGATGGAGATCTCGGCGACGCCCTCGTAGACGCGCTCACCCCGCTCGCGGACGGCGGCTATATCTTGCTGCTCACGCCCAAGACGGGACGGGAAGGGCACGTGGAGCCGAGCGAGATCGGGGAAGCCGCGCCGACCGCGGGACTATCCCAGACCTCGACGGTCAGTGCCGGGCGGGACTGGTCGGCCACGCGGCTGGTGGCGCCGAAGGCGCGGCGCTGAGTCACCCGCCGTGCAGTACAGCGCTCAGTTAGCCCTGCGGTTCTTGCCGCCTGACCCGGTGATGACACACTGAGTCCATCCGGGGGAAGCGGCCGGGCTCCGGCCGTAGATTCCCGGCGAGCCGCGTCGGTGGCTCGGTTCCCAGAACCCGCGCTGAGAGGATCAGTCAATGGCGGTGGAAGTCGGCGATCAGGCCCCTGACTTCGAACTCAAGGACCAGCACGCCAACCCGGTGACCCTGTCAGGCTTCCGTGGCCGCAAGAATGTCGTGCTGGTGTTCTACCCGCTGGCCTTCAGCGGGGTGTGCAGCAGCGAGATGTGCGCGATGCGGGACGACTTCCCGGAAGTAACCAGGGATGACGTCGAACTGCTCACCGTGTCAGTGGATTCGATGTTCGTGCTGCGAACCTGGGCCGAGCGCGAACATTTCGATTTCACAATGCTCGCCGATTTCTGGCCGCACGGCGAGGTCGCCAGGGCCTACGGTGTCTTCGATGACAAGATGGGCGTCGCCACCAGGGGGACGTTCATCATCGACAAGAATGGCGTCGTGCGGTGGAAGGTTGTAAACCCCATCCCGCAGGCACGAGAGATCGCCGACTACCAGAAGGCCCTCGCTGAGCTGGACTAGCTTCTCAGCTGGTCTGACGATGCGATAGCTTCTGGCAGCCCGGCAGAATCGGGACAGGCTGGATGCCCTGTTATCGGTGCGGAACTCGGCAGGTCGACCCTGACCGGGGTGAAAGTCCCTGGCGACGAGGCGTACGCGGGAATCGCCAGGTTCTGATCTGTCCGGATTGCCAGCTGGCCGTCGACTGGACGGCCGAGTTGGACCGGTGCCAGACGTGCGGCAGCATTCATCTGGTCCGGAGGCTAGGCGAGGTCGAGTGCCGCGACTGCGGCGCGGTCGGGCAGCCAGCCGAGGCCAGCGTCAGTGATGGCAGGACCACCGAGCAGGCCGCCTCGGACCTGGCCGATGAGGTCGAGCGCGCGCTGGCGAAGGTGCTCGGGCCAAGCAGGCAACGACCGCCGTACGCGATGTCGTGACCGACGCAGCGCTGGTCGGCCGGCTGCTGGATGAGTATCACGAGCGGTCGCTCCCGCCAGTGGATATCTGCGTGGCAGCTGGCTCAGAGCACGAGCTTCGCGTTAGCTACCGGCTGACCCTGCCGGCGGGGCCCGAACAGATCATCCGTGCGTTCCGCGCCGATGCGCCGGTGCCGGAAGACGCCCGCGGTCCCGGCAACGAGATCATGGCCGACTGGCTGCTCGGGCGCGCACTGACGCTCGCCTGTCTTGAGTCCGCGCGATACCCCGCGCCCCGGCCGGTGCGCACTAGGACCGGCGAGCTAATCGGCGTTGCCGGCCAGTGGCTGAGCTGGGCGACATCTGTCGTTCCCGGTACGGTGCTGCGCCCGACGCTCAACCAGCTTCGGGCGCTTGGGGTGACGCTAGGGCTTTTGCATGACATCCCGGCCAGGCCTACCGAGTTGGGCGAGGCTGAAGACCAGGCCTCCGATGGCGCGCCGGTAGGTCTGTCGTCCCGGCATCCGGCTGTCGCCGGAGCCGGTGCACTGTCGCGGCTGGACGCCGTCCGCGATCTGGTGCCTGCCGCCTGGAAGCCCATGTATGAGGCCTTCAGGCAGGCCGTCGTCACGGTTCAGGATGCCGGCGACTCGGTGCCCGAGACCGTGGTGCATGGCGACGTGTGGGCACGAAATGCGGTGCAACTGCCGGGCGGGCCGATCACGCTGATTGACTGGGAAACCGGCGGTCTTGGGCTGGCCGTGCTTGATCTGGCTAACTGCCTGATGGAATGTCAGCTGGACTCGGCTGCGCCGGACAATGAGCCGGACGCGTGGCTGATCACGCCGGATGAGGACCGGATCGCCGCGGTGGCAGACGGATATCTGAGTGTCCGGAGCCTGTCAGAAGCGGAGCTGGCGCTGCTGCCCGCTGCCGTCAGATACGCGTCCGCGGTCGTTGGATCCGTGCACCTTGAGGTGGCGCTAGTCGAAGGCGTCACCGGCCCGACGATGGACGCGCGGCTCGCCCGGCTGCAGAACCGGATGGATGTCGCGGACGAAGTGGCCGAGCTGTCGCTGGAGCACCTGGTGCCCTGACTGCCCGGGCCGCGCGAGATCACCGGCTGAGCGCACCGCCATTGACGTGAATGGTCTGGCCAGTGATATGGCTCGCGCCCGGGGAGGCCAGGAAAAGTACTGTTTCCGCAATGTCCTCGGGCGTGCCAGCGCGCTTGGTCGCGGTTTCGCTGATCAGCCACTGGCGCCGTTCTTCGGTGAGGTTTCCGCGGAAGAACTCCGTGCTGCCGATATAGCCAGGTGCCACGACATTGGCGGTGATGCTGTCGGCGCCCAGCTCGGCGGCCAGCGTGTGGGTCGTCCAAGCCTCAATGCCGGCCTTGGCTGCTGCGTACGAGCCGGCCCGTCCGCGATGAGCGCCGATTGAGCTGAGGTTGATCACGGCTCCGCCGGGTGTCAGCCGATCGCGCAGTGCGGTGGTGACGAGAACCGCGGAGAGCAGGTTGGCGTCGAGATTGGCCTGCCAGGCGCGGGCCACGCCGCTCAGATTCTCCGGATCAGCCTGCCCAAGGTCGGTGTTGCCCCCCGCGTTGTTGACCAGGACGTCGAGGGAGCCGGGCAGCTCGGCGAGCGCTTCCTCGACCTCGGCAGGGTCGGCCGCGTTGAAGCGAACGGCACGGGCGGCGATGCCGAGCTCGGCAACCGCGGCCGCGAGCGGTTGCGGGCGCCGGCCGGTGATGACGACCTCGTTCCCTGCCCTGATGAAGGCAGTGGCGATCGCCTTGCCAATGCCGGTGCTGCCTCCGGTGACGACGACGCGCCGCATGGGTTCTCCTCGTTTAGCTCTAAACGTCATGTGCAAGACTAGCAGCATGAGCGCGGAGGACAGGGCGGAGGAGATCGCGCGGGCGTGGGCGCGGGAGCAACCAGGCTTGCCGGTCGGGTCGATCGGGATCCTGACGCGGATCTGGCAAGCGGCGAAACTGATGTCCGACGAGCGGCGGCGGACGCTGGCGGCAATCGGGATCGACGCGGCCACGCTCGACCTGCTCAGCACATTGCGGCGGGCCGGCGCGCCGTACCGGCTCGCTACCCGGGAGCTCGCTGCCCGGTGCCTGGTCACGGCTGGCGCGGTAACGCAGCGGGTGGACCGAGCGAAGCGGGCCGGTCTGGTGGAGCGACTTGCGCCTGCGCCGGGCTCGCGGACGGTGCTGGTTGAGCTCACACCAGCGGGGCATCGCGAGGTCGAGCGGGCAGTGGGCCTGCTGCTCGGGCACGAGCAAAGCCTGGTGGAGGTGCTGTCGCCGGCGCAGCAGGAGGACCTGGCGCGCCTACTCGCAGTGCTGCTGGCAAGCCTGCGACAGCGGGCTGCCGGCAGAGCCCCGTGAGCCAGGTGAGAACGCGTTCACGCCGGGCGGCGCTCATGCTGCCATCGCCGAGTCCGAAGGAACCGGGAGACAGTAGTGGGCTCTCACGGGATCGAACCGTGGACCTTCCGGGTGTAAGCCGGACGCTCTCACCACTGAGCTAAGAGCCCGCGCGAGGAGTCTACGGCAGCCACAGCGCCGCGATGCTACTGGTAATCGACGACAAGCGCGCGGGCTTCAAGGTAGCGCGCGTTCTCCCAGTTGCGCCCGCATGGTTGCCATTACTGCTGAAGGCAAGAGATCATCAGCCCGTGGCTAGCGAAGCGGCATATGTAGAGCGCTATCGGTGGACTCTGGTCATCTCAATTCTCGATGTATGTTGCGTCGTCATCATCGGCGTGATGGTGGTTAGCAGACCGCCGCTGATCCTCGAAGTCGCCGTGATCGCGGTCTTCGGATGGTTTGCGATCGTCTCAGCCGCCACTGGGCTCAGCGGCAAAATCGCATTTAGCGCCGACGCCCGAGGCGTGACCTTCGGCGGGAGCGCCTTCCGCTATAGCGCGACGACGAGGTTCGTTCCGTGGGCTGACATCGAGGCCGTCGCTCTGTGGCAGCGCTATGTCCCGTTCTCGATCGGTCGATGGACGCTTTTCGAGCTAGGCCCCGTGCGCTACATCGGTCTGCGGCGGCATACCAGCTCTCGGCTCGCAACCAAAGGACACCGACACTCCGAACGGCCCGCGTACGGGGCGCCGGCGCCGGGCATCGCTGCAGGCGCCGCCCGGAACATCACGGCATGGACTCTCGACCGCGACCGCCTGGCCGAAGCGCTGACAGCCTTCGCGCCCACCGTGGCTATCGAAGAGCCCACCTCGAAGGTCAAGAATACGAAGGGCAAGATTATCCAATCACGCTAAAGAGCAGCAGCAGGCCCTGGCCCCTAGTGGCCTATCCAGTGGTTGCCAATTCTGATTTCTCGCCGCCTTGCCGTACCCGTAAGTGGCACGCTCATAAGGTCTGGGCGAAAGGACACCACGACGTGCCTTGGCGACGGAGCAGGGATCTCGGGAGGGGACGGCTACCACCAGATCGCCTGCGAGCTTTGGCCCGACTTGCGACCACAGATGGTCAGCCAGTAGCAGGCTGGATTCCAGGCTCTGATCCATCCTGAACATCGCACCCCGAGCGGCCGCAGGTCAACTCGAGGATCGGAACATCCGAATCGGGAACACGCCATCTGGGCGGGTCGCCCATCCCCTCGGCGTCGGCTCGCTTGATCAGCGGCACGATCAAAGAGGAATCGGGCGCCTCCGTCGACCCGTTCACATCATCCTCGCTGTCGCGCGCAGAATCCTGCGACGAGCCTGGTGCTCCGTCGAGACACCGTACTGCGCTGTTCCTGAGCCCGTTGTTAGGCCTCTTGTGGCGCGGCTTCAGCCCTTTCCCTGAGAACTGCCATCGGCGTATCTACTGTCACGTCGCCGGTGTAGGCGCGGTAAATCAGCGCCGACTCGTGTCCGGCGCCATAGTGCAGCATGATGTGCGCGATGGGGCCGTCGGTGGCGAGATCGTTGCGTTCCCAGCCATGCCAGTTCCGGTCCGCCAGCGGGAAGTTGGAGCCAGCCACCTCGATGCGCAGCCGATGCCCGGCCGGGAAGTAGTTGGCCGTCGTGATGCCCTTGATCTCGATCCGGACGATCTCACCCGGCTGCAGCTTTTCGGGCTTGTCCAGGCCGCCCCGGTACCGAAGCCGCAGGCAGCTGTCGGCAAGGTTGTAAGCGGTCCCGTCGGGGTAGACGTCGAGCAGCTTGACGAAGACGTCGGTGTCTTCGACGTCCGCGGAGACGTACAGGACCGCACGGACGTCACCGGCGATCGTGATCGGCTCGGTCAGCACTGGCGTGCTGTAGACCAGCACGTCCGCCCGGCACTCCACGGAGCACTGGTCCGTGCAAACGGGCGTGTCCATCGCTAGGTCGCCACCGAGGGAGGGCACCGGATTGTGCGGGTCGGCGACGAATTCGTCCGTGCCCTCCGGGCCGACAGCCGGCTCCAGCGCACCGTCACCCCACAGCGTGTTCGCCGAGCCGCCGCCGCTAGTCAGATAGAGCGTGCGGTCCTCAGTTTCGGGCAGCGGCCAGGACTCGCCGGTCAGCCATGTCGCGGCGCCGAGGAGGAACACCTGCACCTTAGGCATCGGTTTCCAGGCGTCCGGCTTGTCCAGCAGGAACCGATCAAACCAGGAAATGAGGATCTCGTCGTAAGGGAAGCGGCTGTCGCCCACCGGCCGGTCGCCGAGCTTGGCATCCGGCGCAGTCGTCAGCATCCTGCAGTGGGAGGTGGGCGCCATGATCAGGTACTGGTCGGGATGATGCTGCTGGAACTCGAACAGCTTGATCGTCTCGAACGCGCCCACGTCCATCCAGCCGTTGATGTTGAGGGACGGCTTAGCGCCCGTAAAGCTGGCGTCGATCAGGTCGACCGTCTCCCAAGAAGGGCCGGTCGGCCCCTCTTCCAGATAGATCTCGTAGCCGCTGAGCGGCGAGCCCATCCGCCGCAATACTTGCCCGCTCGGTGCCTCAAGCGTGGACTTGTCCAGCGCCTTGGCGTACTCGGGCACCCGGAAATCGGGCGCGCTCACCGAATAGCGGCGGAACGTCCGCGCCAGCTCTTCGGCGTCGGTCTCGGCAGGCAGCTTCGGCCGCAGACGGACGCCGAACGGCGCGTGCCACAGCGCCCAGGTTTTGATCATCGGGACGCCGCCGTGGTAGAAACAGCCCTGCGATCCCTCCACGCCCGGCACGTTGCCGACCGCCGCACCCGAGCTCATCGGTACGCAAGCCGTCAGCGACGGGTGTCCGATGGCCGCGAGCTTGAGCTGATTCTCGGCCGTCGACGAGCAGCCCAGAAGCCCTACCTTCCCATTCGACCACTCCTGCGCGCTGATCCAGTCGAGGGTGTCCTGCGCATCCGAGGTCGTCTTAGTCAGGAACCCGAACTCGCCCTCCGACCACTCCGTCCCGCGCTCGTTCTGCACGATCAGGACGTAGTCGTGCTCGAACTGCGCCCTGGCCAGCGGCTTGAACGCCTCGTGAATCGACGTCTCCGCATACGGACTGCGGATCATCAGCGTTGGGTAACGGCCTTCAGCCCGCGGCCGGATCACGACCGTCGCCAGCCGCACGTCATCACGCATTGGCAGCATGATGTAGTCGGCGCGGTACCGGATCGCGTCGGCGCCCATCTCGCGCACCGACTTCTCCAGGGATGTCGGCGGGAAGAAGTCGTTCCGACTGGGATCGTCAGCTGCTGCCATAACAACTCCTTCTTTGCCAGACTTGGAGACCAGGAACACCCTGCGATCGCGGACAGAGCGGACCACGATGACGATGATGCCCGAGTACGGCGAAGAACAGCGCATGAGGCAGCAGTCTGAGGATCTCAGGGAGAAGTCCGAGGGTGTGCTGCCGCAAGATCGCGAGGACGCGCCCGAGCGCGAGATACGAGAGCGCGACCTCGAGGATCGAGAGCTTGCCTACCTCGATCCGGAGGATAACGAGGCGCATGCTGCCGGGCAGGTCTGTGGGCGCTGCGGAGCGGTCATCACAGCGGCTCAGGATGCGCGACTGCGCGCGGATGGCCGCTGGGTGCACGAGGTGTGCCCGCTGGATCTCGGCGAACCGCCGGCGTCAGGATGACTCCTCGCAACAGCGGACCCGTTCATCGTGGAGCGACCGCCCCGACGCACAATTGATCGTATGACTTTCCCGGTTTCGCCCGCCTCGCCTGCGCACGGGGCTAACCCGCAGTCTGGAGTCGCGCACCGACGACGGTGCTGCATGCGCGAGGCGGTGCGCCGGTCATGACGTCGGCATCGCCGCCCGACCCAATGGCCGCTGTCAACGAGGTGCTCAGTGAGGTAATCGATATGGTCATGGCGCTGCGGCAAGCGCATCGCAAGGTGCCGGAAACACACGAGCTGCACGCCGAGCTCGACCAGCTTTTCAGCGACGCCCGGAGATGGGCCGAGCTACTGGTGGCGGCGGACACCGCTCGTGGCGTTTCAGCGCTGGACTATATGCCGAGCGTCCAAGGACGGCAGCGTCCTGACCCGTGGCACGGTCCGGTGAGCGACGAGGAGGTCCGCCGGGTCGTGGCCGAGCAGCTGGACCAACTTGCCGAGCACCTACGGGTGGCATTGTCAGAGCAGGACGACGACCATGTCCGGGAGCTGCTCGACCGCATCAACGGCGAGCTGCAATCGCATCTCGGCGCGCTCAGGAGGCCTTAGGGCCAGAGCGCTATCGTAGAGGGGAGTGCGATTGGTGATCTGACCCCTTTGGGACAGTGGTCGCTGACGGGGCGCGACCTGGTGACCGGGGCGGATCAGGGGAGAAGTCTCAATGTCGATGTCGTCTTCTGCGTCGCTTTCTCCAGTGTCGCTGCCGATGCAGCGTAGTAGTCCGCTTGATCCCCCAGCCGGATACCGGTGCCTGCGGGAGGAGGAACCGGTCAGCAGGCTGGCATTCCCCGACGGGAAAGTTGGCTGGCTGCTCACCCGGCATCAGGACGTGCGCGCTTTGCTGGCCGATGACCGGTTCAGCGCGGACCGTCGGCGGGTCTCCTCGCCGGTGCGGAGGTTTCCGATCCGCCCCGATGCGCCTGCGGTGCGGGCAGGCTCACTTATCGGCATGGACCCTCCCGAGCACACCCGCTACCGGCGCATGCTGACGCGCTACTTCACCGTGCGGCGGATGCGTGAGCTGGCGCCGCGGATCGAGCAGGTCGTCTCAGAGCACCTTGATGCGATGGAGCGCAGCGGCCCTCCGGCAGACCTCGTGCCGGCCTTCGCCCGCCCGATACCGTCGCTGGTGATCTGTGAGCTGCTGGGTGTGCCGTACCGGGACAAGGCAACATTCCAGCGGTGCACCTCCGTCCTGCTCAGCCTCGACGCAAGCGAGGACGAGATGGCCGCGGCGCGCGACGAGCTCTGGCAGTACATGCTCGACCTGGTGGCCGCCAAGCGGCAGCACCCAGACGGCGCGCTGCTTGGCAGCCTGATCCAGATCGATGCCGCGGACGCCGGCCTCAGCGACGAGAGGCTGGCCGGCATCGGGCAACTGCTGCTGGCCGCGGGCCACGAAACCACCGCGAACATGCTGGCGCTGGGTACCTACGCCCTGCTGAGCCACCCCGATCAGCTTTGTGCCCTGCGCCAACAAGTTGATCTGGTCGATAGCGCAGTGGAGGAACTGTTGCGCTATCTCACCATTGTTCAGTTCGGCACCGTTCGGGTTGCCCGCGAAGACGTCGAGTTCGCTGGCAGGTGCATCCGGGCTGGCGAAACCGTCGTCGCCTCGCTTACCGCGGCCGACAGGGACCCGGTGCAGTTCCCCGAACCCGATGAGCTGGATCTCGCCCGGCCCGCGGCACAGCATGTCGCCTTCGGGCACGGGATCCACCAGTGCCTGGGCCAGCAACTTGCCCGGGTGGAAATGAAGGTCGCCTTCAGCGCTCTTTTCCGGCGCTTCCCCAGGCTCCGCCTGGCCGTGCGACCCGACGAGGTACCCATGCGCAACGACATGTTCATCTATGGCGTCCACCGACTTCCCGTCGCCTGGTAGGGGGATGAGAGCGTGAGAATCGAGGTGGACCGCGACCGGTGCAGCGGCGCCGGCCAGTGCGCGCTGACCGCGCCCGAGCTATTCGACCAGTCCGACGATGACGGCACCGTCGTTGTGCTCGATGAGCAGCCCCTGCCCGCCCTGAGAGAGAAAGCGCGTCGTGCCGCAGCCCTGTGCCCGAACTCGGTCATCCGGCTCGTCTGAAACCAGCGCTCGTTAGTCTGGCGAGCCGATAGTCGCTGAGGTGCGGCAGGTGCAAGAAGGCGGGGATGAGCAAGCGAGTACCGAGGACCAGCGCCGCGACACAGACGAGCGCGAAAACTGTGACCCAGGCGCCGCCGGGAACTCCGGTCAGTCGGCCAAGCTGGTCCGCGTCGGATGTGCTGACCAGGCCACGACGGCGGCTGCGGCGGCGGTGGCTCTGCAGTTCGACGACTGCGCGGACCCCGCCAAGGAGCAGGAACCACGCGGCGGTGTAGCCAAAGGCCGCCTGGATGGCGACGGTGCCGAACCAGCTCACCGCCAGAACAGCGCCGACAGTGACGAGCACAGCCACGACGCCATAAGCATTGCGGATCGCCAGGAACGTCGCGACGAGCAGCGCGAGCATCAGCCAGAGCATCGCGATCACGTGGTGCGCGGCTAGCAGCCAGGCCGCTCCGGCGCCCAGCAGCGAGGGGGTGAGGTAGCCAGCCGCCGAGGTAACCACCACGGCCGCACCGGTCCGCCTGCCCCGCGAGTAAGTCACGCCCGAGGTGTCCGAATGCAACCGGATCCCGTCCAGCCGCCGGCCACTCAGCACGGACGCCAGCGCGTGGCCGCCCTCATGAGCGATCGTGATCGCATTCCGCGCCAGGTGCCAGGTGCGGGCATTGAGCACGATCAGCAGGGCGATGGTGGCGCTCACCGCTATCACCCACGCGGGCGGAACAGGCTGAGTACCGCCTGCCCGGTCCCACAATTGGTGCATCAACCCGAAAACCGGCATGCCGGCAAGGATAAGCGGCTGCAGGCGGCCGGGTGACATGACAGCCGCTTGAGGGTAAGTTCTCAGCCTTCCTTAACCTTTCCCGGCGGACGTACGCTTCTTGGATGAGCGAGCCGGCGGTCGCCGTGTCGGAGCTGGCCAGGCCGTCCGGTGTGGCCGCAAGTCCGGCCCGGCGCTGGTGGATTCTCGGCGTGGTCGGGCTGGCGCAGCTGATGGTGGTACTGGATGCCACGATCGTGAACATCGCGCTGCCCTCAGCTCAGCGTGAGCTAGCGTTTTCCAACGCCGACCGCCAGTGGGTGGTGACGGCGTATTCGCTGGCGTTCGGTGGGCTGCTGCTGCTCGGCGGCCGGCTATCGGATCTGGTCGGCCGGCGGCGAATGCTGATCATCGGCCTGGTGGGCTTCGCCTCGGCGTCGGCGTTCGGCGGTGCCGCGACTGGCTTCGCGATGCTGGTGATTGGCCGTGGTGCACAGGGAGCGTTCGGCGCGATGCTGGCTCCCGCAGCGCTGTCCACGCTGACCACGACGTTCAGTGACCCGGCGGAGCGCGGCAAGGCGTTTGGCGTCTATGGCGCCATCGCGGGGGCCGGCGGGGCGGTCGGGCTGCTGCTGGGCGGGGCGCTGACCGAGTATCTGTCCTGGCGGTGGTGCCTGTACGTCAACGTTGTCCTGGCGGTCCTGGCGGTATCTGGTGCGGTGCGGCTCCTGGCCGGCCAGCCTCGTAATCGGGGCGTTCGCATCGACTGGCCGGGAACGGTCCTGGTGATAGCCGGGCTCGCGGCCGTGGTCTACGGGCTGTCCGAGGCCGAGACGAAGGGCTGGGACGCGCCGACTACCGTCGTGCTGCTGCCGGCCGGCGTTCTCCTGCTGGCCATGTTCGTGCTGACCGAGAGGCGGGTCGGACATCCGCTGCTGCCACTGCGGATCGTGGTGAACCGCTTCCGCGGTGGCGCGTACCTGGCCATCGGGCTGTCGGCTGTCGGCATGTTCGGGATCTTCCTGTTCCTGACCTACTACCTGCAACTAAGCCTGCGCTACTCGCCGGTCAAGACCGGCCTGGCCTTTCTGCCCATGGTCGCGGCGACCATGGCGTCCTCGACTACGTGCAGCGGTGCGCTGATGCCGCGGCTCGGGCCGCGGCCGCTGGTGCCAGTCGGTATGCTCGCCGGGGCCGGCGGCCTGGTCCTCCTGGCCACGCAGCTGGGCCTGCAGGCTAGCTACCCTGGCCAGATCCTGCCCGCCCTGGTGCTGACCGGCGCCGGCCTGGGCATTGTGTTCGGATGTGCGATGAACACCGCGACCTACGGCGCCAATCGCGCGGACGCTGGCGTTGCCTCAGCGATGGTTAACACCAACCAGCAAGTCGGTGGCTCCATCGGCACCGCGCTTCTGAACACCATCGCCGCCAGCGCGCTGACCAGCTATCTGCTGGCCCACGGCCATGCCCCGCTGGCCGTGGCCGGAGCGGCAGTGCACAGCTACATCGTCGCGTTCTGGGTCTCGGCCGGGATCCTGGCATGCTCGGCAGTCGTGTGCGGGCTCGTGCTGCCGTCCGGCACCCTGGCACCGGCCCTCGCCCCGGCCGCGACAGGCGCCGCGCAACTAGGAGGAGATAAGCGTCCGTGACCACGGAACCTTCCACCGCCCCACCTGGGCCCCCAGTACGGCTTGTCACTGTATCGGCGACCTATGGCGCCGGTGGCAGCGTCGTCGGGCCGGCCCTAGCCGAACGCCTCGGCCTGCCCTTCCTGCAGCGCGTCACCACGTCAGAGGGGCACGTCACGCCGCCAGGGCCATGCGACGAGCAGGTATCGGCGGAGGAGGTCAAGGCCACTCCGGTTCACCGGCTGCTTGCCTCGTTCACCCAGGCGATGCCGGCCGGCCCCACCCATTCGCCGCCGTCTACCCAGCACCAGGACCAGCACCTGCGCGGCCATGGCGAGTCCGGGATCCACCGCCTGGTCGCCTCCGGCGGTGGGGTGATCCTGGGCCGGGCGGCCGCGGTCGTGCTCGGCAAGGACTGCGGTTACCACGTCCGGCTGGACGGTCCGCCTGACCGCCGCGTGGTGCAAGGCGCCGCGATCGAGGGCATCGACGATGAGGAAGCCCAGGCGCGCCTGCGCGTGGCCGACAAGGCGCGCACCGCCTACGTGCGCCGCCTGTATCGCGTCGACCCTGCTGACGCGACGTTGTACCACCTGGTGATCGACTCCACAGCTATGCCGTTGGACACCGTCATCGAACTCATCCTGGTCGCCGCCCGCGCCCATAGCGCAGCGTCGCAAGCCGCTACGGCACGATCGTGACGGGCACCGGTGAATGATGAGCCAGGCTCACCGCGACTGACCCGACCATGCGGTGCCTGGCACTGGATGAGCTCCCGACCATGATGACTACAACGTCGTTAGGCCGGCCGGCGTGGATCGCCTCGGCCACCGCTATCAACTCGTGTGCGATCAGGCCCTGGCGCCACTGGAAATCCCACTCCACTCCGTGGCCCTCTAGCCGCTTAGCGGCTGTGGAACGAAGGTCCTCAGCAACCTTGTCGAAGTCGGACTCCACGATGGCCACGGCGTCGGCGGACAAGCTCACCGTACTGGTCAGGTGAGCCACCCAGACCACCGTGATTCGGCCCGGCCGGACGGTCAGCAGGCGGATCGCGACGTCCAGCGCCCGCATTGCAGGGGGAGTGGCGTCGAACCCCACGACGAGGTGCGCCTGGGAGAGGGTCGACGCATCAGCGCTCACAAGAAGTCAAGGGTAGACCCGGCTGACCCCGCGGTGGCGTGCGTACTTGGGGAGCGCAGGCCCAGTCGGCTGATACGTGCTCAGGAGAACTGCACGATCTGACGGTGCGTCGCGGGGCCGAGGCTGCGAGCGTTGTTCTGGAACTTCCTGCGCTGGCGGCGGGATCGAAGGAACGCTCCAGATGAAGGTGAACCTTGTAAGTCGGGTTGTCGTGGGCGATCGCGCATCAGATGACGACGCCAGCCACTACATCCAAGAGGTCGCCTACGAGCGGGTAGCCCCAACTGCCCAGCTTCCTCGCCGGCACCAACTGAGTTGGCTAGCACCGGGGCCAGAAGTAACTTGAGGAGGTTCGTGGCCATGTTCGATGGATTCGAAGAGTTCGACATCTCGAGCGACGGCGCGTCGGTCCATGGATACCGGGGCGGCGACGGGCCGCCGGTGCTGCTTCTGCACGGTATTCCGGAGACGCATCTGATGTGGCATCGGGTGGCACCGCGCATGGCTGAGCGATACACGGTCGT
>Ga0335075_10001256_pt1 | contig 42100 bp, 37 predicted proteins | sample Lox_Sample_24_FD_206723 | JGI IMG/M metagenome (GOLD analysis project Ga0335075, IMG submission 206723) | Soil microbial communities from Loxahatchee National Wildlife Refuge, Florida, United States - Lox_Sample_2.4 | ecosystem: Environmental > Terrestrial > Soil > Wetlands | place: USA...
GGCTGCCATGCCACTCAACTCACGCTACGAAGGCATCCGCTGCCGCAGCATCATCCGTCTCGGGTGATGCTGCACGGTTGGCAGAGTCCGGTATCTACCGACATTTGACGTGATACTGACCTGGCTCCGAGCCTCAGATGTAGCTACGGCGCCCGCTGTAGGTGACCATTGCCCAGATGATGAACAAGTTCACCGCGATCAGGATGATCGACCAGATCGGGTAGAACGGCAGGCTCATGAAGCTGGCTACCGCACTCAGCGTCGCCAGGATGACGCCCACAGCTCTGGCCCATACCATGCCGAGCAGCACGCAGGCTCCTGCCGCGACGACGACCGCGCCGAGGATCAGCTCGACCCAGCCCCATCCGTGAGTGCTCCAGACGTAGAGATAACCGCCGTGATAGACGAAGAACGGCGCCCGCAGAATCATGGCGAGGCCGGCCAGGAAGCTGTACAGGCCGGTCAGGACCATCAGGACGCCGGCGAGCACCGCGCCGGCGAACGGACCCGCGCCGCCATGGCGATCGGCAGCCGGCGCGTGCTGCGCGCCCGGCGCGTGTTCTCTGGCTTGCTCGTAACCTGCCTGGCTCCCGGCCTCTGGCCGTCCTGTCGTATGGCTCATAGTGCGTGCCCCCTTTGACGGGCGTGCTGGTCTCCGCCGTAACGTCAGCGCTTGCTCGGAGGTTATGAAGCAAGCTTGCGGACTCGCATCATCCGCCTCGGGTGAACCTGCCGATAACCGCCGCAGCGGCGTACAGTTGGCCGCGTGCGGAGAGTCGAGGTACTCCGGGTCGAAGTCGCAGCAGCGCTCAGCGCACTAGGGGCTGTCGCGGCAGCGGCAGTCGTCAGCTGGCTGCAGCCGACGGGTCACGCTCTCCCGCTCGCCTCCGAGCTAATCGCGATCGCTGCCATGACGCTCGCCGGGGTAGCGATCGGCATGCTGGCCCGCTCCGCGCGGCTGGCGAGCGCCGAGCAAGCTGGCGCCTTGCTCAAGCGGGCCCTTTCCGAGCGCCGGAAGTCCTGGAGTGCGGTCTTCCAGCGCCAGCGCAATCCCGACGCGGCGGGCCGTGCCCGGCCAAGAGCACCATCGGCGGCCCCGGCGGCCGCCTGATCCCGCCGCTGGCGTTTCGCTGCTGGCGTCTCGCTGCTGGCGTCTCGCTGCTGGCGTCTCGCTGCTGGCGTCTCGCTGCTGGCGTCTCGCTGCTGGCGTTTCGCCACCGGCTTCTTACCGCGGTTAGTTATCTCAGTGCGGCCGTCTCCAGCTGATCCCGGAATCCCCGAACCCGCTGGAGGGTCTCGTCATGCTCGGCTTTCTCAGCGCGCCGGTGGGCGTCGCTTACCACATCGTCGTTGCGCTCGCAGTCTTCCTGAACCCGCTGGGCAGCGGCCTCGCCACTGCTGCCGCCATCGTCGCGTTCACGGCAGGAGTCCGGCTGCTCCTGTCGCCGCTCAGCTATCACGCCCTTCGCGGCCAGGCGCGGCTGTCCGCTCTGCAACCCAAGGTCACTCAGCTCCGCAGCCGCTACCAGAGCCAGCCAGACAGGCTGCAGCAAGAACTCACCGCGCTGTACCGCAGCGAGGGTGGCGGCATGCTCGCTGGCTGCCTGCCGCTCCTGCTCCAGCTGCCGTTCTTCAGCGTCATGTACCGCCTGTTCTTGTCCGCGACGGTAGCCGGGCGACCGAACTCACTCCTGAGCAGGGACCTGCTGACCACGCCGCTCGGCAGCCACTGGCTGGCCGGGCCGGGCCCGGCAAGTACCCAGGGCCTGCTGTTTCTCGGGCTGTTCGCGCTGCTGGCCAGTGCCGCATTCGTCGCGGCTCGGGTGAGCAGGACGGCCGCTCCCGAGCTGGCGGCAGCCGGCCAGCCTGGCGGGCTCGGCCTGGTTAGCCGGATACTGCCCTACACCACGGTGGTGATCGCAGCGTTCGTCCCGCTCGCCGCGGGCATCTACCTGCTCACCACGACGGTCTGGACATCGGCGGAACGCGCACTGCTGCGCCGGTGGACTAACCCGCCGGCGCGGTAGCCTGCCGCCGCCGCCTGGATCGCGGCGGCGCACGCGGTTACTGCCGGATGCGCGGATGCAGCGGCACGGCAGGCGATCAGCGTGCGCCGCCGGGCGGCCAGCGGGATCAGCGAGACTCCGTCAGGCCTGTCAGCGAGCGCAAGCTCCGGTACCAGCGCAACGCCCTGGCCGGCCGCTACCAGGGTCAGCACGGCGGCGAAGTCGTCGGCATAGTGGCGGATCCGCGGGGTGAATCCTGCCTCCTGGCATAGCCGCAGCGCCATCAGGTGGCACAACGTGCCCGGGCTTGCCACAATCCACGGCTCAGCGCGGGCCGCGGTCAGGGGCTGGGAGCGCGCATCCTCGCCGCTCGCTATCACGACCTGCCCGCGCTCCGCAGTGCCCGACTCCCGCGTGCCCGACTCCCGCGTGCCCGACTCCCCCGTTCCCGGCTCCCCCGTGCCCGGCTCCGCGGCGGCGGCAAGGAACACAGTCTCCTCAAGCAGCGGCTCGGTGCGCAGTCCCGGATCTGGCTCGGCCGGCACGTAGTCGTACTCGTGCACTAGCGCGATGTCGAGCGCGCCAGCCCGCAAGGCGTCGGGAACCTGCGCCGGGTCCAGCTCGGTCACCCGCAGTTCCAGTCGCGGATGTTCGGTCCCGAGCGCGACGAGCGCCGCCGGGAGCAGCGCCCGGACCGCAGTCTGGAACGCCCCGATGCGCAGTTCGCCGGCTAGTTCAGTCCGGCTGGCGGCGAGCGCGGCCGCCGCCTCCTCGAGCAGCGCGAGCACGGGCCCTGTCCGGTCGGCCAGGTCCGCGCCGGCGGCGGTCAGCTCGACGCCGCGCCCGTTGCGCCGGATCAGGGGCACGCCGGCCTCCCGCTCCAGCGCGCTGAGCTGCTGAGACACCGCTGACGGCGTGCAGAACTGAGCCTGGGCGACGGCTGCGATCGTGCCGTGCCTGGCCAGTTCGCGTAGCAACTGCATCTTGCGGACGTCGAGCATAAGCTCAGCTTAACTGTCCGTCCAGAAAGATGAACTAGACCTGCACGATTGCCGGCAGGCACGATCAGCGCATGGACACACTCGCTGGCTTGTTCGTACCGCTGATCACCCCGTTCACCCCCGCAGGTGACCTCGCCGAAGACGCACTTGAGCAACTGGCGCACCGGGTACTCGATGACGGCGCGACCGGCATCGTGGCCCTGGGTACGACCGGCGAGGCGGCGTCCCTGACCGACTCCGAGAAATCCCTGGTACTGGCCGTCTGCAGCCGGGTGTGCCGGGAGCGGGCCGCGCCCCTCATCGCGGGCGCCGGCACGAACGACACAGCCAGGTCCGCCGCGGAACTGGCTGCCCTGGCGCAGTACCCGGACGTCCGCGCGGCCCTGGCCCTGGTGCCGTATTACATCCGTCCCGGCGAGGCCGGAGTGATCGAGCACTTCAAGGCACTGGCCGCAAGCGCACCCGTTCCCTTGATCATTTACAACATCCCCCGCCGGACCGGTCAGCAGGTAAGCTGGCCCGCCATGGCAAGGCTGGCGGAGTTGCCGGGGGTCGCCGGCGTCAAGCAGGCGGTCGGGTCGATCGACCCGGACACGATCGACATGATGGCCGGCCGGCCAGCCAGATTCAGCGTGCTCTGCGGCGACGATCCGGTGCTGTCGCCGATGCTCGCGCTGGGCGCCGACGGGGCCATCTCAGCCCCGGCGAACGTATGCACTACTCAGTTTGCCCGGCTGATCAGCCTGTGGCGGGACGGCAAGGCAGATGATGCGAGGGAGCTCGGGCACCAGCTGGCACCGCTGTCCAGGGCGCTGTTTGCCGAGCCCAACCCGGTCGTCATCAAATCCGTGCTACACCGGATGGGGCGGATCCCGAGCCCGTCGGTCCGCCTGCCGCTGCTGCCAGCTAGCGTTGGCTCAACCGAAGATGCACTACGAGCTGTAGTTTAGATCAGACTGGACGATTAGATCAGACTGGGCGAGAGGAGGACGGGCGACCGTGAGCGGCGGATTGCAGCACCTGATCCTGTCCGGGCCGGTGCTGCTGGCTATCCCGGTCGCGGCCGCCGCCGGGGCCGTCACGTTCCTGTCGCCGTGCTGCCTGCCGCTCGTGCCCGGTTACCTGTCCTACCTGACCGGCATGTCGGGCGCCGCGGCGAATGACCGGCGCCGTGAGCCGGCCACGAGCCCGGCGCCAGTCGAGGCGGCCGCAGTCGGCGGTACTGGCACGAGCGGGGGCGCGCTCGCGCTGGCCCCTGCCCCGGCCGGCGCCCCGGCCGACGGCAGCGTCGCGCCGTCATCAGCTAGTACTGGCGGGCTCGCCGACGGCAGAACGCCTGCCCGCGGCCGGATCATGCTGGGCGCGCTGCTGTTCGTCCTGGGCTTCTCAGCGCTCTACGCGCTGGAAGGCGTAGCCGTGGCTGGCGTCGGCGGCACCCTGACCGTACACAGGGAAGGGCTCACCCAGATACTCGGCGGCTTGATCATCCTGCTCGGACTGCTGTTCATCGGGCTATTCGACCGGTTCAGCTTCACCGGCCGGATCGTCAAGCCCGGCTTCCGGCCGCGCGCCGGGCTGGCTGGCGCCCCGCTGCTCGGCGTGCTATTCGGCCTCGGCTGGACTCCGTGCACCGGGCCAACGCTCAGCGCGGTACTGACGCTGGGCTTTACGAGCGGGACAGCACTGCGCGGCGGACTGCTCGCGTTCGTCTACGCCCTCGGGATCGGCATCCCGTTCCTGATTGTCGCGTTCGCGTTCCAGCGCGGGGTCAACGTCTTCGGCTTCGCCCGGCGGCATGCCAGGCTGATCACCAGGATCGGCGGCATACTGCTGATCACCGTGGGCGTGCTCGAAGTCACCGGAGCCTGGGCTGCCGCGATTACCTGGCTGCAAGTGCACTGGCTCAGCGGCTACACCGCCCCGATCTGAGCGATCCTGACGCCGCCGCGCCGGCCTTGGTCACCGTCCAGCCGGCTGGCTGACCTGCCTACTGAGCACCGCGGAGCAGCAGGGCCAGCGCCTCGGCGGGCGTGGCAAGCGTGACATCGGCCGGCTCGGCGCTGTCATATTGATGGCCCCATGCCGCTGCCGCGCCAACGCCGCCCGCTGCGCTCGCGGCACGCAGGTCGTTCGGAGCGTCTCCGATGTAGGCAAGATTGCCCGGCGCGACGCCGAGTCGCCGCGCTGTCAGCAGCAGGCCGTCGGCAGCCGGCTTAGGCCGTGCCACCTCGTCGCCGCCGACGAGCACGTCGACGGCGATGCCCGCCGCCCCCAGCAGCATCGTGGCGGCGCGGCTGCTGGCGCCGGTGAACACGGCGACACAGTGCCCGCGCGCCCGCAGCGCGGCCAGCACGGCCTCGACACCGGGATATGCCCGCGCCGTGACGGCCGACAGCTCGTCGTAGTACGCGTCCGACTCGCCCGCTGCGAGCTTCCGGCCGAGCAGGTGAGCCAGCAGCACATCGGGCGGGCCGAGCGAGTAACTGGCGATCACCTGCGCCGGCGTGAGCTCCGGGCCGCCAAGGCGCCGGATCGCAGCCACGTAGGCGGCCGGGACGACGACGCTGCTGTCGAGCAGCGTGCCGTCCATGTCCCAGACCAGCTGGCGGACCGTCACCCGGGCCCGGGCCGGGCACCTGCGCGAGGCGGCAGCGCAGGCCTGCGCCGCGTCGGCCGCTCGCTAGGGTCAGGCGGCCGGACGGCGGGCCTTTCCGGCAAGGCCTCAAGCGCCAGCCGGATGGCCGTCTCCAGCTGAACGTCCCGGCCGGCCGCCCAGTCATCAGGCGTGGGAATCACCTCGACGTCCGGGTCGACGCCATGATTCTCCACTCCCCAGCCGAAGCCGTTCATCCAGAAGGCCAGCCTGGGCACGGTCATCTGGGTGCTGTCCACCAGTTCGTGCTCATCGTCGTAGCCGATCACGCCGCCCCAGGTGCGAGCGCCCACCACCGGCCCGAGCTGCAAGATCTGGATGGCCGCGGTCACGATAATCCCGTCCGAGCCGGCGCACTCGTCGGCGATCGCGACCAGCGGTCCGCGTGGCGCGTCCTCGGGATACGTCGATGGCAGCCGTCGTCGGAAAAGCGGGGGGTCTCGGCCGATGCCTCATCAGCGGTGAACCGCCACGCACGGCCGCCGCCGGCCGGCGCGAGCCAGACGTCGTCAGCGGCCACGAACGTGACAAGGTCGCGATTAATATGCGGGAACCGCAGATATCCGGGTGCAACCACCAGAGCATCCTATGGCTCGCGACGGCGGGTACCGTTCCCCGCGCACTGCCAGCAGCCGTCGCCGGCCGTGACAGCACACCGCCGCCCGGCCGGGCGAAGGCACCGGTGGAGCGAACTCCAGACCAATGTTAACCGACCATTCGGTATTCAGCCGTTACTGCGGAATGCGAAATATTCGGGCAGCGCCGAAGCCCCATGACAGCCCCACCGAACGACATTCTGTGACCCTGGGTGTTAGCCAAGAGTGCTGACCTGAAAGGGTTGTCGGCTCGGTCTGAAAGTGCGAGACTCGCGTTATGGCAATCGTGCTTGACGGGAGCCTTCCGGACTCCGAGACCGACGCACTGCCAGGTCAGGCTACTCACACACGCTTCGCTGGCCGTCTCAAGCGCAATTCCCTGGTTCCCGCGCCGGTGCCCGGCGACTATTCCGCCACTAATGTCGCGACAAATCACCTGTCGCCTCCGGTGACGATTGCCGGAACGGAAACTTCGGCACCGCCGCAAAGCGAAGTTAAAAAGGCAGGTACCGCCGCCGAGATCGAGCGGCGCCTGGTTAAGGAATCGTTCGCGCGGATAGTGTCGGCCGGCCCCGCTGTGATGGAGTATTTTTACGCGCGGCTTTTCACGGTAAGCCCGCGGACCAGAGCCCTTTTCCCGTTGAGCATGACCGCGCATCGTGAACGAGTATTCGCCGCTCTCGCCCGGCTTATCTGGAGCCTGGACGATCCGCCGCGCCGCACCGAGATCCTGTCTCGCCTCGGCCGCGACCACCGCCGCTTCGGCGTGACCGAGGCGCACTACGCGCCGTTCATCGCGACGCTGCGCGACACGGCCGAGCACTTCATCGGCAGCGAGTGGACCCCGCAGACGGCCAGCGCCTGGCAGGCCACGCTCGACTACGTTGCCGGGACGATGCGGGCGGCCGCCGAGGATGATGCCCAGACGTCGCCGCCGTGGTGGACTGCAGAGATCGTCTCTCACGAACTGCGGTCGCGAGGGGTGGCAGTGCTGCGGCTGCGGCCCAGTCAGCCGCTGCCCTACCAGGCCGGGCAATACCTCCCGGTGCAGGTGACGAGGTGGCCGCGAATCTGGCGGCCGTACTCGATCGCCACTGCGCCGCGGCCGGGAGGCCTCATCGAGTTGCACGTCCGAGCCGTGCCCGGCGGTCTGGTCAGCAATACCCTGGTGTACCACTCCGACGTCGGCGACTGCGTGCTGCTTGGCGCTGCCGACGGCAGCATGACGCTCGCCGAGTCGGACCGGGACCTGCTGTGCGTCGCGGGCGGCACCGGGCTGGCTCCGATCAAGGCGATCATCGAGCAAGTGCTGGCAAGACGGGTACCTGGCCAACCGCGGAAGGTCACCCTGTTTTTCGGTGCCCAGCAGCACTTTGATCTGTATGACCTGGAAGACCTGCAGCTCCTGGAGTCAGCCTGCTCATCGCTGCGGGTGATCCCGGTGCTGTCCGACGAGCCTGGTTACACCGGTCTCGTCGGCACGCTGCCAGACGTGGTGGGCAACCTTGGCCTGTTCGAGAACACCGAAGCCTACGTCTGCGGCCCGGCCGCCATGGTTACCCGGACTACGGCGCTGCTCGCTGCGAGCATCCCTGAGGGTCACATCCACTACGATCCGCTGAGCTAGCGGGCGTCGCGGCGGCCCGACTAAGCCTGCAGGCAGGTGCCGAAAAAGGCGAAGATGCGCTGCCACGAATCGGCCGCGTCCGCGGGCTGATAGGACATCCTTGCGAGCCTGGCAAACACCGCGCCCGCGCCCCGGCTCTCGGTCATGAACCGGTGCCCTGAGCCCGGGTAGACATGCACGTCGTGCGGCACTTCCAGGACCGCGAGCGCGCGCTGCAGACGTTCCGGAGGCTGCGTCCCCATCGGATCCCGGCCGCCGAAGCTTCCCACTACCGGACAGGCGCCGGCCAGCGCAGTCTCCGCGTCCTTGGGCACGTCGCCGTAGTTCACCGAGACCGCGCCGACACCAGGCCGGGGCGCGCACAGCAGCGCGAACCCGCCACCCAGGCAGAAGCCGATCACGCCCGCCTTCGAAGTGCAGTCGGGCCGGGCGACCAGGAAGGCGCGGGCCGCGTCGAGCGCGTCGAATGCCGGCCCTCGCCCCGCTCTCAGCTGCAGAAACGCGCTCCGAATGCAACGAATCCAGGACTTGCCGTCGAACAGATCCGGGGCCAGCGCCAGGTACCCGTGCTCGGCGAACTTGTCCGCCTTACCGCGGATGTCGTCGTTCAGGCCGAACGCCTCGTGGATGACCACGACAGCTGGCCACGGGCCCGGCGACGCCGACGGCACGGCAAGATAGCCAGGCCAGGAGTCTGCGCCGACCGGATACTTGATATCGGGCATAGGGCAAACAATGTCACACCTTCCCGGCCAGCAGATACCGGTATGGCCTGCCGAATAGCCAGCGCAGGCTTCCGTGAGATTGCACGTGCATATGCAGTGCAATTTGCTTCGCGGCTGCAACTACGCTCAGTACGGGTAATCTCACTTCGGGTAGCAGATACATTGTTGTCATAGAGCGCGACAAAACCAAGGTCGGCCGGGATTCATCACGCGCCGCCGGCCATTAGTCAGGGCCAGCTGAGAATACTTCCGGATTAGCAGTCGTCCAATGGGCGAGATTCCGCTCGCTCGGCTGGAAGCACCCCGACTTAGCATCCGTTCGAGCCTTCCGGCGCGACGCTATCAGATGCTATGTCCCCATCTGTGACAGCAGGAATCGATGCTAAGTCGACCTGCCCGCCGCTCTACGGGCGGGGGCCGCGGATCGTTCCCGGCACAGTCGCAGCACGTTCCCGATGACCTGGTGGCCGGCCCGGCCGCCAGCGCTCAGGATCGACTCCGGGTGGAACTGCACGGCCCACCGGCCGCGCGCCGGGTCCTCGATCGCCATCACCACGCCGTCCGGTGTCACCGCGGTGACCTCGAACCCGCCGGTTACCTGCCCTGGCCGGGCATGCAGGGAGTGATACCTGGCGCCAGTGAACTCGCCAGGCAGCCCGGCCAGCAGCGCGCCGCCGAGAACTCGCACCTGGCCTGGCTTGCCGTGCACCGGAGTGTCCAGCAGACCAAGCGACCCGCCGGCGTGCTCGACCATCGCCTGAAGCCCGAGGCAGACCCCGAACGCGGGCAGTTCCCGCTCGTCAAGCGCAGTAAGCAGCTTGTCGCACTCGAAGTCGGCAGGCCGGCCGGGCCCGGGCGAGAGCACGACCAGGTCCGGGCCGAAATCGTCAAGCAGCGCCAGGTCGAAGCCCGCGCGCAGGGTCCTGACCGCCGCGCCCTGCTCGGCGAAGTAACCAGCCAGGGTATGCACGAAGGAATCCTGGTGATCGACCAAGAGCACCCGCAGCCCGTCGCCTGGCAGCGGGGAAGACGCAGCCCGTTCCCGCCCGGACAGGTCGGCTGCAGCGGGCGCGCGCTCACCGCCGGCCTCAGCCAGCGTCTCCAGCAGCGCGCGGGCCTTGAGCGCGGTCTCCCGCTCCTCCTCGTCCGGATCGGAATCGAACAGCAACGTGGCGCCGACCCGCACGGCCGCGACCCCGCCGGTGATGTGCGCGGTGCGGAGGGTCAGGCCGGTGTTCATGCCGCCGTCGAAGCCGATCATGCCGACCGCGCCGCCATACCAGCGCCGCGGTGCGGCCTCGTGGTCCTCGATGAACTGCATCGCCCAGTTCTTGGGCGCCCCGGTGACAGTGACAGCCCACATGTGGGTGAGGAACGCGTCCAGAGCGTCGAAGCCCGGCCGGAGCCTGCCCTCGACGTGGTCGACGGTGTGGATGAGCCGACTGTAGAGCTCGATCTGGCGGCGGCCGATGACCTTGATGCTGCCCGGCACGCAGATCCGGGACTTGTCGTTGCGGTCCACGTCGGTGCACATGGTCAGTTCCGACTCTTCCTTCGGCGAGGTCAGCAGCGCGCGGATCTGCGCGGCGTCGCCGATCGCGTCAGCACCGCGGGCAACCGTCCCGGCGATCGGGCAAGTCTCGACCCGGTCGCCGATGACCCGCACGTACATCTCCGGCGACGCCCCGACCAGGTACTCTTGCTCGCCGAGGTTGAGGAAGAACTCATACGGCGCCGGGTTGCGGTACCGGAGCCGCTCGAAGAACGCGGCCGGCGACGGGCAACGGGCGTAGAAGGTCTGGCTCGGCACCACCTCGAACAGGTCGCCGCGGGCGAACCTTTCCCGTGCCTGCTCGACCACGCTGGCGTAGGTGCCTGGCACCGGATCGGCCGGCAGACTCCCCAGGGCGGGAACGGGCTCTGCTCGGCTACTCTCGTCAGCCGGGCCGCGGCCGGCGGCGGACTCACCGGACCTGGCGAGGCCAGCGGTTGAGCCGTCCGGCGTCTCGAAGTCATAGCGGAACCGGATCGCGGTCTCGCGCTTGCGGTCCACCACCCAGATCTGGTCCGGCAGGTGCAGGACCAGATCGCGGGCCCCGCCCCCGATAGCTGCCGCGTCGCGGTCCAGCCGCTGCCGGACCGGCTCGAACTGGAATGCCAGGTCGTAGCCGAATGCCCCGTACAGGCCGAGGTGGGTGTCCGGGCTCTCGCCGGGATGCCCGCCTGGTTCTGGCCGGAACGCCGCGATGATCTCGCGCAGTGCGGAAAACACCGTCGGGCGCTTGCTTCGCTCTTCTTCGGTGAAGACCTCGGCGGTTTCGGCGATCAGCACCTCGACGTGCTGCTCGGTGTCGCCAGCCCCGGCCGTCTCTCCGGCAGAGCGGGGGCTATCCGGCCCGCGGCCGGCCGCCCGGCGCATCGCCGCCGCGATCACCGGCAGCAGGACCTGACCCCGCGGGTTCAGCGCGGTCGCGCTGATCAGGCGGCCGCGGGCGACGAGCTGCACCGGCGGGTCCAGGTACGCCAGGTGCCACCGGCTGTACCGGCCCGGGTATTCCATCCCGGAGCTCAGCACGCCACCGGGCCTGAGCTGGACCTGCCTGGTGATCTCGTCCAGCTCAGCCACGTCGAACGCCTCGGCAATCCGGCGCACCCGAACGCCTCCGGCGGTCAGGTAACTGGTCTCATCCATCTCGGCCTCGCGCTTGTCGTGCCCGGCGGGCCGGCGGGCACACAACAAAGCGACCGCCGGGCCGGGCGGTCGCCTGTGTGTGGTGGTCTGCTTGCGCGCGAACCTGGCACCGCCTAGTGGCGGCGCCACCAGCCTGCGGTGAGCAGCTGAACGCGCATGCCGGGCAGCTTAGCAGGCGGCCCCGGCTGCCTGGTTCAGCGCTGCCCGGCATGCGCCCGTTATATCCGATATGTGCGTGCCAGGCCCGTGACGGTCACGCTGGCAGACCGTCGTTCGCCGGTCAGGTCCGGTAGACCACGGTGACCGAGACCGAGAGCTGCTGGGTGCCAGGCGAAACCGGTATGCGTGACTTCTGGCTGAGACTAGCGGCCGGATTGGCTACGCCGAACTCGATCGGCGCGGGCTGCTGCTGCTGAACAGGGTTGACGCTGACGACCGGACCGAGCGGCTCGCCAAGCGCGCGAGCGTACTGCTCCGCCTGGGTGCGGGCGTTAGCGACGGCTTGTGCCCTGGCGGCTGCCATCAGCGGCCCGGTGCTGGTGAGGTTGAGCGCTACGTTGTCGATGCTGACCGCGTTCCCGCCCGCGCGTACGGCGGCACCGATCTGAGAGCCCGCCGCCTTGAGGTGGTTCAGCGTCGCGGTGAGCGACTCGCTGACGCCATAGCTGGTGACCACCCCGTTGTCGTTGTAGTTCGGCGAGATGTTCAGGTCGGAGGTCTGGATATCGGCGGCCGCTACGCCTCGCTCTCGCAGTACTGCCCTGACTTTGCGCACGGTCACGTTGGCCTGGTTCAGTGCCGACGTCACGTCGCTGCCCGTTGCCTGAACGCTCATGGATAGGACGAGCTGGTTGGGCACGCCGGTCACGGTGCCGGTACCGGTCACTGTGATCCGGCCGGCTGACTGCGACGCGGTAAGGGTGGCCGCGTTCGCGGCCGGCGTCCCCGGCGAGCCGCCGTCGTGAGTGCCGATGATGAACGCGCCGATGAGCAGCGCAGCTGCCGCGACGCCAGTCGCCGCCGCGACGTACCTGGGTGATGTGCTGATAGCCATGACAAGACTCCTGCTCCGCGGGGTGCTGCTGCCACTCGGACGCGGCGCGCGAGCCCGCGGTTCCGGCTTGCGGGCAGAAATACTGGTGCGCGGCTGCCGCGAGGGAAGGAGTTACCGTCGACGACCCGCTACCGGTCGCTGTCGGTCCATCGCGACGGAACCCCGGCGCTCAGAAGTCGATCCAGCTGCCAGCGCCGGTCTCGGCAGCGAGCTCGTAGACGCGTCGGGCCGCGGCTAGGTCCTCGATCGCAAGCCCGAGCGATTCGAAGATGGTGATCTCGTCTGCGGTCGCCCGTCCGGTACCGGTGCCGAGCAGAATCTCGCCGAGTTCGGCCCGGACTTTGTCCGGCGTCACTGCGCCGTCGGCGGCAGCCAGCCGGTAATCGCCAGACTCAGCCAGGAGGGACTCCCGGCGGTCAGCAAACAGGACCCCGGCCGCAACGGTAGCGGTGTCGAGCTCACGCTGGCCCGGCAGGCACGCGCCGACTGCATTGATGTGGGTGCCGGGGGCGATCCAGTCCCGGTCCAGGACGGGCTGGCCGGAGTTGGTCACGGTCACGATGATGCTCGCTCCGGCCACCGCCTCGCGCGGCGACGGGCAAGCCGCAACCGGCGCGGAGGTCTGCCCGTCGAAGCTGGCGGCGAACTGCTGCGCCCGGGCCGGATCGCGGCCGGCTACCCGGATCTGACTGAGCTGGCGCGCGCCGTCCAGCGCCAGGATGTGCGCCCGCGCCTGCACGCCGGTACCGATAACGGCAAGCTGGCCCGCATCCGGCCGGGCCAGCAGCCCGGTGGCGACTACCGAGACGGCCGCGGTCCGTATTTCCGTTACCGCCGACGCGTTGAGCACGGCCAGCGGCTCGCCGGTCGCCCCGCTGGAAAGGAGGATCACGCCCTGGTGGGCGTCCAGTCCGGCGGCCGGATTGGCGGGGGTGATACAGATGGCCTTCAGTCCGTACGCTGCCTCCGGGTCGCTATCCGGCCCGGTCTCCGCCGTCAGGTAAGACGGCATCAGCGCCATCAGCCCGGCGGCGCCGTCCGGGGCGATCACGGTGCGAAGCGGCTGCTGAGCACGGCCGGACGCCAGCGCCGTGAGCGCGCCGCGCATCGCGTCGGCACAGTCGTTGTAGCCAAGCAGGGCATGCACGTCCTGCCCGGAGAGCACCAGCAGCCGCATTGCCCGATCACGCCCCGTGTTCTACGGCGCCGTGTTCTACGGTGCCGTGTTCCGCGCCGCCGATGGCCGCCATGACCTGATCCACAGTGAGCTGGATCTCCTCCTGCCGGCCTGGCATGTCGTTGCTAGCGAAGTTGTTCAGCAACGCCAGCGCGTTGTCCTGGCCGTGCAGGATGTCGCGCAGCGCCGCGGCGTCCGTCGCCGGCTTGGTGTAGTGCAAGCTGGCCGGCTGGGCCTTAACCGCCCGAGCTCCGGCTTCCGCATGCTCCCGGGTCGCTGTCATCACTGCCTCCGCAATGCCGGACTGGCGGAGCCAGCCAGGTCGTGACCGATGTCGCACAACCTAGCGCGGATGTCCTGGCTCGCGGGTAGAGCTCCGGATTAGTCCAATCAGGACAAGAAATCGCTGCCCTGTGACTGGAACCGGGCGAAAACTAGCTCTTATGTCAGGACCGAGACATCTCTAAACTTCACTGAAATCCATTGTTGACCCGCATCTCCGCGCAGCTCAGGATGGGGTGAAATGCATGGCAACCCCGCAGGTCCAAGGCCTTGACGCCGCCACGCAATGGGCCGGTCCGGTGACCTTCGCTGGCGATCACCTCTATCACTGCGGGCGTGACCGCCTGGACGCCGAGCTGCCCAGGCAGGTGCAGAGGCGCCTCGCTGAGATCGCCTCGGGCCAGATGGCTTACGCGGGCCTCATCGCTCAGAAGATGATCGACACCTACTCGGCTGAGATCCCCGCGTACGCGGCCATCGACGACCCGGTGCTCAAGGAGGACATCAAATGGGTGTCGGCAGCCCTGGTCCGGATCTGGCTCACAATCCTGGCCACCGGCAACCCGATCAGCGACGATCAGCTTGCCCCAATCCGGCAGGGCGCCAGCCGCCGAGTCGTCCAGGGCATTGACCTTCAGTCGTTGCTGCGGGCCTACCGCGTCGGCACCCGGGTCATGTGGCGCGAACTGCTGGCAACGCCGGACTGGACCGAGCCGCAGATGCAGGGCGTCCTCGGCCGGGTCGCGGAGTGGGCCCTGGACTACGCCGACACACTCGCCACCGAGGTGGCCAGCGTGTACCTCAATGAGGCGCAGAATGCCGCCAGACAGCGAGAGCACCGCCGCTCGCAGTTCCTCAGCGTGGTGCTGGCTGGGCCGACGCCCGCCGAGCATGACTCTTACCCCGAACTGCATGACCGGCACATCGTAGTCATCACCGAGGCGGCCGGGGACGCAAGCCTGACCGAGCTCGAGGAAACCGGCGCACAGCTCGAGCGGGCAGCTGGCGTCGCGCTCTGGACGATCCGTCATCGCCGAGTGATCGGGGTGGTGCCGGCCGGCCCGGCAGCTAGCCGGCACTCGTTGCGCTGTTCCCTGGCCGGCCTGCTGCAGACCATGCCGATCGAGGCGATCGGTCTCGGCTGCGATGCCAGCTCACCCGCCGAGACCAGGGAGAGCTATGCCGAGGCCGCCGCCGCCGTCGAACTCGGCCGGGTACTGCGCACCGGCTCGGCTGCGGTCTACGACTACCTAGATCTCGGCCCGGTGTCCGCGCTGCTGGACCAGCCCGCGAGATCCCGGCGGCTGATGGACAGCACGCTGGCACCGCTTGAAGCGATCCTGGATCACTCCTGGGGCGCTGACACCCTAGAGGCGTACCTCGTCTGCCAGGGTCACCTGAAGGAGATGGCCGCACGACTCGGCATTCATCAGAGCACCGTGAAGTACCGGCTGCAAGTCATCCGCAAGGCGCCGACGCAGGTCTGCCTGCAGGGTGATCGCGCGGTTAGCGTCCTGGTCGCACTCCGGCTGCGGCGACTGCTTGCCGCGGAGCATCTGCCCGGGCCGGGCGACAGCGACCGGCCCCGCGCGGAGTCCGACGTCGTGTCCCTGCGAGAACGGGCGGCCAAGCGCCGGGAAGCAGAACCCGGCAAGGTCAGCCAGCAGAGCTAACAGAGGCAGTTCGCCACAGCACGATCAACCGCGCCCGATGACTGTCCGTTATATACCAGTTACTCCAGATTTACGATCTCCGCCTGACTGCCTGTCGCCTCCGGGTGCAGCGGAAGGCACCGCAATTCGCACCGATTGGTCAAGGAGAACTCGATGAGTAACCGTCAATCTGCGCGGCCACGCCACTGGGTGCTGGCCCCTGTCGCCGCCGCGGCAGCTTGCGCGCTGCTCGCTGCGTGCAGTACATCATCCGCCAGTTCGGCATCCTCGGGCGGCACCGTCACCGTCGGCGAGTCGACCGTGCTGTCCGGCTCCATCGCCGAACTCGGCCAGAGCGGGTTGCAAGGCGTTCAGCTAGCGGTCGCCGACCTCAACGCGCACGGCGGTCTGCTCGGCAAGAAGATCAAGGTCGTCTCCGCCGACAGCCAGGCGACCCCGGCTACCGGAGCAGCGAACGTCAAGAACATGATCCTCCAGGATCACGTGGTGGCGCTGTTCGGCCCGGTGTCCAGCGCCGTGGCAGCTGCCGAGGAACAGCTGGCCGGCCAGTACAAGGTGCCGATCTTCTTCCACACCTCCAACGACATATCGCTGATGGGTTCCAGCTTCAACCCGTATGCGTTCCAGGTCGTCCCGAACACGGACATGGAGCCGCGTGCGGCAGCTCTCTACCTGGACAACGAGGTCAAGGCAGGCAAGATCAAGACGCCGATCGCACTTGGCACGTTCGCGCCGAATTACAGCTTCGGACAGGACTCGGTGGCCGGCTTCATCCAGGCGCTGAAGTACTACCAGGTGCCGTACAAGCTCGTGTCGCAGCAGTGGCCCTCGCTTGAGGCAACCGACATCAGCTCAAACCTGTCGGCCCTGCTGGCCGCCAAACCCAGCGTGGTCTACAACGCCCAGTTCGGCGGCGACCTGGTCACGTTCGTCAAGCAAGCCGCGCCGTTCGGCTTCTTCAAGAAGACCACGATGCTGTCTATGCTCAACACGGCTGAGCTAGCGACCCTCGGCTCGAGCGCGCCGGCTGGCTCAATCGCCTTTGACCGCGCTCCCTGGTTCGCGATGAACGAGCCGGGAGTTACCTCGTTCGCGACCGAGTACCACGCGAAGTACCACCAGTGGCCGGACACCTGGGCTGTGCTGGCCTACACGTCGGTTCAGGTGTGGGCCTACGGTGTCAAGCACTCGGGCAGCTTCGATGCCACCAAGGTTTCGGCCGCGATTGCCGGCGCGAGCATCCCGACGATCCGCGGCACGATCACCATCCGCGCTTGTGACCACCAGGCGGAGATACCCGAGTACGTGGGCACGGTCGCGGCGGCCGCGAGCCCGCAGACCGGGTTCCCGCTGTGGGCTGCAGGCAGCGGTTTCACCGCGCCGTTCAGCAAGATCGCCCTGAGCTGCGCGCAGATGAAGGCGATGCAGAAGTAGCCCTGCTGGGGAGCGTGCGGGCCGGGGGCCAGAATCTCCCGGCCCGCACGCGGCGAGGAGACACCGCACATGCATGCCGTGATTCTGGACGTCGCGGGCACCCTGTCCGCCGCGGCCAACCTGTTCGTAGTCGCTGCGGGCCTGACGCTGGTGTTCGGCGCGATGCGCATCATCAATATGGCGCACGGCAGCTTTTACATGTACGGCGCCTTCACCGTCACCACCGTGCTCGGGGTGAGCGCGGGCTGGCGATTCTGGGTCGCGCTCCTGGCCGGCGCGGCCGTGGCCGCGGTCGCCGGCCTGACTGTAGAAGTAACCGTCATCCGTCGCCTTTATGACGCCGAGCACCTGACCCAGCTGCTGGCTACTTACGCGGTCCTGCTGATCTTCGCCGACGTCGGCCAGCGCATCTGGGGCAGCGGCTACCGCGCCGTTACCCCGCCCGCAGTGCTGGCCAGCGGCATCTCCGTGGCCGGCGTTCAGGTGCCGCGGTACGAGTTGTTCGTGATCGGCGTTGGGGTGCTGGTCGGTCTTGCGCTGTGGGTCATGCTCGCCAGAACAAGGTTCGGCTGGCTGTTGCGGGCGGCAGTCGAGGATCCCGAGTCTGTCGCGACCGGCGGCACCAACCTGGCACGACTGCGCACCGGGGTCTTCGTCCTCGGCGCCTTCCTGGCCGGGCTCGGCGGCTCGCTGACCGCGCCGCTGCAGTCCATCGCGCCCGGCATGGACGCCAGCATCATCGTCTCGGTCTTCATCGTCGTCACCATCGGCGGCCTAGGGTCGGTCGCGGGGGCCGCGATCGGGGCGCTGCTCATCGGGCTAGCACAGACGCTCGGCGCGGAGTTCTTCGCATCCTGGGCGGCCAGCCTCATCTACCTCATCATGATCGTCGTACTCGCCATCAGGCCGTGGGGCCTGCTCGGCGTCCCGGAGCGCTGACATGCACACTGATTCGCTTGCCATCTCCGCAGAGCACGACCAGGTCAGGCCGGCCCGCCGACCCGGCCACGCGCGGGCGGGCACTGCCTCGGCCGGGGTCGTCGTGGTGCTGCTTGCCCTGGCCGGGCTGGTGTGGTCGCCGGCCGCGCTCGCCAACCTGCAGGAGGCACTCGGACTCGTGCTGTTCGCGGTCGCGACGAACCTGCTACTCGGTTATGGCGGCCTCGTGTCATTCGCCCAGGCCGCGTTCTACGGCATTGGTGCCTACGGCATTGCCATCGGGTGGTTGCACGGGCAGCTCCCGCTCTGGCTGGGCGCGGCAGCCGGGATCGCGGCGTCAGCGGCATTGGCCGTCGTCGTCGGCGCCATCAGCCTGCGCACGAGGAGGCTGTACTTCGCCCTGCTCACGCTCGCCTTCACCCAGCTCTTCTTCGTCATCGCGGACAACCAGACAGGATTCACCAACGGCGCCACCGGCATCTTCGGCGCCATGGTGCCAACCTGGCTGACGGAGCCGCAAGGGGGCTACTACTTCACCCTCGGCGTCGTGGTCGTGGTCACCCTGGCCTATTACCTCATCGCTGTGTCGCCGTTCGGCCTGACGCTGAAGGCCATCAGGGAGAACCGGGAACGGGCCGAGGCCCTTGGCGTGAATGTCTTCCGCCACCAGCTAGCGGCGTTCGTCATCTCAGCAGTGGGCTGTGCCATCGCTGGCTGTCTGTTCGCCATTTACAGCCAGTCGGCCTCGCCTGACTTGCTGAGCTGGACAAACTCCGGCGAGCCGATCTTCATGGCGGTGCTGGGCGGGATGAATACCTTCCTTGGACCGGTCGCGGGTGCATTCGTTTACTTCTACGCGCACCTGTACCTGACCGAGCACATCTCGGACTGGCAGCTCGTTCTCGGCCTGCTACTGCTCGTCATCGTGTTGTTCAAACCGTCCGGCCTGGCTGGCATCGCGGCCGACCTGAGCCGCGCCGCCGCCTGGCTGCGTGGCCGCGCCGGAGGGCGCGCATGAGCGCGACGTCGCCGCTGCTGGAAGCACGCGGCCTGCGCAAGGTGTACGGCGGCTTCCCGGCGGTGGGCGGTGTGGACATCGCGGTTCATCCTGCTACCGTGCACGCGCTGATCGGGCCTAACGGGGCCGGCAAGACTACCGTGTTCCGGCTGCTGACCGGCGAGGCGAAACCGACCAGTGGGCGGATCCTGCTCGACGGCGCCGACATCGGCGGCCGCCGGCCGCACGTCATAGCGCGCCGCGGAATGACCCAGACCTTCCAGATCACCTCACTGTTCCGGCGGCTGACGCCACTCGAGTCGGTGCAACTCGCCATGCTCGCCGCCAGAGGCCACACCGGCCGACCCTGGGGCCGGGCTGCCGCCGCGGATCGCGAGGCGGCCCTCACCCTGCTGGACAGTGTGGGACTGGCCGACTTCGCGGTGGCGCAGTCCGGTGCGCTCAGTCATGGCGACCAGCGGGCGCTGGAGATCGCAATCGCCCTGGCGACCAGGCCCCGGCTGCTGCTGATGGACGAACCAACAGCGGGCATGTCGCCGGCCGAGACCGACCGGATCGTCCAGCTCGTGTCAGGCCTGGTGCGCGGAGATGGCCTGACAGTCGTGCTGTCCGAGCACGACGTCGACGTCGTCTTCGGTGTGTCCGACACGGTGACGGTGCTGCATCAAGGTCGTGTCATCGCATCCGGCGATCCCGCCGCCGTGCGGGCGGACAGCCGCGTCAGCAGTGTCTATCTCGGGGAGGAGAGCTAGATGCTCAGGCTCGACAATGTGCACTCCTACTACGGCGACGCACACGTCCTTCAGGGTGTCTCGCTGCAGGTCGGTGAGGGCGAGGTGGTAGCGCTGTTGGGCCGCAATGGAGCCGGGAAGACCACGACCATGCGAACGATCATGAGTTTGAACCGGGCGGCTCCCGGTCAGGTCACGCTCGACGGCACTGAGCTGTCGAGGCTGCCCGCACACCGGGTAGCCCGGGCCGGCGTGGGCTACGTGCCAAGCGGCCGGCGCGTCTTTGCAACGCTGACCACCATCCAGTGCCTGAATCTCGCGGCCGGGCGGCAGCGAGCCAGGCGCCCGCGAGCCAGGCCTCAGCGCCACCCGGCCGATGGCAGCCCGCCACCCCGCCCGGGCCGGCCCTGGACGATCGACCGGGTGCACAGCATCTTTCCCAAGCTGATCGAGCTGGCAGACCGCCGGGCCGGGCTGCTGAGCGGCGGCGAACAGCAGATGCTCAAGCTTGGCCAAGCGCTGCTGCGCAACCCGCGAATCCTGCTACTCGACGAGCCCAGCGAGGGACTGGCACCATCCGTCGTGGCCGAGATGTCGCGCTGGATTACGACCCTGCGCGACGAGGGCATGTCGATCCTGATCGCCGAGCAGAACGTGCGGTTCACCATGGCGGTGATCGATCGCGGCTACCTGCTCGGCAAGGGCAGAATCCGGTTCGAGGCTGCAGCCAGCGATCTGGCAGGAAGCTCCGAGCTGCACGAGTACCTTGCTATGGGCATGGCGCGGGGAGATGCGGAATGACCGACGATGGTTCGCTGGCAGGTAAGCGGGCACTGGTCACCGGGGCAGCGTCCGGCATCGGGCTGGCTGTGGCGCGGCGGCTGGTTGCCGCCGGCTGTGAGGTCACCATAACCGACGTCGACAGGATCGACGTCGCGGAGCTGATCGGCCCGCATCCGGGTCAGCACCCGGGCCGCAGCGCGGCTGGCAGCGCGCGAGCTTGTCAGGCAGACCTAGCCGACCGTGACGCAGTGGCTGAGCTCACGCGCTGCGCCGGCCAAGTCGACATCCTGGTCAACAACGCGGGCCTGCAGCACGTCAGTCCCATTGAGTCGTTCCCGGACGACCGCTGGGACCTGCTGCTCAACGTCATGATCACTGCCCCGTTCCTGCTGACCAGAGCGGTCCTGCCCGGCATGTATCAGGCCGGCTGGGGCCGGATCATCAACATCTCGTCAGTGCATGGCCTGGTCGCCTCGCCGTTCAAGTCTGCCTACGTGACGGCCAAGCACGCGCTGCTCGGACTGACCAAAGTCATCGCACTCGAGGCCGCAGCGAGGTGTCCAGCCGTGACGGCGCACGCGATCTGTCCCTCCTATGTCCGCACCCCGCTGGTCGAGGCTCAGATCTCTGATCAGGCTCGGGCGCACGGAATCGACGAGGCTGAGGTGCTCGATCGCGTCATGCTTGCACCTAACGCCATCCGGAAGCTGATCGAGCCGGCCGAGGTCGCCGACGCTGTGGCTTACCTGTGCAGGCCGGCCGCCTGGACCATGTCGGGCGGTGCCCTCACCCTCGACGCGGGCTGGCTCGCGCACTAGGGGCGGCGAAGCAAGCTAAAGTCCGTGACGTGGCGGTCACCATTAATGTCAACGGCGCTGAGCGCACCGCGGAGCCATCTCCCGGCGAGACCCTACTCCAACTCCTGCGAGACGATCTCGGCATCACTAGCCCGAAGCTGGGCTGCGGTGAGGGTGCTTGCGGAGCATGTACGGTCCTGATCGGCAACCGCGCCGTGCAGTCCTGCCAGGTAGCTGCCGCGAGCATCGACGGGCAGCGGATCACGACTGTAGAAGGGCTAGCCGAAGACGGCGTCCTGCACCCGGTACAGCAGGCCTGGCTGGAACTCGGCGCTATGCAGTGCGGCTACTGCACGCCGGGCTGGCTCACCGCGGTCGCCTCGCTGCTGGCCAGGAATCCGCATCCGGACGACGAGCGGATCGGTGCAGAGCTAGCCGGGCACGCCTGCCGCTGCTGCGCTTACCCGCGCATCCGCCGGGCTGTCCACCGGGCCGCCGAGCTGATGGACCACCCGGAACTGCTCGAGCCAGCGCCGTCGCCTGCAGCCGGGGTATCCGGGTTGCTGCCGGTGCCAGCCGGGTCGCCGCGGGCCGGGTCGAAGCAACCTGAGTCCGTCCAGTCCGAGCCGCCGGTGCCCGAGCAGACAGTGCCCTGGGATCTTGCGCATGCGGATCTCAAGTCACTCACGGCAGCGATGCCTGAGGGGCTCCTGACGGCGGTCGTTGCCGAGGGCGACGAGCGAGGCTGGGGCGGACCCGATGACGCCTGGGTCCACGTGGGCGCAGACGGAGTCATCACCGCGTTCACCGGCAAGGTCGAGGCCGGCCAGGGCACCCGGACCGCGCTCGCCATGCTGGTGGGCGAGGAACTGGTCGTCACGGCGGGAACGGTGCGCATCACGATGGCGGACACCGATATCTCGCCGTTTGATCTCGGCACGTTCGGCAGCAGGTCGATGCCGATCGCTGCACCGCCGCTGCGGGCCGCGGCTGCGGCCGCATTCCGGCTGCTCAGGGAAGCGGCCGCGGCCAGATTCGGGCTGCCAGAGCAGGCTCTCGCGGCCGGTGACGGAATGCTCGCAGGCCCGGACGGCGCGCCGAGCGTCAGTTACGGCGACCTGGTGGCCGGACAGCGCCGCGTCGAGCGGGTTCGCGCCGATGAGCCGGTCACCCCGGCCGCTCACTGGCAGTCGGCCGGCCGGGCAGCACGTTCCGCGGGCGCAGCCGAGGTCGTCGCTGGTGCCAAGCAGTTCCCGTCGGACTTGCGGCTGCCCGGCATGCTGCACGGCCGCGTACTGCACTCGCCGGCTGCCGGGGCGACACTGCGCCAGGTGAGCACCGCCGCTGCAGCCGCCCTGCCCGGCGTAACCGTTGTCAGCGACGGCTCGTTCGTCGGCGTGGCGGCCGCAAGCGAGCGCGCGGCCAGCGCTGCGCTAGCGGCAATCGATGCGGACTGGACGGAGCCTGGCGGCCCTGGCCCGGCGGACCTTGAGGCCTTCCTCCGCAGTCATCTGACACCAGGGAGCGGCCGGAACGTCTCGGTGCGGGAGAAGGCCGGCGATCCGCAGCAGGCGCTTGCCGCGGCGGCAGTGCAACTCAACGCGACGTACCACGCTGCCTACGTCGCGCACGTGCCGCTGGAGCCAAGAGTGGCGCTAGCCCGCTGGGATGGCGGCCGGCTGACGGTGTGGGCAGCCACCTCTACCCCGTTCCGGGCCCGGCAGGAGCTGGCCGCGGAGCTCGGCGTCGAAGAGGCCGCGGTGCGGGTGATCGTGCCGGACTTCGGTGGCGGCTTCGGCGGCAAGCACGGGTCGGTGGTCGCCGCTGAGGCGGCTCGTCTCGCCAGGGCCACGGGGCTGCCGGTGAAGGTGCAATGGACCCGGGCGGACGAGTTCACGGCCGGCTACCTGCGTCCGGCCGCGGTCATCGACATCTCCGGCGGCGCGAACGCGGCAGGCGAGCTGACCGCGTGGTCACTGACGAACTTGCACGCTGGCCCGGCGGGCCTGGCAACGCCCTACCGGGTGCCGAATCAGCTGACGGCCTACCTGCCCGCTGACGGGCCGCTTGCGCGCGGGTCTTACCGGGCGCTGGCGGCTACGGCGAACAATTTTGCCCGCGAGTCACATATCGACGACCTCGCCGCTGCGCTGGGCGCCGACCCCGTGGCATTCCGGTTGCGGCATCTCGACGACGAGCGGCTGGCCGCCGTCCTCACCGCGGCGGCAGCGGAGATCGGCTGGGACGAGCCGCAACCGGACGGCACCGGAGTGGGCGTCGCGCTCGGGACGGAGAAAGGCGGCCGGGTCGCTACTGCTGCCCGCGTGCAGGTCGGCCCCGACCGGAGGCTCCGGTTGCTCCGTCTCGTGACCGCCGTCGATTGCGGTGCCATCGTCCATCCGGACGGACTTGCCAACCAGGTCGAGGGCGCGGTGGTGATGGGGCTCGGCCCGGCACTGTTCGAGCAGATCGATTTCGCAGGAGGCCGCATTCTCAACGGATCAATGGCGGAGTACCGGGTGCCGCGCCTCGCCGACGTGCCCGCCGACCTGAAAGTTGTGCTGCTCGACCGGCCGGACCAGCCGTCAGCAGGCGGCGGCGAGGCACCAATTATCGCGGTAGCCCCGGCGATCGGGAACGCGATCTTCCGGGCCTGCGGCACTCGGTTGCGCTCGATGCCGCTCGCGCCATTTGGCCGCGTGCCTGGCTCGAGCTGACCTACTGCGATCGGGGCGGGAACGACGTGGCGGCAGCGCAGGCGTTCTGGATCGACGAGGACTTCGACCGCGAGCATGCCCCGGACGGCGTCAGCCGGTACTGCGCTGAGGTCCGGGGGGCGAGCGACTGACTTCGCCGAGTCGTGGGGTGACATCAGTCCGGTCACGTTCGCTGCGACAGCGTGGCGGCTAGCGACCTCGCTCAGGCCTGGTTACGTGCGCTGGCAGCGCCGCATCGTGGCCGCGGCATGCCTGTGCAGCCCGTGGGATGGCAGCCTGACCTGCGAGGTGAACCTTGTATCGCCGTGGCCGGCCGAGCTGACCTGGACCAGGCAATGGTGGCGCGACCGCGGCTGGCGTGATTGGCCGCAGCTGTTCGGCCAGTACGCCCCGCCGTCCGAGCAGGATCTGACCAGACTCATCTTCGCGCGTCGCTGCTTGTGCAGGCTCCGGTTCGATTCGATGACCTGCCGGCGGCTCCGGCCGGCCCGGGAGACGAGGTATCACGGCGGGCACAGCTTGCCGTCGCCGTCATGGTCCGCGAACTCAACGACTTGATCTCTCCTGTCGTCCAGCAACTCGAGGCGGGCCTCCCGGCCGGTTCGTAGTCGTCAATCACGTTCCACCACACGCAGGCCGCGGTTCGGCGTCCACGACTCGACTACCAGCAACGTCGCAGCCGGATTCAGCCGTGTGACCACGACCTCGGAGATGCCGGCGAGGAACAGGTCTCCCTCAGGCCCGTCACCGAGCGGCCCGGCGAAAACTGCCCGCCCGGCGATCTTCGCCTCACCCGGCCACTCAGCCTCCTTTCCCTCCACCGGGTGAAACGTCGGGCCATGCAGGGCAAACCTTGGATCCCGCTTCAGATCCGCACCCTTGAGCGCCCCCGGCATCGACCCGAACCTGAGCTCACCGTCAGCGAACTCGCACTCAATGCCCGAGATCCTTGGCGAGCCGTCGGACCGCAACGTAGCGATCGTCTTGTGCCTGCCCGCGTCGAACAACCGCCGCACCCGCGCTGCCCACTCGGGCTCCGCCTGCTCCACGTCCTTCCACGTTGCCATGGCGACAGTATGGGCCGAGGCGTAGTTCTGCCGACAGCGGTTCGAACTTGTCGCGGTAAGCCTCAGCGCGAAACAATGCCAGGTAGCTTATGGAACCTCCGTGCCGGTTTCGGACGCGCTGCGTCTGGGCCGCTGGCCGCAGGGGGCCGCGGAGGCGAGCGGTTGCCTGAGTACTGGTGTTGCGGCTGGGTAATGCACACGGGCGGAGGTGCTGCAATGTGGCGGAGAAAGCACCGCCTCCAGCGACTGGAGACCGAAATTGCCCGGGGCCGCGCCGAACGGGCTGAGTTGCGGCGCCGCCTTGACTGGTTCGAGGCAATCGCGGCAGCAGCGGGAGCGGCCGCGCCGGGCACCGATCCGCCGCGCACAGGGCTGCTGAACACGGACCTCCCGAGCACAACACCGCCGGGCGCAGCTCAGCAGAGCGCAGTGCCGTTGGCGCCGCTGCCGCCGAACTTGCTCGCCGCGGCGCGCGACCTGCGGAGCCAGGACATTCCGGTGCGGCTGGAGGTAGCCGGAGCCGAGGTGATCGCCATTGTCGGTGGCCCCGGAGATCCGCGGGCATGGTGGACGGCTATCTGGCGAACCGCAGGGCCTGAGACGGCCGACCCGGAAGGAGCGCCGGCGTGATCCGGGTACGGCACCTCACGCTGCCAGCCGGCCTGGTCGCCATCGTCCGCAAGGACAGCGGTGGCGGACTCCAGGTCTTCGTCTCAGACACGTTAGGCGCCGACCGGCAGCGCGCGGCCGTCCGGCTCGCGTTGCGCTCGATCGATCGGCCTGGCCGGCGCGCGGGCCTGCTTCCGGTCGCGGTCGGGCTTTTGATCGGTACGTTCCGGCGGAGCATCATGCCGGTCACCAGGGCGGTGCGGTCACATGCGATCGCGAGTTGGGCCGGCGCGCTCTTGCTGGCTGCCGGATCAGCGGCACTGATCATCGGGCTGACGCAGCATCACGGACCGACGCTGGCGGGGCAGGGACCAGGACACGGCCAGGTGCACGCGCCCACGGGCAGCCAGACGCATGGCGCAGGCAAGCCAGGCGCCAGTCACAACCCGGGGCCAGGACCCAGCGCGACAGCGGTGGCGCACCGGTCGGCAGGGACAACGCAGGGCCCGGCAACCCCCACTCCCGCCCCGCAGTCCGCCGCACCGTCAGCTTCGGGACCCGCGCCTGGCAAGCCGAGCACGTCACCGGCCGCGCCGCCGTCAGCTACTCCGTCGCCAACGCAGACTCCGGCCTCCTCGCCATCGGCATCGCCACCGTCATCCGGCGGCAACTGCCTGGTTCTGCTTGGCGTGTGGGTCTGCCTGTAAGCCGCGAGCCGGGCCGGCCTCACGCTCGCCGCTTGGCTAGCTCCTCGCTACCGCCTTCGTCCTGACGCCAGTTCCTCGCCAGCGCGATGAGACCTCGAACCACCTCGGGCGGCAGCCCCGGCGTGCTTGCCAGGTGCCTGAGCGTCGGGTCGTCATCGCGAGTGTCAGCCTGCGGCCACGAGGTCGCGCTCGGCTCGCCGCCCGCCATGATCCGGCGGCATGAACCTGGTGCCCACCCGAGCACGTTCTCGATGACGCCAAGCGTGCTTGGCGATACGCGCTGGCCGTTCTCTAGCTTGCCCAGGGTCCTGTCAGTAACGCCGGTGGCGGCAGCGAGCGCGCGCCGGTCGCGCATCCCGAGTTCGACCCGGCGCGCGACAACATAGTCAGCCAGGCGCTGCCAGTCCTCGGTCATCATGGACCTGCCCTTCCCCGGAACGGCGAAGTATCTGAGGCCGGTGATTCGCCTCCGAAGTGTACAGCTTCACCTATCAGGTTGACATCTCTTCCTGTTTCTTCCTAAGCTTATCATCTAGTTCCGACCAGTTCACGGGGCGACTCAGACCGACGGTCTGGGCTAATTTGTTGCGGGTCAAAGACCCTGATCTGGGAGCGTCCATGGGCGACACCGACCAACCCGGTGAGCGCCGTGGCCGCAGCAGCCACAATGGCCGCGGCAGCCGCAACGGGCGCAGTGGCCATGCCGCAGGCCCGCCGGCTGGGGCCGCCAGCCTGGTTTGCGAGGAGTATTACCGGTTGCTCCTGCAGCTCGCAGCGCTCTTGACTGGCAATGCTTACGTCGCAGAAGCTGCGGTGGCGGACGCCCTGGCGGCAATACCGCCCGCCGCGCTCGGCTGGAGTCCCGATGACCGCCTGCGCTACATGCAGCGGCTCGTCCTTGTCCGGTGCCGTCGCGCTGGTCGCTACCGGCGCCTTTCAGTACGCAGCCAGCAGCACGGGGCCGCTGATTTCGGCCGCTTGCCGGTCGTGATGGCGCTACTCGGCCTGCCAAGGAGCGCACGGGAGGCTGTCGTGCTCACTCACTACCTGGATCTCCCGGCCGCACAGGCAGCGGTCATCGCCGGGGTGAGCGAGACACTGCTCAGCGCGAACCTGGCTAACGCCATGCGAGCCCTCGATGATCGCCTCATAGGACTTTCCCCGGATTCATGATGCCGTCCGGATCCAGAGCGTCCTTGATCGCCTGATGCACTGCCATCGACTCCGCGCCGAGTTCTTCGCCCAGCCAGCGGCGCTTGATCATGCCCACCCCGTGCTCTCCGGTGAGCGTGCCGCCTAGCTCCAGCGCAGCGCGGAAGATCTCATCGGCAGCAGACCAGACAGCAGCCGGCACCTCCGGCAGCCCGCGGTCGAAGACGAAGACCGGATGCAGATTGCCATCGCCAGCGTGCGCCACCGTGGCAATGTAGACATCGTGCCTGGTTGCGGCTTCCTCGATCCGCGCCACCATCTCGGGCAGCCGGGTCCGCGGCACGCACACATCCTCGACCAGCGCGACCCCAAGTCGCTCGATCGCCGGATAGGACAGCCGACGGAGCTCCAGCAGCTGCCGCGATTCGCCTTCTGAAGCCGAGACGTCCGCCATCGACGCCCCGGCGGCCAGGCAGAGCTCCTGCATCAGCGCGCCGCCGCGGTCGGCCGACTCGCTGTCGTCTTGGGCGATCAGCAGCGCCTGTACGCCGGAATCGAAGCCGGTGTTCTTCCACTCGTCGATCGCCCGCAGCGTGGCCGAGTCCATCAGCTCCAGCAGGCTTGGCCTGATCCGGGCCGCAAGGATCGACGTCACAGCCTCCGCCCCGGCGGCGAAGCTGGCGAACCCGGCGGCCACGGTGACCGGATACCTCACTGGCCGGGGCCGGAGGCGCAGCGTCGCGGAGGTGATCACACCGAGCGTTCCTTCCGAGCCGACAAATAGCCCGGTCAGGTCATAGCCGGTAACGCCCTTCATCGTCCGGCGCCCGGTACGCAGCAAACGGCCGCCCGGCAGCACGACCTCGAGGCCGAGCACCGAATCGCGAGTGACGCCGTACTTGACGCAGCGCAAGCCGCCCGCGTTCGTGGCCAGGTTGCCGCCGATCGTGGCGATCTCGAAGCTACTCGGGTCCGGGGCATACATGAGACCGTGTTCCGCGGCGGCCCGGTCCAGGTCGGCGTTAAGGACGCCGGCCTCGGCCACTGCGAGCTCATTCGCCGCGTCGAGGTCCCGGATTGACGTCATCCGCTCCGTCGACAAGATCAGGCAGCCGTCACTCGCCGTGGCGCCGCCGGCGAGGCTCGTGCCGCCACCGCGGGGCACGACGGGCACGCGGTACCGCTGCGCCCAGTCGAGCGCCGCCACGACGTCCTGTGTGCTGCGCGCGAGCAGCACGCAGCGCGGCTTACCAGGCGTCACGACCGGCGTCTGATCACGGGTGTAGGACTCCATCTGCCCGGGATCGGTGATCAGCCGGGCACCGGCTGCCGCCGATCGCAGCTCGTCAAGCTCGTCGCTCATGTTCATGCCCTTCTGGCGCTCGGGCGCAAGTATCCGCAGTGCGGTCCGCGCCGCTCGTCTCATTCTCGGCCAGCCCGCTCAGCGACCTGACCAGCCTTCCGCTACCGGCCCATGGACGCGATCACGGTAAGTTAGGGCGCCATGGGCGCCGCGCCGCAGATGCCGATGGCTGCGCTTGGCCGTGGCGGCCCGCTGGTATCCAGGATCGGTCTTGGCCTCGCGGCCCTCGGGCGACCTGCGTACATCACTGGCGGCCGGGCCAGCGACCTGCCTGACCGCAGCGTCGCCGGGCTTGCCGCCCGAACCTTCGAAGTGCTGGATGCGGCGTACGCCGGCGGGATCCGTTACGTCGACGCCGCCCGCTCCTACGGCCGGGCCGAGGAGTTCCTGGCCAGCTGGCTCGCCGACCGCGGTCACGCCGACGTCGTCATCGGCTCGAAATGGGGCTACCGCTACACCGGCGGCTGGCGGCTGGACGGCGGCGTCCAGGAGGTCAAAGAACACTCGCTGGCCATGTTTACCAAGCAGCTTGGACAGACCAGCGGCTATCTGGGCAGCCACCTGACTCTGTACCAGGTGCACTCCCTGACCGAAGACTCCGGGCTGCTCGGCGACGACGCGCTGCTCGGCGCGCTCGCGCGCTTGCGCGACGACGGTGTCCTGGTCGGCCTGTCCACGAGTGGCCCGCGGCAGGCCGACACAGTGCGCCGCGCGCTAGCGGTAACAGTCGGCGGCGAGCCGCTGTTCTCCACCGCCCAGGTGACCTGGAACCTGCTCGAGCCGGCGGTGCAGACAGCCGCAGCCGAGGCAGCACAAGCAGGCTGGGCTGTGCTCATCAAAGAAGCCGTGGCCAACGGCCGCCTCGCGCCGGGCGGCGACGCAGCCGGACCAGGGTCGCCGCTCGCCATCGCAGCAGCGGCAGCAGGCGCCACACCGGATGCTTTCGCGATCGGCGCCGCGCTGGATCAGCCGTGGGCAACCGTCGTCCTGTCAGGCGCGGTGTCCGCAGCCCAGCTGGACGCGAACCTGGCCGCGCTGCAGCTGACCGGTCCGCAGGCCAGGCAGCTCACCGACAAGATGGCGGAGAACGCGACGGACTACTGGACCGAGCGCTCCGCGCGGCCCTGGTCCTGACGCCCGCCAGCCGGTTACTGCCTTCACCCAGACTTCGCCTCATGGTCACCTGTGTTGCCGGCAACCGTAGGACTTGAAGTTCAGCGTGCTAAGACGTGGAAACTCACCCACGGCCCCGTCGCCGCCAGCTGATACCGCACGCTGCCCGCGCAGCCGCTGCGGCCGCACTCTGCCTGACTACGGCAGCGCTCCTGACCACGTTCGCGAGCCCAGCCGAGGCGTCAGGAAAGCCCGCTGACAAGCCGCCCGCGCACACCGCCGGAGGGCACGCCATCGCGGTGCACGCCACTGCCCTGCACGCCGCAGCGAAGTCCGCCGCGAACGACGCGGCAACATCCACGCTGACCGAGGCGCCGGCGCACGTCCCCAACGGCGCGACCTTCACGTTCACTTACACGGTCGCATCCGCCGACCAGGACACCTCGACTAACTGGATCGGCATCTACGAGCCTGGCCAGACGCCCGGAGTCGAAGACTCGACCTGCTGGAACTACGTATCCGGCGCGAGCGGCACGGCAACGTTCCCGAGCACCTGCCTGGGCGGCGTCGGCCAGTACGTCGCCTGGCTGTTCTACAACAACGGCTATCAGGAGCTGGCCGGCCCGGTGAACTTCACCGTCACCGCCTCCCAGCCGGCGCCGGCCCCGCAGTTCGCGTCCGCATTCGGTGAGCACGGCCACGGCCAGCTCACCGACCCGTTCGGCGTGGCGGTGGCGCCCGATCATAGCGTCTGGGTCGCGGACCGCGGCACCGGCCTGGTCGAGCAGTTCAGCCCGTCCGGCCAGTTCGTCCGCGCGATCGGCAGCCACGTGCTGCGGCACCCTGACGGCGTCGCGATCGACTCGGCCGGAAACGTCTGGGTCGCCGACACCGGGAGCGACCAGATCGTTGAGTTCTCCCCGTCCGGCCGCGAACTGCAGTCGTTCGGCTCGGACGGCTCGGGCAACGGCCAGCTCGACCACCCGCAGGACCTGGCTTTCGACTCCGTCGGACACGTCTGGGTCGCTGATCAGTACAACAACCGGATCGAGGAGTTCTCCGCCACCGGCAGCTACCTGTCGCAGATCTCCGTGGCGACACCGGACGGCATCGCGGTCGACCCGGCCGGCCACCTGTGGGTATCCAGCCCCAGCTACGCCGACGGCAATGCGGTCTACGAGTTCACCCCCGGTGGCACCAACCTGCAGTACTACGGCAGCGTTCAGGCCAGCTACGGCGCCTTCTCCAACACCGCGGGCATCGCGATCGGGCCAGGCGGCAAGATCTACGTCGTCAACTCGGACTACAGCCTCGTCACCGTGCTCAACCCGGACGGCAGCTTCGACACCGAGTTCGGCTTGCAGGCCGATCCGGCTCACTCCGCCGAGGACCTCGCGTTCCCGCAGGGCATCGCAGTGACGGCGAGCGGCACCGTGTACGTCGCGGACAGCGGCAACGGCCGCGTCGTCCAGTACTCTCCGGCGCACGTGGCCACTGTCGCTGCCGGGGGTACGGGCGTTGCCGGGGGAACGGGCGCTGCAGGGGCAGCAGGCGCTGCCGGAGCCGCGGGCGCCGCGGCGACCCCGCCCGCCGGCGCTGGCCTGCCCTGGTCGCCTGCCGGGATAGCCATCGCTCTCGCACTGGCAGCGCTGGCCGGCTTCCTTGCGTGCCGCCGCCGCCGCGCGCCAGCGGTACAGCCGATGCCAGTGACTCGGGCCCCGACGGGCGCGCCGGCCGCACGCTCAGTTGCGGCCGGCAGTAACAACCACAATTCAACCGGGAACGGCGCCAGGTCCGGGCTGATCGTTTCGCGCCGTTCGCTGCTGGCCAACGGAACCGCACTGACCGGCGCGGCGACTAGCGCAGCCGTCCTGCCGCTCAGTCTGCGCAGGGCAATGGCCACGACGCTGCGCGACGGGCGACGCTCCGGCGGCAGCATCGACGACATCAAGCACATCGTGATCCTGATGCAGGAGAACCGCAGCTTCGATCACTACTACGGCACGATGCCGGGAGTCCGCGGATTCTCCGACCCGACGGCCATCACGCTGCCGACTGGTAATCCGGTGTACTACCAGCCGGACTCGTCGCACGCGCAGGGTTACCTGCTGCCGTTCTACTACGACCCGTCCAAGACCAGCGCACAGGCTACGCCGGGAACGGACCACTCCTGGCCAACCCAGCACCAGGCCTGGAACAACGGCGCGATGGACCAGTGGATAGCCGCGAAGGGCCCGTACACCATGGGCTACTTCAAGCAGCAGGACATCCCGTTCCACTGGGCGCTGGCCGAGTCCTTCACCATCTGTGACAACTACCACTGCTCGGTGCTCGGCCCGACGAACCCTAACCGGCTGTATATGTGGACAGGGATGATCGATCCGGACGGCACCGGTGGCGGCCCGATCATCGACAACACCCCGGCGTTCAACAACGTCATCCTGTCCTGGACGACTTACCCGGAGCGGCTCGAAGCGGCCGGCCTCAGCTGGAAGATCTACCAGGAGGAGGACAACTACGACGACAACGCGCTGGCCTGGTTCACGCAGTTCGGCAACGCGCCGACATCGTCCCCGCTCTGGCAGCGCGGCATGGACAAGGGCCCGGCGGGCGCGTTCGAGAACGACGCGCGCAACGACCGGCTGCCTCAGGTGTCCTGGCTGGTAGCGCCGACTGCGCAGACCGAGCACCCGGACTATTTCCCGGCGGCCGGCGCGGAGTACATAGCGCAGAAGCTCGACGCGATCGCGTCCAACCCGGATGTCTGGGCCAAGACCGCGTTCATCCTCTGCTACGACGAGAACGACGGCATGTTCGACCACGTGCCGCCGCCGGTGGCGCCCGCCGGGACCAAAGACGAGTTCGTCGACGGCCTCAACATCGGGCTCGGCTTCCGCACGCCAACCACGATCGTGTCGCCGTGGACGGCCGGCGGGTTCGTCTGCTCCGAGGTGTTCGACCACAGCTCGCTGATCCGGTTCATCGAGGCCAGGTTCGGCGTGCACGAGCCGAACATCAGCGCGTGGCGCCGGCAGACCTGCGGTGATCTGACCTCAGCGTTCCGGTTCGGCAGCGCCCCGTCTTCCTATCCGGGGACCGGTGAGCTCGGGCTGGCAGTAACCGAGAGCCGGCTGCTGCGCGCGCAGGCGCAGGTAAACGACAACCCGTTCCCGGTGCCGTCGGCGGTGAACGAGCCGCTGCCAACCCAGTAACGGTTGACGATAGCGACGGAAGGGCGGCCGGGAGGGCGGGCGCCCTTCCGCCGCGCATGGTTGATGATAGGTAGATGGGTCCTGCGGAGTTCACGAACGCGCATCCAGCGCTTGCGGAGTTCTGGCATCCGGTGGCGCTGTCGTGCGAGGTCGGCCTGGAGCCGGCGGGGGTCCGACTGGCTGGCCAGAGCTGGGCGCTGGCCCGATTCGGCGGCACTGTCGCCGGATTCGTCGACGCGTGCCCGCACCGCCGGGCGCGGCTGTCGGCAGGGCAGGTCAGCGACGGCACCCTGCAATGCACGTACCACGGATGGCGCTTCACCGCCGATGGCAGATGCGTGGAGATACCGGCGCTCGGGGACACCGGATCGATCCCGGAGCGCGCGGAGCTGTGCCGCCCGGCGGAGGTAACCGAGCGCCATGGCCTGGTATGGCTCGCCCCGATGCCGCCACGTGCACCGCTGCCCGAGCTGGCGCCGGGCACGGGACTGGGCGGTGATGGCATCGCGACCGTCATCCTGCCGGTGATGCGAGTGCAGGCCAACGCGGCGATCTTGCTTGACAACTTCCTGGACGAGGCGCACCTGCCGTTCGTGCACGCCGCGACGATCGGCGGGGCGGGCCCAGAACCTATTCCGCGCGCCGACGTCGCCAGGCAGGGCCTGTCATTCACGGCGGTTCGCGAGCACACCTTCACCAACCTCACCGACCCGGCGGTACTCGAGGGAGTGCGGCCGGCAGTGCAGCGGCGGCGGATGACCTACCGGTATCAGGCACCGCTGACCGCGACGCTGCTGCTCGAGTTCCTCGACGCAGGCGGCTGGCAGTTCCTGACATTCACCGTGACGCCCGAGGACGAGCTGTCATGCCGGGTCTACCAAAGCGTGACCGGCCCGGGCCTTGCCGACCCTGAGCAGGCCGACAGCGCCGCGAAGTACGAGATGTCGATCTTCGAGGAGGATCTGGACCTCCAGCGACGGGCGCTGTCCGGCCTGGAGTTCCCGCTCGACCCCGCAGCCGAACTGCACACCCGGGCTGACCGGGTCTCGGTTGAGTTCCGCCGCGTGCTCGCCGCCGCGGTGAGCGACTGACTCCCACGCCATCACCGGCGGCCAGTCACTCTTATGGCTTGCTTGCTACCCACAGCGCCTCGCAGGGCCACCGGGTTGCCCAGCCAGCGGGCCGGAACTGGTAGTAGCCGCTGGCCTGGCCGGGCTCGGGGCGCGGTTCGATCAGGTCCAGGACGGTCAGCCCCGCATCGCGGAGGACGCGGATCCAGCCGCCATAGGTCAGCTGATAAGTCGACGCGCCGCCGGCCTCCGCGATGCTGCCCAGGGTGAAATACGGGGCGCGCAACCGGTCGGTCACCGTGTCGTCCCGCTCGTCATAGCAGCACTGGGCCAGCGGGCTTAAATGACAGAAGACCAGCCGGCCGCCGGGCCGCAGGACGCGGGCCGCTTCCGCGACGGTCCGCTGCGGCGGCGCCCAGCTGAGCCCGCCGTGATCGGACAGCGCCACGTCAAAGCTGGCGTCCGCGAACGGCAGCCGCTGAGCGGCGCCGTGCACGAGCGAGCAGCGCGTGCCGCTGATGGCGCGCCGGGCCGCAGCCAGCTGGGCCTCCGACACATCCAGACCGACAACGCGGGCCGCCTCCGCTGCCAGCGCGCGTGACCACTGGCCGGCACCGCAACCGATCTCCAGCACGATCCTCCCGCGCACGGACCCGAGTGCGTCCAGCTGATCATCGCCGATGGAGAAGGCGCCCCAGATCCGTGGCCTGGCCCCGATTTGCCGGTCATGCTCGGCCTGATAGGCCGCGCTGATCCGATTCCAGTGGTCCCGGTTCGCGCGAACGCTCTCCACCCTGGCATCCAACTAACAGCCGGCGAGAGCGGTCAACTCGATTCCAGGGACTGGCCGTGGGCGCCATCGACTGCTGTTACCGTCGGCAGCGGGAGGTATGACAGTGCCGGTCGCCGTTTCCGAGCTAGCAGTCGCGCCGGTTAAGGGCATGCGGCTGCAGCGCGCCAGCGAGGTCGAGCTCGGGCGGGGCGGGGTAACCGGAGATCGTGAATTCCTGGTCATCGGGGAGGACGGCAAGCTGTTGCTGACCGGCCAAAACCCCGCGCTGCTGCGAATCGAGCCAGCCTGGGACCGGGTACGCAACCTCCTGACGCTCGGATTCCCTGACGGCGATGTCGTCCGCTACTCGCCTGAGCCGGGGGCCCCGGCAACCACTCAGACGTATGACGGGCGGGAGGTAGCCGGGTGGATCATTCCAGGGCCGCTCAGCGCCGCGCTGTCGGGCTATCTCGGTCGGCCCGTGCACCTGTTCAAGCGGGCGCCGGAGCACCTCGGCACCGATGACGAGCCCGTGACCTTGATGTCGCAGGCATCACTTCAGGCGCTCGCCCCCGAGCTCAATGGCGCAGCTCCTGACTCGCGCCGGTTCCGCATGACCATCACGATCACCGGCACTGACGCCTGGGCCGAGCACGCCTGGAGCGGCCAGAGCGTGATCATCGGCGATGTCATCCTGCGCGTCATAGCCCCCGTGCCACGGTGCGTGGTCACGACAAGAAACCCGGATTCAGGCGCCACCGATGCGCGCATCCTGCACGCGCTGGCCAGGCTGCGCGGCAACGACGACATCACCTTCGGCGTCTGGTGCGAAATCCTCCGCCCTGGCCGCGTCCAAGTCGGCGATCTCGTATCTGCTGCACCGTAGGCGGCGGCATGGTCACCGAGGCTGACATCCGCCTGACCGACGGCCGAGTTGCGTATCGTCCCTGACGCGGGTCACATCACCGTGCTCGACAGCGCGCCGGGGGCGCTGACCTGGCTGGCCACCCGCGTCCGCGCGTGACGCTTGCGGATGCCGCGCTGGTTACTGCGACAGCTTCGCTGAGGCCAGCACCTGGTTGCCGGCCAGCAGCCAGAGCACAGTCTCGCCCTCTCGCCGGTCAGTGACCAGTTCCGGCGTGCAGCCGGGCAGGATGGCCCGGTGGTACTCGATCTCGGCCGCGGACGGCATCCAGGCACCGGCCGCGAGCTCGTCCTCCACGACGGCCCAGTGGACGGCGTTATTGACGTGCCCGGCAGTGTCGAAGTCCACGGCCCGCAGCGGCCAGCCTCGTGGCTGCGAGGGGTTCGCAGACCCGTTCCCGCCGTTAGTCGCGGCTGGACGCGGGTGGGTAAGACGAGCGGACACCACCCGCCCGCCGGCCGACTCGCCGTAGGCGGTCAGGAAGTCCGCCGACAGTGGCACTGGCCGCCCGTCTGCTCTGGAGACGACCGCCCAGACGGCGCTCGCCTGCACGAATGGCGCTCCGTCTGCGCCGGAGAGTGTGGTGGTCCGCTCGGCCCAGCGGGGTCCGGTGCCGGAGCAAAAGGTCGTGACGGTAAGCCGCTCCCCCATAACGGGAAGCGCCCTGATGCGAAGCTCGCACCGGCGCACTAGCCAGACGACCGGCTCGGTGAGACCGGAGTCTGCCAGGTCATCCTCGGCGGCCGTCTGCAGGTACCGGGCCAGCGCATCCAGCCTGAGCCGTCCGGATGGCACCACGTCGGTGCTGCGGACGATCCGCCGGGCCGTGTAGACCCGGCCGCTGGCAGGCCCGGGCCGGAACATCTCCATCCCGGCATTCTTCACTGAGCCGGTCATTAACCGGCCATCAGGTCTCGCAGGCCGGCCGCCAGTCGCTCGTAGTCCGATGGCTGGTTGTACGCCTGGGCGGAGAGCCGGACCGTCCCGGAGCCGTTCCAGTACCCCGTCGCCGTCTCGACCCCGAGCTCTGCCAGCTGCTCCCGGAGCTTCAGGGCCTGGTCGAGGCCGTCGGCGGTGCCGGGCGGCAGGCGCAGCAAAGCCATGCTGAGGCCCGGATCGTGACGCAGGTCACCCTGCGGCAGGCCGAGGATCTCGGCGACCCTCGACTGGGCCCAGCCAACCAGCGCTTCGTTGTGGGCCCGCAGGCGGTCCCAGCCGAGCGACCCGAGCACGCTGAGCGCCTGCGGGGTAGCCAGCCACGCTGACAGGTCGTCGGTACCCACTGAATCGAAGGAAGCCGGGTATCCGTCCGGCTCGCTCCAGGACACCACGAGCGCGAGGATCTCCTCGCGCCATTGCTGGTCGACCCACAACGCGCCGCTCCCGGCCGGGGCGCACGCCCACTTGTGCAGGTTGCCCACCCAGAAGTCCGCCCCGAGACCCGGCACGTCGAGCGCGAGCATGCCCGGCGCGTGCGCCCCGTCGACCAGCACCATGGCGCCGGCCTGATGGGCAAGGCGGGCCACGTCCTCGACCGGGAACCGGCGGGCCGTGGCCGACGTCACCTGGTCGACCACGACGAGCCGGGTCCGCTCCGTGCACAGCTCAGCGAACGCTGCCAGGACCTCGTCGTCGCTGCTCTCATAAGCAATGCTCGCGACCACTCGCCGTGCGCCGGTCCGGGCGCAGAGCCGGTCAAGGGCATAGGACACCGCCCCGTAGGCGTGATCGCTCGACAGCACCTCGTCGCCGGGCCTGAGCTGCAATGACTGTGTGATCGCCGAGACTCCGGCGCTGACATTGCTGACGAAGGCGAAGTCTTCGACGTCAGCGCCGAGGAACGCGGCTACTTCGGCGCGCGCCGCGATCACGAGCTCCGGCAGCTCACGCAGGAACCACCGCATCGGGTTCACTGCCATCTGCCTGCGGAGCTTCTCCTGGGCCGCGAGCACAGGAGCGGGAACGGCGCCAAAAGAGCCGTGGTTGCAATGGGCTACGTCAGGGTCAAGCAGCCAGAGCCCTCGCACGTCGTCCCAGTCGTCGCCCCAGATCGGGTTCGCGCCCATTGACCGCCTTCCTCGTTTCCCGGCTGCGTGACGCAACCGCTATAAGACTGTCACCGGCCGGGTGGTATCTGGCCGGCCTGCCATACGTCAGGTTAGGCGGATTGCTGATAGTGATCGACCGACCTGGAGGGACCCATGGTTCGACGGATCGCGGGGATAACGGCCGGAGCAGCCGGGCTGATCACGCTGGCTGGTGCCGGCCTGGCTGGCACTGTGGTGGCGGGCGCCGGATCAGCGCAGGCGATGCCGGCGAAGGCGGCGACGTGGCACATCGTTAAGCAGGTGCACTCCGGCGCCTCGGGCGATTTCACCGCAGTAGTGGCTACCGGTAAGTCCGCCGGCTGGGCATTTAACGGAAACTCGCTGGCCGGACCGGTTCGTCCGACGGCGTGGAAGCGCAGCGGCAGCAGCTGGACGCGGGTGTCGTTTCCCGGCAAGCGCGGCGAGGAGATAGTCGCGGCGGGCGCGGCGTCGCGGTCGAACGTGTGGGCCTTTACTAACGTCGGCACGGGATCCAGGGTGCTGCGATGGAATGGCCACGCGTGGTCGGTTGCGAAGACCTTCGGCCAGCCGATCGGCGGGGCTAGCGTCGCCGGCGGCAAGGACGTCTGGGTGTTCGGGCAGCCAGAGATCAATCAGCACCTGGGCGTCTGGCACTACAACGGCCACCGGTGGTCACGGCTCAGCACCAGCCTCGCCGGCGGCAGTGCGTTGTCGGCGACGAGTGCGTGGGCCTTCAAGGGAACCTCGGTATACCACTACAACGGGCGCAGTTGGGCCAGGACTGGCGTCGCGCGTCTGCTGCCGAAGAGCAACGGCCTCAATAACCCGGTCCTGACGGGGATCTACGCGCAGTCGGCCCGCAACGTCTATGCCATCGGCAACGGCCAGGCGGAGGACGAGGGCGGCCCGACAGTGGTGTTGCACTACAACGGCCAGCGCTGGAGCAAGGTCGCCCAGGGCTCATTCGGGGAAGGCACGCAGCCGAGCCAGCAAATCAGCCCGGACGGCCACGGGGGCCTATGGCTTCCGATGCCCGGCTTTGGCGGCCAGCCGTCGTATGTTGTGCACTACTCGGGCGGCAAGCTGACCCCGGCAGCGCTGCCACACGGCGCGCAGGGCATCGATGTCGAATCGATCGCGAACGTCCCTGGCACCACGCAGATGCTCGGCGGTGGCTTCACGCACAAGAGCAAGAACCCCGGCCTCGGGATAGTCGCCGTCATCCTTCAGTACGGAGGCTGACGGTTCAGCCGCCCGAAGGGACGAGTAGAAGGGCCTGCCGCGGGGCACGCGGACCCCGCGGCGGGCGCCTACCCCGCAGCCATGGCTGGCCCGCCGCTAGGCGCCGCTTCCTACCTGCCGGGATGCGAGCATCCGCCTGGCCAGAATGATCGCGCCGGTCACTGGCGGCTTGCCGAGCAGGCAGAACTCCATCTGCGGGTGCCGGTCGCCGAGTGCCTCCGCAAAGGCCTCCGCCAGCCGCGGCTGCCGGGTGATGACACTGCCCGCGGCCACCACCGCCTGGCCGGCCGCTCCCCTTCCGATCAGGCGGCTGACTAGCGCCGTGAGCGCCTGCGCCGCGGACGTGATGACATCGATCGCTAGCGCCGATCCCCCGTCCGCTGCGGCGAACACCACGGGGGCGCGCGGGGCCCAGTTAGCCACGGTGGGCTCGTCGTTGACCGCCCGCGCGAGCTGTTCCGCCGTGCTCACCCCGTACGACTGCTGGAGCGCCGCAAGCAGCCCGTCGTCCGGCATGCCGCTGTCGCGCGCCAGCAAGGCTGCCCTTGTCGCCTCGCGGACGATCGCCGCGGCACCGCCCTCGTCCCCGAGTGCCCAGCCCCAGCCGCCGGCCCGGATGACGGTGCCTGAAGCGTCTGTTCCGATGCCGACCGACCCGGTCCCGGCGATGATGCCGATTCCGGCCTCGAAACCCGCCGCCGGGACCAGCAGGGCGCCGTCATTGACTACGGTGGCGGCCAGCCCGCGGGCGGCCAGTGCCCGCTCGATGGCCGCGCTAGTCTCTGGCGTGTTACAGCCCTGAGCGCCGATGCCTACACTCACCACCTCGGCACCGGGCGGCACGGCACGTCGCAGATGATGATCAAGCCAGCTGGCGGCGGCGGCCGCCGGGCTGGCCTCCCAGCCCGCGGCCGCGAATTCGGCGAAACCACAGTGCCGCCCCTCGAGCGTCTCCACCTGAACGGCCAGCTTTGTGCCGCCGGCGTCCATGCCGACGACGACTCGCGGCTTTGTCTGGCTGGCGGAGTGGCTCACCCCGGTGCGGTCCCGGCAGCCGGCAGTGCCTCGTCCGGCGCGCGCGACGCACTGACCGGCACCTTGGTGTCGGAGTGATGGAAGACGAACTCGTCGATGTCAACGGCCCGCTCGGCCGCTGCGGCGGCTACCAGGATCTGCATGGCCAGCGCCTCAAGAATGACCCGCTGGGCGGGCGGTCGGCGCGGGATCTGCACGACCGCGAGATTCCGGCGCGGCTCCACCGGTTCCGCCGTCACCAGAATCACGGGGTGCCCGGCAGCGGCCAGGGTGGCGGCCACTTCGAGCTCGCGCGAGTCGCCGAACAGGACGTGCGCGCTGTCGCCCGCTGACTCCATGCCACCGTGCAGGTACTGTCGGGTGCCCATGCCCGTCGACGGCAGCCGGGCGACTTCCCGGAAGAGCAGCGCCGCGGCCTCCGCAGAGCCCACCGATGGCCCGGCACCCACGAAGTCGGCCGAGTGCACCCGAGCGAAGATGCTGCCGAGGCGGGACACCTGATCGGTCAGCAACCGCTCCGCCGTCACAAAATCGGCAGGCAGCTCACGCCAGCCGGGAAGGACTGAGCCGCCGTCCCAGGCATCAGCGATCATCCCGAGCGCCGCGACAGTTGACGTGTAACCCACCGTCGAGGCGTAGCTGTCCGGAATGTTGCCGGTATCGATCACCATCGTCGCGGCCTCAGCGATTGGCGACGGATTGGTATTTACCACTGCGTACCGCAGGCTTCGCGGGACGGACTCGAGCACGGCAAGAGTCTCAGCGCTCCTGCCACTCTGCGAAACTCCGATCAGCGGATGCACGCTCGCCGGGAACGGCAGCGGATGATCACCGGCGTCCAGCCGCCACGAGTGTATGCCTCGGCTGCGCAGCACCCACACGGGAGCGCAGGAAGCCGCCAGGCTGGCGCCGATCGCGACGAAGATCGGGCCTGGCCGGGACAGCGCACCGGCTCGGGAGCGCTCGGCGGCCGCGGCCGCGATAGCCTCGATCGCCTCCGCCAGCCGCTCCGCCTGGTCAGCGCGGGCCGAGGCGAACGACGGGTGCGTGCAGTCACTCACGCCGGCATTCCCTTCGATCGGAACGTGGACTTGCTGGCTGACCAGTCGGCTTCAAGCGGCGGAACGGGGCCCGACGTGCTCTGAATCTCGGCCGGCTTGCCGCTGCCCGCCGACTCCTCGATAGCGAGCATGACGTCGAGCACGTGGTAGGCAAGCTGCCCGCTCGCCCTCGGCTGCCGCCCGGCGCGGATCGCGCGAGCCATCTCGAGCACGCCGATGCCGCGGTCCCGTTCCTCACCCGCGGCGGGTATCTCTTCCCACTCGGCATCCGGTACAGCGCGAAGCAGCCGGGTCGGACCGTTGAAGCCGCTCACCGGGACCTGCATCATCCCGCCGTCGCCAGTGATCTCGAACTGCTGCCGGCTGACGGGCGAGTCGAAGCTGTACACGGAGGTGCCGACAACGCCAGAGCGGAATCTGGTCAGGACGCTCACGTGCGTGTCTACTTCAACGGGGAACGACATGCCCGCATCCGGGCCGGCACCGATGAAACGCTCGGCGCGGGCCTGGTGCCCGGTGGCCGACACACTCGCGATCGGACCCAGCAACTGGACGAGGGTGGTCAGGTAATACGGGCCGATGTCGAAGAGCGGTCCGGCGCCTTTGGCAAACAGGAATTGGGGCCGCGGGTGCCAGCGTTCAGGCCCCGGTCCCTGCATGAGCGTGAGTACGGTCTTCGGCCGGCCGATGGCGCCGCCGGAGAGGAGCCGCTGTGAGTGCTGGATGCCGGCGCCGAGGATCGTGTCTGGCGCATTCCCGATCATCACTCCTGCGGCCGCAGCCGCCTCCAGCACAGCT
>Ga0335075_10001257_pt1 | contig 42088 bp, 33 predicted proteins | sample Lox_Sample_24_FD_206723 | JGI IMG/M metagenome (GOLD analysis project Ga0335075, IMG submission 206723) | Soil microbial communities from Loxahatchee National Wildlife Refuge, Florida, United States - Lox_Sample_2.4 | ecosystem: Environmental > Terrestrial > Soil > Wetlands | place: USA...
GGCCAGCTTGGCCACCACATGCCGGGCCAGCCCGGCGTACTCCTCGTCAAGTAGGTCGGCGCACACCTTGTCGGTCAGCTCGATGACCTGTTCTGCGGCCGGCCGCATCGCTGCCGGAATGCGCAGCTCGCCCAGATCCGTCACGGGAAAGTACCATGCCAGGACCGGATGGGCGGGATGACGGTTTCGGGCTCGTTAGAGCCACCTGATACGGGAGGATCGGCGCGTGACCGCGAGAGACGCCGGATGTTCCTCGCGTACAGTTCCCGGAGGCGATAGTGAGCAGCGAACTGGCGGAACGGGTGGCGGAATTGCGGCAGAATGGCCGCACGCCGAAGGAGATCGCCCGCGCGCTGGGCCTGCGCCCTTCTGACGTGACGCCGCTGATCAGGGCGATCGGGGCACAAGCACCAAAACGCGAGGCGCCGCTGGCGGGCTGCTGGGTAACCGGGCGCTGGTCAGACAGGCTCAGCGTGACCGGGCACCACGACTGGCCCGGCCTGTCGGCCGCGGAGTCTGAGTCCGGGGAGTCCGGCCTGGTGGGGGTTCTCGTAGCCCGCGAGACCGGCAGCACGGTCGTGGCGTGCGGGTTCCTGGTCGACGTCTTCTGCCTGGGGGTGAAGGACACCAACGGCCCGAAGACGATGGGTCGGCGCAAGCTCCCGGAATTTACCCGGACGTTCTTCAGCGCGTGGGCTGGCCAGCCCCACGTCGCGGTGCCGCTGGACCTGGCCCGGCACATCGTGTTCGGGGCGGTGGATTATGCCCGGAGCCTGGGCTTTGAGCCGCATCCCGACTTCGCCAAGGGCGCCGCGCTGCTCGGGGACTGGGAGGCGGGCAGCAGCGACGTAACGTTCGGCCGCGACGGGAAGCCGTTCTACATCAATGGCCCGCGCGACGACACCTACGGCAACATGGCGAAGCTGCGGCGGACCGTCGGCGACGGGAACTTCGACTACCTCGTCCAGTTCCCCGGCCCCGCTTACTAGGCGGGCGTGCTGAATCCGTGCTGATAATCCGGCGCCCGGCACGCCTTCTAGCTGCGGAAACTGCCCGCTGGTCCACGATCACCCAGATCTACGAGGGGACCAACCAGATCCAGCGCATGGTGATGGCCCGCCAGCTGCTCAAGTAGCGTGGCGGGACGCTGACCCGGGGTTTACCGGAGGGGGCCGCGGCTGGCCGCGGAAATGCCGGGCACCGACGTGCGGGGCGCCGCTCACTCCGGCCCCACCGGCCCCACCGGCCCCACCGGCCCTCATTGTCGGTGAACTGACCATTTTCGCGGGTGTTTTGTCATTGTTTGGGAGTGCGTTTCACCGACAATGATGCGTTTCACCGACAAAGAGAAGTGGCCGACGCCGCCCGGCGGCCCTGGTCGGGAAGTCGCAGCGCCGCCATTTCACCTGAGCGGCCGGGCCGGCGTGACCGGCCCGGCCGGACCGGGCGCGCTTAGGCGGGGCTGAGCCACAGGCGGACGGCGAAGGCCAGGCCGAGGAGGGCGACGAGCCAGCGCAGTACGGTGGCGGGCAGGCGGCGGGCCACCTGGGGGCCGATCGTGCTGCCGAGGAAGAGCCCGCCCGCCAGGGGAGCCGCGGCTGCCCAGTCGACCGGTGCCACGATGGCGAACAGGGCCGCCGCGATGATCGATGCCGCGCCGACCAGCATGTTCTTCAGGGCGTTGGCCTTCGTGAGGCTGGGATCGACGGCGAACTGCAGCAGCGCGAGCAGCATCACGCCTGAGCCGGCCCCGAAATACCCGTTGTACACAGAAAGCGCCGTCATCCCGGCCGGGAAAACCGCGCCGTGCCCGGTGCGCGGTGACCGCCGAGATCCGCGCGACCGCCATGCGGTGATCCGAGGCTGTAGCAGCAGGGCCAGCGCGCCGAAGGCCACCAGGAATGGCACGATGCGGCTGAACGCGCCGGGCGGTGTGGCTACCAGGAGCACCGCTCCGGCCGCTCCGCCCGCGGCCGCGACCAATCCCCAGCGCACTAGCCACCGCCCGGTGCCCGCCAGTTCTGGGCGGGACGTCAGCGCCGACCCGGGCCAGCAGGCGACCAGGGCCACGGTGTTCGTCACGGTCGCGGGCAGCGCGGGCAGGCCGGAGAGCAGCAGCGCGGGATAAGCGATCAGGGACGTGATGCCGCCGGCCGTCCCCACGATCCCGGCGAGCACTCCCGCTCCTGACAGCAGCAGGAAGGAGGCTGGACTCGTCATGGACGGGCCCGCAGCGGTATCGTATCGCGGGCAGTAGCGCTATCCTTAAACCTCATAAGAAACGATACCAGTACTGAGAAGCTCGCCAGAGAGCTACGGGCGGAGGCCCGCCGCCTGGCTCCCGGCACGCGACTGCCGTCCACGCGCGCGATCACCGAGCGGCACCGGGTCAGCCCGGTTACCGTCTCGCGGGCCCTCGCGGTCCTGGCCCGCGAGGGCCTGATCGTGAGCCGGCCCGGGGCCGGGACCTTCGTCGCGTCCAGGTCGGCCAAGCCCGCTGGCAGGACGCGCGACACGTCGTGGCAGTCCGTCGCCCTGGGCGAACGGGTCATCGACACCGCGGGGATGTCGCCGCTGGCGGACCCGCCTGACGTGGAGTCCCAGGGCATTCCTGACACGGCCGGCGACCTCGGTGAGGGCGGGCTCATCTCCCTTGCCTCTGGGTACCCGCACCCGTCCCTCATGCCGGCTCGGGTACTCAGTGTCGCGCTCACCCACGCGGCCAGGCTGCCGGGTGCCTGGGACCGCCCGCCGGCGGCCGGACTCGCCGCGCTGCGCACGTGGTTCGCCAGGGAAGTCAGCACGCAGGCGGAGCCAGGGGATGTTCTCATCACGCCCGGCGGCCAGGCGGCAATCTCCGCGGCGTTCCGCGCGGTGCTGCGGGCGGGCGACGCGCTGCTGGCCGAGTCGCCTACCTACCCGGGCGCGCTGGCGGCGGCACGACTTGCGGGGCTGCGGGTGTTCCCGGTTCCCGTTGACGACGACGGGGTGGTGCCTGACCTGCTGGCGGAAGCCCTCGGCCGGTCCGGCGCCCGGGCCTTCTACTGCCAGCCGACCTACTCCAACCCGGTCGGCTCGGTCCTCGCCGCCGAGCGCCGCGAGCAGGTCCTGAGCATCGCGCGGGCGGCCGGCGCGTTCGTTATCGAGGATGATGCCAGCCACTGGCTCTCCCACGGGCGGCGGACGCCGGCGCCGTTGCTCGACGACGACACCGACGGCCGGGTCATCTACGTGACGTCCCTCACCAAGGCCACCTCGCCCAGCCTCCGCGTGGGTGCGGTCATCGCCCGTGGTCCTGTCGCCGCCCGGTTGCGAGCGGCCCTCGCCGTCAATGACCTCTTCGTCGCCCGCCCGCTCCAGGAAGCCGCCCTTGACCTGGTGACCAGGCCCGGCTGGCAGGGGCACCTGCGCGATCTCGGCCTGGAACTCGGGGTGCGCGCCCAGGCGTTGTCCGCCGCGCTGCACGAGCAGCTGCCCGGCCTGAAGTTCACGGTGCCCGCGGGCGGCGTGCACTTGTGGGCGCGGGTGCCTGGCGACGCGGACGCCGATGACGCGGACGCCGCCTTCCAGGCCCGCCGCGCGGGCGTCATCGTGCTGCCGGGGCGGCCGTTCTTCCCCGCCGAGCCGTCGGGACCTTACCTCCGGCTGACCTTTTCCGCTGCCTCGTCGCAAGCCAGCCTCGCCGAAGCGGTCCGGCGGCTCGCCGCGCTCCCGCTGCTCACAGCGGTTAGCAAGGATTAGCGGACCACGCGGAATTCGAGGTGGGTGGCGGCCGGGGTGGCGACCGCGTTCGTGCGCTCGAGGGTGATCGACGAGTCGAGCGTGCCGAACAGCGGCGTGCCGCCACCGAGCAGGACGGGGATGACATGCACGCGGATCTCGTCAACGAGGCCGAGCGGTAGCGCCTGCTGCATGACCGTCGCGCCGTGCAGGCCGACCGCCCCGTTGCCCGCGACCCGCTTGGCCTGCTCGATCGCACTGGCCACGCCATCGGTCACGAACGTGAACACGGACGGGTACCGCGCGGCCGGCTTGTTGTGGGTGACCACGAAGCACGGGGTGTCGCCGAGCGGGCCGCCGTCGCCCCAGCCGCCGTCGCCCTCGTTCTTCTCGAACGACTTGCGGCCCATGACGATCGCGCCGGCGCCGCCGGCCATCCCCTGCAGCTGGGCCCGGTCCTCATCGGTCCCCGTGCGGAACATCCAGTCGTGCAGCATCCCGGCGCCGTCACCGAACGGGTTCTCGCGGCTGTCATTCGGGCCGGTGACGTACCCGTCGAGCGAGATGGACATGTCGCAGATCACGCGTGCCATGGGAAGTTTCCTCTCCGTGTGCGGGCCCGCAGGGGCCTGTAGCCGAGGTACGCCGGCCGGCGGTCCTAACCGGCCTGCTGTCGTGTGAAACGGGCGCGGCCCGCGCAACTAATCGGTATCCGGGATGGTGATGGCCAGGCAACTGCTCGCGGGCTGGCGAACTGTGGCTGGTCACGGGGCCGTTTAGGTGACCTATGCGGCGGGTGCTCTTTGCGGTTGGCTGGTCATCGAGGTGATTGGTCCTACTTCACGCGGAGCCCCAATGCGTTCTGACGATCCCGCCGTCGCCCACGTCCAGAAGCTGGTTGACGGCTTCTGGCCAATCCACGTCCTGGCCGCCCTGGCGGAGCTCGAGGTACCGGAAGTCATGGCCGACGGCCCGGCCGCGGCCGGCGAACTCGCGCAGCGGCTGGGGCTGAACGAGTTCCAGCTGTTTCGTCTGCTGCGCGCGGGCAGCGCGCTCGGCGTGTGCGAGGATCTCGGTGACGGACGATTCGCGCTCACCGATGCCGGAGCCTTCCTGCGTGCCGACGCGGAGGGTTCGCTGCGCGGCGACGTGCTGTTCTACAGCGGCATGAGCAAGCGGGGCTTCGCCGACATCCCCGAGATCGTGCGGACCGGCCGGGCTGGTCACTCGGTCACGCTCGGGCCGGAGGGGTTCGACCTGCTTGGCGAGGATCCCGACCACCTCGACGCCATGCACCGGACGATGGTCGGCAGCAGCCGCGACGTCGCCGCCGACCTGTGCCGCATCTACGACTTCAACGCCCATCAGACCGTGGTCGACGCCGGCGGTGGCTACGGTGGCCTGCTGGCCGCCGTGCTGCGGTCGTACCCGCACCTGACGGGATCGGTCTTCGACCTGCCGTCAGTGGAGCCCGGGGCGCTGGCGTACCTGGAAGGCCAGGGGCTGAACGGCCGCGCGGGCTTCGTACCCGGCAGCTTCTTTGACGGCCCGCCGCCACCGGCCGACTGCTACCTGCTCAAGTACATCATTCACGACTGGGACGACGAGCACGCCCGCGAGATCCTTGCCAGCTGCCGTCGCGGCGTGGGCGACGGGGTGATCCTGCTGATTGACCGCCTGCTGCCCGACCGCTTCGCCGACCTCCCCGACCACCGCCGGTTCGCCCGGGCGGACCTGACGATGATGGGCTACGGCGGCCAGGAGCGGAGCGAGCGGGAGATGTTCGCGCTGCTCGACTCGGCCGGGCTGCGGCCCGTCCGGATCGTCGGGCAGGCGTGGGCGCTTAGCGTTGTCGAGGTTCGGGCCGCGTTACGAGCGGGATGAAGATGTCGTCGACGATCTGGCGCAGGACGTGGTCGGGGACGGGCTTGAGCGTCATCATCATTTCGTGCCGGAACAGGGTGAAGGGGAGCTCGATGATCCGGGGGGTAAGCCGGTCTTGGTCGATCTCCCCGCGCTCGACGGCGCGGTTGACGACCTGCTCGACGGCGGAGCCGCGCTGGCCAAGAAACTCCTCGCGTAGCTCGGCCGGCGTGGGGCCCGTCTGGTTGTAATAGCTGCCGAGCATGCTGCTCACCAGGGCGGCCATCGGGTTGCTGGTGGAATTGGCGTGGGTGAGCAGGGCGAGCAGGTCGCCCCGGAGGGTGCCGGTGTCGGGGCTTGGCGGCGTTTCGGCGGCGGCGCGATGGCGGACGGTGGCGCGCAGCAGGTCTTCCCGGGTTTTCCAGCGGCGGTAGAGCACGGGCTTGCTGGTCTGTGCGCGCGCGGCGACCGCGTCGATGGTGAAGTGTTCGTAGCCCTCGGCGGTCAGCTGCTCCCACGCGGCGTCGAGTATCGCGTTTTCGAGCTCGGCGCCCCGGCGGCGGGTCTGCTTGTCGTCGGCTTGGCCGGCGTGGTTGCCCCGGATCTTGTCCACGGCGGTATTCTCGCCGCTCTGGCGGCGTTGGCTGAAGCCGGCCGCGGCTGGGAGCGGTCGCATGTCAGTCGCGGGCCGCTGCCCGGGCGGGGAGGGCGATCGCGGGAATGAGCGCCGCGGTGGTGATGCCGATCGCCCACCAGAACGCGCCATGGAAGGCGCCAGCGGGACCGTGCGCGAGGAGGTCCTGGAGGGCAACGGCAACGACGGCCGTACCGAAGGAGGCGCCAACCTGCTGGGCGATGCGGGTGTTCATGGTGGCGTGGGGGATGCCGTCCGGCGGGATGTCCTGGTAGGCGACCGACATTGGCGGGACGAGCACGGTGCCGATCCCCAGGCCGCGGATCAGCAGCACGGTGCCGAGCAGCCACGGGCTGGTGTGCGCGCCGGCGAAGGCGAACGGCACCGTCGCGGCGGCCGCCACCAGGAAGCTGGCGATCGTGACCAGGCGGGCACCGAACCGGGCGACGAGCTTGCCGACCACGAAGCGGGCGGCCAGCGAGCCGATCCCTTGGGGGATGAGCAGCAGGGCGGCGTACAGCACGGTCTCGCCGTGCAGTTGCTGGTAATAGAGCGGCAGCAGGAACATGCCGGCGTACATCGCCGCGCCGGCGGCGAACAAGACCGCGGAGGCCGTGCCGAGCGAACGGAACCGCAGCAGCCTGATGTCCACGACCGGCTGGCGGCCGCCGGGCGCGAGCGCCCGGGCGCAGAACGCGCCGAGCAGCGCGATCCCGGCCAGCAGCGGGGCGAGCACGCTGCCGTGGCCGATCCCGCCGTCCGCGGAGAGGTTCGAGAGGCCGAGCAGGATTCCGGCGAGCGCCGGCGCGAGCAGGGCGAGCCCGGTCACGTCCAGGCGCGCCCGTCCGGCACCGGGAGCTGGCCGGTCGGCGGGCAGCAGCCGCCAGGCGAGGACCAGCCCGACCGCGATCACGGGCACGTTGACGAGGAACAGCCAGCGCCAGCTCAGCCAGTTGAGTATCACCCCGCCGATCACCGGGCCGAGGATCGGTCCGAGCGCCAGTGGCAGGCTGATCGTGGCGATCAGGCCGCTGCTGGCGCGCCCGCCCGCGGCCCGGACGCCCAGGGTCTGCATCAGCGGGAAGATCAGGCCGGCGGCAAAGCCTTGCAGCACACGAAAGCCGATCAGGCTGGCGGCGTTCCAGGAAAGGGCGCACAGGGCCGATCCGCCGACGAAGATCACCAGCGCCGCCATCCAGGCTCGCTTGCCGCCCCACCGGCTCTCGGCCCATCCGGTGACCGGGATCGCGACCGCCATCGCCAGCAGGTAGCCGGTCGTGACCCACTGGATCGTGCCGTCCGTGGAGTGCAGCCTGACGACCAGCGTGTGGAGCGCCAGGGTCACCATCGTTGAGTCAAGGATCGCCGCGATCCCGCCGACGATCAGCGCGAGCACCGCTCTCCTGACCTCCGGGGCCAGCCCCGCGCCATCTACCTGGACAACCGCCGTGTCAGTCACCGCAACCCCCGCCCTCATCTTAGATACTAATCAGGATCTTATATCTTCGGAAGGCGCACTTTCAAGATACTGATTAGTTTCTTATAGAGGGTGGGGGTTACCTGCTGGCGCTCACCCGGTCATCACGACGCGAAGTCGGGCGTGGCTGACCTGGCCGACTCGCTGCGGCCGGCGGGCGCCTCCCACTCCTCCTGCCGCCCGAGGGCGGTGAGGTCGAGGAAGTAATAGGAGCCGCCGGTGGACTCCAGGCCGCGGGCGTACTGAGAGTACGTGTGGAACACGCGGCCGTCGGCCTGGAGGAAGCAGCTCAGACCGGGCATGTCGTACGGCTGGGCGGCCGTTTTCATGCTCTCGTGGCCGGCGGCCGCGTACTCGTCGAGTGAGCGGTAGTTGTACTCGTCGAAGCCGCGGGAGGCGTCGATCGTGACGCCGAAGTCGTAGTTGAAGTCGGACCCGAAGGACGAGTACCAGGGCAGATCCCATCCCTTTCTGGCCTTCCAGCCCTGGAGCTTGACCAGGGGCGCCCGCGACACCATCGCGTAGGTGGTGTCACGGACGTGAAGGTGTTCCAGTCTCGGGTTCTGGCGCCGGCATGGCGGTGGAGCACGCGGAACATGGGCCTACCCTTGTGATCTGGTCGCGGTTGCCCGCAAGTGCCCCGGCCGCCATTGTCCTCACGAAGGATGAGAGAGTCCCCCGTGCTGATCCGCCTGTTGCGTACCTACCTGCGTCAGTACCGCAAGCCGCTCGCGTTCCTCCTGGTGCTGCAGCTTGCGCAGACGCTTGCCACCCTGTACCTGCCGACGCTGAACGCGGACATCATCGACAACGGCGTGGTCTTTCACAACACGCACTACATCCTCACGACCGGCGGCGTGATGCTCGCGATCACCCTGGCGCAGATCCTGTGCGCGATCGGCGCGGTGTATTTCGGCGCGCAGGTCGCGATGGCTCTTGGCCGCGATGTCCGGCAGGCGGTCTTCCACCGGGTGCTGATGTTCTCCGACCGGGAGGTGAACCACCTCGGCACCTCGTCGCTGATCACCAGGACCACCAATGACGTCCAGCAGGTCCAGATGCTGGCGATCATGACATTCACCCTGCTGCTGTCCGCGCCGATCATGTGTGTCGGCGGGATCATCCTCGCGCTGAACCAGAACGTCCCGTTGTCGTCGCTGCTGCTTGTCGCGGTGCCGTTGCTCGCCATCATCCTGACGCTGATCATCTCCCGGATGCGGCCGCTCTTCCGGCAGATGCAGGAGCGGCTGGACAGCATCAACCGGGTGCTGCGCGAGCAGATCACCGGCGTCCGGGTCATCCGCGCGTTCGTGCGTGACCCGCAGGAGCGGGAGAGGTTTGGCGGCGCGAGCACCCAACTGTTCGACGTCTCGCTGGGCGCCGGCAGGCTGATGGCGCTGATGTTCCCGTCGGTGCTCCTGGTGCTGAACCTGTCCACGACCGCCGTGGTGTGGTTCGGTGGCCACCTGGTCGCGGACGGCACGATGCAGATCGGGTCGCTGACCGCGTTCATCACCTATCTGGCCCAGATCCTCACGGCGGTGATGATGGCGACGTTCATGTTCATGCTCGTGCCGCGGGCCGAGGTCAGCGCGGAGCGGATCATGGAGGTCATCGACACCGAACCGGGCGTGGCCGCGCCCGCCAGCCCGCTGCCCGCGGGCCGGGAGCCCGGCCGGCTTGAGCTGCGGAACGTCGAGTTCCGTTACCCGGGGGCCGAGCAGCCGGTGCTGCACGACATCAGCCTGACCGCGCTGCCCGGCCGGACCACGGCGATCATCGGTGGTACCGGCAGCGGCAAGACCACGCTCGTCCACCTCATCCCGCGGCTGCTCGACGTCACGGCCGGGTCGCTGCTGGCGGGCGGGGTCGACGTGCGGGAACTCGACCCGGCCGAGCTGTCGGCGGCCGTCGGGCTTGTGCCGCAGAAGCCGTACCTGTTCTCCGGAACCGTGGCGACGAACCTGCGGTACGGCAACCAGCGGGCCACCGACCAGGACCTGTGGCGCGCGCTGGAGATCGCCCAGGCGCGCGACTTCGTCGAGCGGATGCCGGACGGGCTGGATTCGCCGATCGCGCAGGGCGGCACCAACGTGTCTGGCGGCCAGCGGCAACGCCTCGCGATCGCCCGGGCGCTGGTGCACAAGCCGCAGATCTACTTGTTCGACGACTCCTTCTCCGCGCTCGACTACGCGACCGACGCGCGACTGCGGTCGGCCCTGGCGACCGAGGTGAGCGACGCGACCATGATCATTGTCGCCCAGCGGGTCGCCACCATCAGGCATGCCGACCAGATCCTGGTGCTTGACGCGGGCAGGATCGTGGCGCGCGGCACCCATGCCGAGTTGATGGATTCGAGTGAAACCTACCGGGAGATCGTGCTCTCCCAGCTAACCGAGCAGGAGGCCGCGTGAGCGAGCTTGCGAGCGAACCGGCAAGCACAGTGCGTTCGCGAACGCGGACTCCGAGCGCCAGCGAGGTGTCCTCGTGAGCGACGCGAGCGGGGAGCACAGCGTGAGCGCGAACGAGGAGCGGGCGACGCCCGAACGGGGACCGGGGCCGGCGGCCCCCATGCGCGGTCCCGCTCGCTTCATGAGCGGCATGTCCACCGAGAAGGCACTGGACTTCAAGGGCTCGGGCATGCGGTTGCTCGGCCTGCTCCGTCCGTATCGCCTGCTGACGATCCTGGCGCTGACCCTCGCGGTCGCCAGCGTGACCCTGTCGGTGCTCGCGCCCCGGCTGCTTGGCGAGGCGATCAACCTCGTCTTCGACGGCTACGAGTCGCACCGTCTGTCACACAGTTCCTCACAGGGCGGCTCCTCACAACCCGGTGGCGTGGACTTCGGCCACGTGGGGCAGATCGTCGGCGTCGTGGTCGCGCTCAACGTCGGTGCCTCGATCTGTGCGCTGTTCCAGGGCCGGCTGACCGCGACGATGGTCCAGCGGGCCGTCTTCCACCTGCGCGGACAGGTCCAGGCCAAGCTCGCCCGGCTGCCGTTGAGCTACTTTGACCGGCAACCCCGCGGGGAGATCCTCAGCCGCGTCACCAACGACATCGACAACCTCCAGCAGTCCGTGCAGCAGACGCTGAGCCAGCTCGTGACCTCGCTGCTGACGATTGTCGGCGTGCTGACGCTGATGTTCGTCGTGTCCTGGCAACTGGCACTGATCGCCCTGGTCACCGTGCCCGCCTCCACCTTCGCGATGCGCAAGATCGCCAAGCGGGCGCAGCCGCAGTTCATCAACCAGTGGAAGTTCACCGGAAGGCTGAATGGCCACATAGAGGAGATGTACACCGGGCACGCGCTGGTGACGGCGTTCGGCCAGCGGGAGGAGGCCATGGCGACCTTCACCGAGCAGAACGAGGCTCTCTACCAGGCCAGCTACCGTGCGCAGTTCATTTCCGGCACCATCCAGCCATTGATGATGTTCATGTCGAACCTGAACTACGTGCTCGTAGCCGTCGTCGGCGGCCTGCTCATCGCGGGCGGCTCGCTCACCCTCGGCGCGGTGACGGCGTTCATCCAGTACTCGCGGCAGTTCAGCCAGCCGCTGACCCAGGTCGCTAGCATGGCGAACCTCCTGCAGTCGAGCGTGGCATCCGCCGAGCGCGTGTTCGCGCTGCTTGACGCCCCGGAGCAGGCGCCAGACGTCGCCAAGCCGGCCAGGCTCGCCGACGTCCGCGGCCGGGTGGAGTTCGACGACGTGTCGTTCAGGTACGCGCCGGACCGGCCACTGATCGAGCACGTCTCGCTCACCGTGGAGCCAGGGGAGACCGTCGCCATCGTCGGTCCGACCGGCGCGGGCAAGACGACGCTGGTGAACCTGCTGATGCGGTTCTACGAGATCGATTCTGGCAGGATCCTGCTCGACGGCGTCGACACCGCGCAGATGAGTCGCGAGGAACTGCGCGGCCTGACGGGCATGGTGCTGCAGGACGCCTGGCTGTTCGGTGGCACGATCGAGGAAAACATCGCCTACGGCTCGCCCCGTGTTGGCCAAGACAGGGCCACCCACGAGCAGGTTGTCGAGGCAGCGAAGGCGACGTACGTGGACCGGTTCGTGCGGACACTGCCCGATGGCTACGACACCATGCTCGACGACGAGGCCACGAACGTCAGCGCCGGGGAGCGGCAACTGATCACGATTGCCCGTGCCTTTCTTGCCCGGCCCGCCGTGCTCATCCTGGACGAGGCGACCAGTTCGGTCGACACCAGGACGGAGGTGCTCCTCCAGCGCGCGATGGCGTCGCTGCGGCAGGGCCGGACGAGCTTCGTGATCGCCCACCGGCTGTCCACCATCCGCGACGCCGACCTGATCCTGGTGATGGAGAACGGGCACATCGTCGAGCAGGGAACCCACGCGGGCCTGGTGGCGGCGGGTGGCGCGTACGCGCGGCTGTACCAGGCGCAGTTCGCGCAGGCCATGGAGGAGGTCGCCTGACGCTCACCTGGACCCGCCGAGGTCTTGCCCGCGGCGTAAACCGGGCCAGTAGGTAACTCTCCCGGTCAGTCCGCCGTCGGCGGCAAACCGGCGGTGTCGGCCTTGCCCTCCTGGGAGGGGGCGCCCGCGACGATGTCCCTCAGCCAGTTCCACCGCTCCAGGCGACGCTGATCGTAGCGGCGCGCGGCGCGGCTGGCTCGGCGCGGCCTGGTGGCGTAACGGCGCACCGCCCACCAAGACCCTGGCTTAGCCAGCCTGATCGCCCCGACCAGCGCCACGACGCCGATGACAATACCGATGACACCAGTGATGACCTTGCCTTTGAGCAGGCAGACGACGCACAGGGCGAGAGTGATTCCAATGACGGCGATCGATGACCACCAGTCTGCCGTCCCGACCGCGCCGGTCACGAAGCTTGTCCCGCCGATCAGTGCCCCGGTAACCACCAGGACGCAGAAGATCGCGTCGACCGATTGCCGGCCCTGCTTGGCCCAGTAGACGTCCTTCAGGTGCAGCCACAGCGCGAACTCATCCACCGTGAGGCCGACGCCCACACCGAAGATGGCGGCGGCCGCGTTGAGCGCGGCCCCCTGCGGTGTCTGCGAGACCAGGACGATGCCGGTAGCGATGATGATCAGGATGCCGAAGACCTGATGGTGAATGTGATTGCCGGCGATCGTGACGTTGCCGAGCCCGGCACCGGAACCGCTGCCCGATCGGATCAGCCTGGTCACGATCCTGGCAATGAGGAAAGCCGCCAGGATGCCAAGGAACAACCACATCGTGGGACGCGTGAAAGACCACCCCCGCCACCCGATCCTCTCCTGCCTGCAGAGATGCCCCCCCGGTAGCGGTCAGGAAACATCCTGCGCGGTCCCGCTCGCGGGCCGGCCGGGAAGCCGTGCTCCGACGATGACCGCGATAAGGGCAATCGCGATGCCGAACGTGAACGCCAGCGCGATCCCAGGACCGTGCCCAAGCCCGGACGCGGCGGCGACGATTGCGCCCGCGATCCCGGTGCCGAGGGCCTGACCGAGCACGTCGCAGACTTGAAGAGCAGAGGTCGCGCGGCCCTCCTCGCCCGGCGCGGCGCGCTCAAGGGTGGTCACGGACAGCGGGGCATAGGCGGTGCCGATCCCCGTGCCGGCCAACGCCCAGGCCACGATCGCCAGCTCGGGAGGCACCGACGGCAGGAGCACGACGCACATCACGCCAAGGCCAACGGCGACCAGGAATTCACCGGGCCGGACAAGGCGGCGCGGACCGTACCGGGCGATACAGCGGGCCTGCACCCACGATCCGGCGGTCCACGTGAGGGTCGACGCGGTGAGCGCGAGAGCCGCCAGCGACGTCGGGGCATGCCGGACGGTCACGATCGCGTACGGGACATACGCGTCGCCCGCGAAGAAGCAGCACGTTAGCAGCGACCGGCTGATTACCGTGGCGGTCAGCCCGGGCCGGGCGGACAGATTCGGCGGTGAGATCAGGCGGCGTAGCGAAACGGCGAGCAGGCCGCCGCCGACGACGCCGCCGGCGGCGACGACGGGCACGACGCCAGAGGTCAGCGACGCCAGCGCCGTGCCGCTACCAGCGACCACGCCAATCACGGCCAGGTACGGGGCCTTGGCCGTTCCCGGACTCGCGGGTGGCGGGACATGTCGCAGGGCCAGCACGACCAGCACTCCGGCCGCGACCACCAGCGGTAGCAGGCCAAGGAACACCCAGCGCCAGCCAACTGCCGCGGCCACCAGGGCGGCGATGCCCGGCCCGATCAGGCCGGGCACCACCCACGCGGTGGAAAGGACAGCGAACATTCGCGGTCGGGACCTCTCCGGGTAGCACCGGGATATCGCCACGTATGCCACCGCGGGCACGACCCCGGCGCCCAGGCCCTGCACCGCCCGCCCCACCACGAGAACCAGCATGTCCGGCGCGGTCCCGCCAATGACCAAGCCGAGGGCGAACAGGGCGAGGCCCGCGACCATCGGCCGCCAGAGCGGCGCGCGATCGGCCAGCGTCCCGGCCACCTCGATCCCGATCAGGCTTGCCAGCAGGAAGGCACTGAACACCCATCCGTAGAGACGTAGGTCTCCCAGGTGGCGGCCGACCACCGGCAAGATGGTGGCGACGGCGAGCGCCTCGAACGCGACGAAGGTGACCGCGAGCACGAGGCCGGCCGTCAGCTGGCGGCGCGCCGGCGCCCATATACCGCCAGCCACGTCGGTCGCCGGGCCGATCGGCCGCGTCGGGGTCTCCGCCTTGTCTGCGCTCACCTGGTGAGGGTAGAACCTCAACTCCGGTTGAGGTCAAGGACGGGTAGGGCGCAGGTGAAACGGGCCGCCAGATCATCGAATCTGGCGGCCCGTTCTCGTGTTCCGGTGCGCGGGTAAGTATCGGCTACGCGGCGAGCAGCCGCTCGAAGAAAGAGCGGTAGAGCCGCAGCCCCTGCCTGAGTTCTTCGGTGGAGACCTGGTTGCCGCCGGCCCAGCGGTTTTCGAGTTCGGCGCGCTCGGTCGCGAACATCACGGCCAGCTGCTGCATGAGCTCCGCGACAAGCGCGTCGGCTTCCCTGACCGCTGTTGTCGGCTCATCGACGAACTCTGCCTGGATGTCCTTCCAGCGCATGGTCATGCTCTGCAGTTCGTCGTCATCCAGCAGGCTGGCCTGCGGTGCCGGGTCGGCGGCCTGCGGACCGGGATCGGTCGGAGCGCTGCTGCCGTAGCCAACGCCCGGGGCGCCACGGTCGGCAGGGCCGGATGACGCAAGGCCAGCGTCGATGGGGGCGTCGTCGTAGGTGTCGTAATCGGCCGACGCGAGGTCGTCACGCTTGGCCGGCCGAGGGCTGGCCGCGGCGGCGATCCGCTCGGTGGTCAGTCCCTGGTCCTGGGTGTTGTCCGGGTCGTTGATCATACGTCTCGCCGTCCTGTCCTCTGGTCGTCGTATTCCGTTTCCTGAGCGGGGAGGTCGTCGCTGTTGATTTCCCCGGCCACCGGCTCGTCCGCCGGGACCTGGGCCTCTGGTTCGGCCGGGACCCGCTGGCCATTGGCGTAACCGGCCGGCTGCGCTTCGACGGCTGCCGCGCCGTTGCCTTCTGGCCGGAGCAGTTCGTCGAACAGGGACCGGTACCGCAGTAGTGCCTCACGGAGGTCTTCGGTGCTTGCCTGCTGAGTCTGGGCCCGCTGTTGTACGGCGTGCGCGAACCGGTAGTTCTCGACCGTGTCCGGATGGTCGACCGAGACCAGTTCGGCCTGCGCATCGAAGTCCTTCATCGGGTAACCGCGCGCTTCCATGACGCGGGTGATGAGGATGTCAGCGGCATCGGTGGCCTCCGCCGGCTGGTCGACGAAGCGCTCCTGCAGATCACGCCACTCGTAGGCGAAGTTCACCCGGGTGGCTTCTGGCAGCGGCTTGATGTCGAACTGGGCACGCTGCCGTTCACGGGCGCGAAGGGCGGCCTCGCCCGCGCGCTGGTCCCCGGCGTTCTCCACCACCCGGTCGTATTCCGGGCCGAAGCGGCCGCGGAGCGCGGCGGTTTGACGCTTCCTGGCCTCCACCGCGACGAACGCGACGACGACCACGACAACGATGGCAATGATGACCCATATCCAGGTAGCCATCAGGATCCTCCTGTCATTGAATCCGCTTGTCTACCCGGTCACAGGTGACCAAACGGGCGCCTATGCACCCGACGGCGGCCCAGGGCTGGAACCCCCTGGCCTGGCGCCCCTGGGCTTGGCGCCCCTGGGCTTGGCGCCCTGCGCGACACGTACCTCGCCCAGGGCCCCCGTTCGCCTACGCGGTTTCATGCACGCCGCCCTGGGCAGGGGCGGCGTACCTGCGGCCGCGACAGGCTGCGTCGGACGTGCGGCGAGCTGGGGTGACTTGCCTGACTCGCCGCCGCCGCAATCAGCGAACCACAGGAGAAGTCATGACCGACCACGAGAACTCGCGTCATGTCGAGATCAAGCACGACGACGACCGCACCGCGGCGGTAGCGGAGGTAACGACCGCCAGAGGCCCGGAAGGCACCGTCCGGACCTCGATGTACGCGAAGAGTGAGCACGTACGGCCCGGGGACCGGGCCGCCCTGGTCGATGAAGTCATGGACCTGCCCGAGGTCAGGGCAAGCGACCGGGTTGAGGCGACCGTCCCGTACGGCGATGTCGAGTCGGTTGAGCGCCTGAGGGAGCGAACCGACGATGCCGTCCTGCGGGCAGCGGGCGGCACCACGCTGGTCGACGCGAACGTGCCGGCCGACGAGGAGGACTAGCCGATCGTCACCCGGATCTAGTGGGCAGGGCCGCTGGCCGCGAGTACGCAGACCACCGGCGGGCTGAGCGGGAGGGTCTCGGTCCTCACCTGCGTGAAGCCGGCGCTCCGGAGCAGGTCCTCGAGCTCGCCGGCGGCGCTGCGGGACGTGCCCGCCGTGGCGCCGTGGCACCGGGGCTGAGAGACGAGGGCGACGCGCCCGCCGGGTGTAAGCCGCCGCCGTAGCTCGGCGAGCCGTTCGATCGGCGCGGGCCAGAACCCGAGGGAGTTGACCGCGAGGATGGCGTCGAAGGGGCCGTCGAGAGCGGCCGGAAGCTGATCGACGGGCGCGTCGACCAGGGTGACCAGGCCGGCCCGGATGGCGGCGGCGTTGCGCCTGGACGCCTGCCTGAGCATCACGCCGGAATGGTCGACGCCGTACACGTGAGCCGCGCCGGCGCGGGTTAGCTCCGCAACCGCGATGCCGGGACCGAAGCCGATCTCAAGTACCCGGTCGGTGGGCCGCACACCCAGCAGTGAGACCGCCCAGCGGTTGCGCAGCCGGTTGGACGGGCGGTGGGCAAACACCCAGCCGGTCACGCTCCCGGCCGCGCCCCGTGGATGATGGCCCTGGCCGACGACGTCGCGGTCCAGGGCGCGCACGGCGGCTATCCCGGCCCGGCCGACCACGTACTCGACGACGGCGGTCGCCAGCCGCCGCGCTCCCCGTGGCATGCTTCCTTCATGTTGAGTTCCCATGACCGGCAGTCAACGACTTCAAGCGCACCTGAAGTCAACACGTCCGGCGGCCTGCTCACCATCGGCGAACTGGCCCGCCGCGCCGGTGTCACGGCCTCGGCCCTGCGCTACTACGAAGAACTCGGCCTGCTGCCACCGCCGGCCAGGATCTCTGGGCAGCGCCGCTACCCGGAGTCGGCGGCCAGGCACGTCGCCGCCATCCTGCTTTACAGCGACGCCGGCTTCACCCTCGCCGAGCAGAAAGCCCTGATCGCGCCCCGCGACGGCGCGCCCGGCTGGCGGCGACTCGCGGAGCGCAAGCTCGCGGAACTCGACGAGCAGATCGCCAAGGCGCAGGCCGCCCGCGAAGCCATCAGTCACGGGCTGCGGTGCCCCCACGACGACATCACGCATTGCCCCAACTTCAACTCCGGCATCACCGCCCGGCTCAGCGGCCAGCCGCTGTCGGAATCACACCGGCGGTTGCACGGCCGGCCTTGAACGGCGGCGGCGACGGCCGCGCCCGGGGCAGTCCGTCCGCTTCTACCCTCCCGGGATCGGCGCCATCGCGCTGCCTGGCGCCTGACTGGTAGCGCGGCGTCCAGACCATGGTCACGGCGGCACAAAAGACCAGAGCCGAGCGGGAAATCCGATGCCTGCCAGCCACGGGTGAATTCTAAGATCCCGGCTGCTTCGGCGCTTGCCGGGCCGCGTGACCGCTACGCCGGGGACAGCGGCCAGCAGACCTCCGTCCGCCACTGGCCACTGTCAGGGAAGTCGAGCGGGTCGGCGAGGTAGCGCTCGCGCACCGGTCCCGTCCCGTCGCGGCCGTGCGCGCCGGCGTAAGTGCCGAGCGCCGCGTAGGTGCGGTCGACGTCGCTGTGCGGCCCGGCGTGAAGTGCGACGGCGAACCGGCCGGCCGGAAGCTCCCAGCGCGCGCCGGTGCCGTCAAGCGCTGGGCAGTCCCTGACGGGCAGGTAGACCCGCGCGTGCCCGGCGTCCTGGGTGAACAACTCGTCGTCGTACAGGCCCCCGGTCGGCCCCGTCTGCTCAAGCCCGGCCGCCACGGCCGTGGCCCGCAGGCCGGCGAGGGCGTCATGGAACCAGGAGACAACGTCTTTCCTCGACAGATGGGCGGCGGCGGAGATCGTGGGACCGCCCTCGAGCAGCCGCTCTTCGATCGCGGTCGTCGCCGGGCCGCCTTCGAGCATCCGGCGGAGCGAGTCGACCGCGGCCTCGGTCTGCCGCAACTGCTCCCGCATCCGGTCGAGGTGGTCGGCCAGGATCGCGTCGCGAGCGGGCAGGTCGGGGGCGGCGAGCACGGCTTTCACGTCGGCCACCGGCAGGCCGAGATCGCGGAACCGCCGGACAAGGTGCGCGGAGTGCGCCTGGCCCGGCTGGTAGTAGCGGTACCCGCTGTCCGGGTCGACCACGGCGGGCTCGAGCAGGCCCACGTCATGGTAATAGCGGAGCGTCTTGACGCTCAGGTGGGTGAGGCGGGAGAACGCCCCGATACTAAGCCGCTGCATGGAAGAAGTCTCAACCCTCCATTAAGTGGAGAGTCAAGCGGCGCGGCGGCGTCGGCGCCTGAATCCCGTGCGTGTTGACTCTCCCCTGGCTGGAGCCCTGAGGGTGGTTCCCGAAGCACCCAGAACCCACCTCGGAGGCCACTCGTGAACGCTACCGCAGCACTCCTGACCCGTCCCGTGACCCGCCCTCCGGCCGGCACCAGGCCCGTGCGCGCCAACGTCCTGCTGGCCGTGCTCGCGCTGGCCGGGACCGTTTTCGCGATGATGCAGTCGCTGGTCATCCCCGCCCTGCCGCGGATCCAGGCCAGCCTCGGCACCAACGCGGACGGTGCCGCGTGGATCTCAACCGCCTACCTGCTGAGTGCGAGCATCCTGACCCCGGTCATCGGGCGGCTCGGTGACGTGGCCGGCAAGAAGCGCATGCTGCTTGCCAGCCTGGCCGCGTTCGCGGCCGGGACGCTGACCTGTGCGGTCGCGGGAAACCTGGGTGAGCTCGTCGCCGGGCGGGTGATCCAGGGCGCGGCGGGCGGCATCTATCCCCTGGCCTTCGCGATCATCAGGGAACGGCTGCCGCGCGAGAAGGTTCCCGGTGGCATCGGCCTGGTGTCGTCGCTGCTCGGCATCGGCGGCGGCATCGGGCTGGTACTGCCCGGGCCGATCATGGCCAGGCTGTCCTATCAGTGGCTGTTCTGGCTGGCGCTCATCGTCATCGCCGCGTCGCTCGTGCTGGCCGCCCGCTGCATCCCGGCCGACGGCCCCGCCGAAGCCGGGGCGAGGGTTCCGTGGCGCTCCTGCCTGCTGCTCGCGGTCGGACTGGCGACAACGCTGGTCGCGGTGAGCGAGTCGGCCACGTGGCATTGGTGGAGCATCAAGACGCTGGGCCTGCTCGCGCTCGGCGCGGCGGCGCTGCTGGCATGGGGTCGCGCGGAAGCGAGGAGCAGCAGTCCCCTGGTAGACATGAGCCTGATGCGGCTGCGCGGCGTGTGGCCGGCGAACGCGGTGGCCACGCTGATCGGCATGGGCATGTACGCCTCGTTCCTGATCATCCCGGAACTGGTTCAGGCGCCCGCGCGCCTCGGCTACGGCTTCGGCGCCTCGGTGACGCAGGCGGGGCTGTTCATGCTCCCGACCGCCGCGGCGCAACTGCTACTCGGCCCGGCCTCCGGCCTACTGCACCGCAGGGTCAGCCTGCGTACGCAACTGATCGCAGGCCCGCTGGCCTGCGCGGGGGGCTTCGCCAGCCTGGCCTGCTGGCACGATGCCCCCTGGCAGGTCTACGCGGCCACCTCGGTGCTCGGCGTCGGATTCTGGCTGTGCCTCGTGGCCCTGCCCAACCAGGTCGTCGCGGCCGTGCCGGCCGCCCGCACCGGGTCGGCCACGGCGGTGAACACCGTGGTGCGCAACGCCGGGGGCGCCCTCGGCAGCCAGCTGGCCGCGGCGGTCATCGTGTCCTCCGCCCAGGCCGGCAACGGCACTCCCGCCGCGTCGGGCTACGTCGGCGCCTTGATCCTGTGCGCCGCCGCCACCTGCGTGGGCGCCCTGGTCGCCTGCGCCACCCCGCGCAAGGCCCGCTAGCGGTCGTCCACCGATCGTGGATTGTCGGCCACCACCGCGCCTGGTGGCCGACGATCCACGATCTTAGGCTGCGGCTGTCACATCACGCCGGGGTGCGCCGTCTACAGGGCATGGAAATCGCGATCATGGGTGGCACGGGCCTGCTCGGCCGCCAGGTGTCGGGGGAACTGCGGGCCCGAGGGCATGAAGTACGGGTGGTGAGCCGGAGCGCACCGAGATACCGGGCCGACCTCACCACCGGGGCCGGGCTGGACGAGGCGGTGGCTGGCTGCGACGTCATCGTCGATGCCAGCAACAACTCCTCGAAGACCGCGGCCGTGACCTTGGTGGAAGGAACCCGACGACTGCTGGCCGCCGGCCAGCGGGCAGGCGTGCCGCACCACGTCTGCGTCTCCGTCGTAGGGTGCGATCAGATACCGATGAGCTACTTCCGGGTTAAGGCAGCGCAGGAAGGCACGGTGACCGAGGGGCCGGTGCCGTGGACCATCGTCCGTGCCACCCAGTTCCACGAGTACCTGGCCGCCATGCTGGCCGCGGGCGCCAGGTACGGCGTGCTGCCGGCGCCGCGGGCTTGGCTGCAGCCGGTCGCGAGCGCCGAGGTAGCGCGGGTCGTGGCGGACGTCGCCGTGAGCGGGCCACGGCAGCGCCGGGTCGAAGTGGCGGGGCCGGAGGTCGCCCGCCTCAGGGACCTGGCCGTTACCTGGCGGCGGGCGGCGCGGAGCCGGGCGCTGCTCGTCCCGTTGCCGCTGCCGGGTGCCCTGGGGCGCGCGCTGCGCGACGGAGCGGCGACGACGGCGTCCCCTACGGTGACGGGCGCGGCGACCTTCGCTTCCTGGTCGGACCAGGCGGTGGCAAGGCGGACAGGGACCGTCGGCTCGCCGGACGGCGCGTCGCGATGACCGCTGAGCAGGGCGACGACACCGCGCTGGCGCGAGAGTTCGAGGCGCTGCGGCCGCGGCTGATGCGGGTGGCGTACGCCACCACCGGCTCACTGGCCGAGGCCGAAGACTGCGTGCAGGAGGCATGGCTGCGGCTCCAACGGGCGGAACCGGACACGATCAGGAACCTCAGCGCCTGGCTGATCACCGCGGTGAGCAGGCTCGCGCTTGACGCGCTCGACCGGGAACGCGTTCGTCGCAAGCACCACGCGGGTCCGTGGCTGCCCGAGCCGCTGGTCGAGAGCCTGGCTGACCCGGCCGACCGGGTCACGCTGGATGAGTCGGTCAGCATGGCGCTGCTCATCGTCTTGGAGGCGTTGACGCCGGCCGAGCGGACGGCGTTCCTGCTGCACGACGTGTTCGGCCTGCCGTTTGACGAGATCTCCGGCGTGGTGGGCCGCCCGGCCGCCGCGGTGCGCCAGCTTGCCTCCCGGGCGCGGCGGCGCGTGCGGGAAGACCGTCCGCACCTCACCCAGACCCGGTCGCGGCAGCGCGACCTGCTCGATGCCTTCACCCAGGCCTGCGCCGAGGGCGACATCGAGCGCCTGGTGACGCTGCTCGACCCTGACGTCGTCTGGAGAGCCGACGGCGGAGCGGTGCGCGCGGAACCGCGCCTGGCCCGGGGCGCGTCCCGCATCGCCGAGCTGATCGCCGTCTATGCCCGCCGTCCGCCCCTGGAACTGCGGAAGGTGCTGGTCAATGGCGCGCCGGGGCTGATTGTGCGCGACGCGGACGGCATCCTCTCCGTGCTGGCGCTCACCCTTGACGCTGGCCGGGTCGTCGCGATCGACGTCGTCCGCGACCCGGGAAAGCTCATCCGGGTCGAGGAGGCCATGGCCCGGGCCCAGGGCGAATGAGGACGGCGGGCGAGTCCCCGGTGCGGCGGCGTGTTGGGCGACGGGCCGACGGCGGATATGACCAGCTCTTTGCTCATTTTTTGTTTAACCCGGCGCCGGATCTGGGGGTATCCGGCCCGATTTGGCCGGTAGGAATTGCGGTTGTGACCTGGCAGGTATTGACCGCATTGCCGTCCGACTGTTAACCAGGTCATAGCAACCGACGAGCTTGGGGATCGGCGGTGGCAAGGGGACGCGCCGTTATTTGGCGCCAAAGCAAATTCCGGGGGGAATTTTGAAATCCAAACAGTTCAGGCTAACCTGCGCGCTGGCGGCGCCATTGCTGGCGATCGCCGCTATAGCGGCACAGGCATCGACGGCATCCGCGGCTCCGTTGGGGCATGGCAGCCGCGTCTTGTACGTCTCGCCCAAGGCACAGTGGAAGGCCAAGGATCAGTCGTGCCGCAACGCCGCGTTCCGCACGATCAGCTCGGCCGTCAAGGCGGCTCCCGCGTGGGGCACCGTGGTCGTGTGTCCAGGGACCTATCACGAGCAGGTGGTGCTCGCCAAGCCGCTGAACCTGCGGGGCCAGCGCGCGGTCATTAACGAGGCGGGGGTCAAGCCGGGATTCTCCGTCACCCTGCCCGGTCAGGGAAAGCAAGCCATCTACGCGGCCGTGGTCATCGTGAGCTCCAACGATACGATCAGCGGATTCACCGTAACGAACGCCCAGGGCGAGGGAATTCTCGCCGCGGGGCTTGGCAAGACCATCACCGGCCTCGATATCACGGGTAACTCGGTGGTGCATAACGACCTCGGCGGCGGTGTCCCGCCGAAGTCGAAGTATTTCGAGTGCGCGGCCGAGGGAACGACTCCGGGTGACTGCGGCGAGGGTGTCCACTTCGCGGGCGGCGTCGCGAACTCGACCATCCACGGGAACTACGTCGCCAACAACTCCGGCGGGATCCTGCTTAGCGACGACGTCGGCCCCACGCACAACAACCTGATCGAGGGCAACACAGTTACCGGTAACACCACGGACTGCGGGATCACCGTGCCTGGGCACAACCCCAACGCGCTTAACAAGAAGGGCGTGCCCCAACCCGCCGTCGCCGGCGTCTACAAGAACGTCATCAAGGGCAACGTGGTGACCAACAACGGCGTAAAGGGTGAAGGCGCCGGCGTGCTGTTCGCGAACGCGCAAGCCGGCACCGCTTCCTACGACAACCTGGTCCAGGGCAACTACATCGCGGGCAACGGGCTAGCCGGGGTCACGATGCACGCCCACACCATCAAGAAGGGCCAGTTCGAGGACCTGAGCGGCAACGTCATCACCGGCAACGCGATCGGCAAGAACAACCTCGATGGCGACACGCTCGACGGGCCTCCCGGCCCGTCCGACCTGGTGACCACCGGCGTGCTCGTGTTCTCCGGCGGCACCCGAGTCACGGTGGTGATCTCGCACAACTTCATCTCAAACAACATGGTCGGGATCTGGCTCAGCAAGCCTGTCAAGGCGTCCGGGCTGGCGACCAACGTGTTCAGCAACGTGAACACCCCGATCTCCGGTAATCACTAACCTGACGGAAAGCGGGCGGGCGGCCACGGGCCGTCCGCCCGCTTTTCCGTGCGCCGACTGCCCGCCGCCGCGCATGCCCGCGACGCCGCCGCGCTAACTCACCGCGCGTCACGTAATGCGCTGGGTTACCTCGCGGCCGATGTGTCGAGGATCTCATCCGTGGCCCGGGCGGTCGCGGGAATGCCGCCGGGTTATCCATGGCGGGCCAGGGGGGCGCCTAGCCGCGGCCTGCCTCGTTAATGATTGGCGGTACCCATCATGACCAGCACTGATGAAACCTTAATGGGTCAGGAAGAATAGTTGGCACCCGCCGCATTTCCGCGCTCGCGGCCGCCGTGGCGATGCGGTCGTACGGGCATGCCGAAGCCGTTTAGCGGCGGATTTTACGCAATCAAAACTTTTTTGTCCAATTCCCGGGAGATTCAAAGTTATGCGTTTACGCTCTCGTGATGTCAGGCGCTCCGAAGGCTGCCCGCACCCGTGCATTGCCAGTGCACCGTGCAGGCAGCCTTCCTGGTGAGCGCGACCTTCGCGGGAAGGAGCCCTTTGGGCTGCACGGCAAGTTCTACGAGTACCACGATCAAGCGCCTGCTGCCGATCGCGGCCGCGCCCACCGCGGTGGCCGGTCTGGCCGCGGCGTTCGCCCTCGGCAACGCGCCCGCCGCCCCCGTGGCGGCACACGCGTCAGGACACCTGTCGGCGGCTACCACCGCCACTCCCAAGGCCGGCGCATCGGCCCCGCAACTGCTCTCGATTACCCAGCAGCCCGGCACCGGGGTGCCCATCGTCCGGCTGGACGCGGCCCAGGTCGCCGCGATCAAGCCGAAGGGCAAGCACCACCGGACGCAGTCGGCCGAGTACGTCGTCAAGTCCGGCGACACCCTCGCGTCGATCGCGACGCACCTGTACCACAGCCCGGATTACTGGACGGTGCTGTACTGGGCCAACCACGCCAAGATCAAGTACGCGAACCAGATTCAGGCGGGACTGGTGCTGGCCGTCCCGGCCAAGCCGGGCAAGATCCCCGCCGCGCCCAAGTCGCTCGCGCCTTCACCGGCGCCGGCGACCAGCACGGCGAGCTCCGGTAGCTACTCGTCAGCCAGCGCGGCGCAGGCCGCTCCCGCGGTGACGGAAAGCACCTACACCGGCAGCAGCGGCTCGTTCCAAGCGTGCGTCATCGCCGCCGAGTCAGGCGGCAACTCCCAGGTCATGAACTCAAGCGGGCACTACGGGCTGTACCAGTTCAGCGCCTCGACCTGGGCCGAGTACGGCGGCAACCCCGCCGACTTCGGCGACGCCACCGTGGCGGAGCAGAACCAGGTGTTCGAGAACGCCATGGCGGCCGGCGGCGAGTCCAACTGGGCGCCGTACGACGGCTGCTGAGCCGATTGACCGCGGCCCCTGGCCGCAGCGCCCCGGCCCTCCGCCTGGGGTTATTTCCACGCATCGCTAGCGGTGACTGGCGTGCACATAAGGGCGGGTCGGCGGCTTCTTGGCCGCCGACCCGCCTTTTCCCGCGTGAGCAGGCTTTTCCCGCGTGAGCCGGCGCGGATGCCATGCCCGGTTTGCCTGGTTCGTTGAGGTGAGCACCGGAGCCGATCGACGGCGCCGTGCCGCTCACGCGCCGTGACGGCGCGGTCGCGCAAAATTCTGGCTCAGCCAGCGAACCGAACGCCTTTGATCTTCGTCCCAGTATTTAGGAGAGAGATCGCGATTCGCCTACTATGTGAACTCGCGGGCTCGCTTGCGTTACGCGTGCCTGAATGGGGGGCGACTTCACCGATGGACCGGGTCCTGGCCGGACGGTACGAGCTTGAGGTCCCGCTAGGACGGGGCGGGTCGGGTGAGGTCTGGCGCGGCCGGGACATGGCGACCCACCGTCCGGTGGCGATCAAGCTCGTCGAGCTTTCCCAGATCGACGACCCCGGCCAGCTGGCGGAGACGATCGGGCGGTTCCGGCGCGAGGCCACGGTGATCAGCGGGCTCAAGCATCCCAACATCGTGAGCGCGCTCGACGCCGGGCGCATCGGCAACCAGCTCTTCATGGTGATGGAACTGGCGCCGGGCATCTCCTTGGCCAGCATGATGGACGAGCGGGGCGCGCGGGGGATGGGCCTGTTTCCCGTCAGCAGCGTGCTCCGCCTGGCCGAGCAGGTGTGCGCCGGGCTCGTCGCCGCGCACGAGGCTGGCGTGGTGCACCGCGACATCAAGCCAACCAACCTGATGGTGACGCCGCAGCTCAGCGTCAAGATCATCGACTTCGGCATCGCACGGCTGCTTTCCGACAACGCACCGCGGCTGACGCTGCCCGCGCAGACCGTCGGCACCATCGCCTACATGTCGCCTGAGCAGGCGCAGGGCTTCGAGGTGGACGGGCGCGCCGACCTGTACTCGCTCGGCTGCGTGCTGTATCAGTTGCTGTCCGGGCGGCCGCCGTTCTTCTCCGCCCTACCCGGCGCCCTGCTCATGATGCAGGTGATGGACCGGCCGGCCCCGCTCGGCGTGGTCCGTCCCGACCTTCCGGCCGGGCTGGCAGAACTGATCGGCGAACTGCTTGAGAAGGAGCCGGCGGCGCGGCCCGCCAGCGCGGCCGACGTCATCGGCCGGCTGGAGGCCATCGGGCAGGCGCTCGGCGACGAGGCGCCCGAGTTTGAGGCCGACCGGGAGACGGTCAGGGCGGGCGACCGCCGCGGCACGGCGGGCGAGACCCGGCGCGACGAGACCCTGTCGCAGTCCGGCAGTTCCGCCGTCTTTACCCCGGAACTCATGCCCGAGCTGCCAAGGTCCGGGGCCGCGGGCGTGCCTCCCTGGGAGCCCGTGCACCCGTCGCCCCACCCGCCGATCCACCCGCCGGTCACCTTCCCCGTGCCCGCGCAGCCGGGCCCGACCGTCCGATCGTCACCGCAGGCGGCCACGGGAAGGGGAAACCAGGCACCAGAATGGCCGGCGCCGCGGCAGACGCGACGTCCGCGGTCCGCCTGGCGTGGCGTGGTCAGCACCCTCATCACCGCCGCGATCGTGGCCGGCGCGGGTGTCTACCTCTGGGAGCGGACGCACGAGACGTTGAAGATCACCGACCTCAAGGTCACGGCCGCGAGCCAGTCGGCGGGATGCAACGGCACGGCCGACATCATCGGCACGATCTCCACGAACGGTCACGGCGGCCCCATTCAATACCAGTGGGTCAACGACCAGAAGCCGGGCGCGACCCTCGTCGCCGAGGACGCCAGCGGCAGCAAGACGGTACGGGTCGAGCTGAAATGGACGTTCCACGACAAGGGGACCGGGCAGGCCGTCGCCGAGCTCCGCGTCCTCAGCCCGCAGCAGGACGAGTCCCGCATTACCTTCCCGTATTCCTGCCCCCAGTGAGGCCGGCGTGAGGGTCACCAGCTGCGTGCCGCTCGCCGGCCAGGGCGTGATCGCCAGGCACGGGTCCCTGGTCGCCGCCACGGCCGCCCGTGGTCCCGGCCCCGACGCGCTGCTCGGTGCCCTCGCCGACACGGCCGCGTCGGCCGGCGACGGAGGTGACCTCGTGCTCAGGGCCGTGCGGGCGGCGCAAGGCGACGGCGGGCGGCCGGCCTGGGCCTGCGCGGGCGTCACGGTCGAGGGCGCCGTGGCGGTGTTCGTCCACGGCCGCGCCCTAGCCACCGTTCGCGTTGACGGAGGCCCGGAGGTCACCCTGGCCGCGGGCGTCTCGGAGACCCCGGTGAGCAGGAGGTTCACCGGGGCGACGGTGACCGTGGGCCTGGCCGTCGGCGAGACGGCGGCGCCGGAACCGCAATTCTGGCTCGGTGACGGCGTGGTGTGCGGCGGTGGCCTCGCGGTGACGGTGACCGCCGACCCCGCCCCGCCCGGCTGGCACCCGCCGACGGCCGAAGTCCCCGCCATCGAGGCCCAGCATGTCGTCCAGGCCCAAAGTGCCGTCCAGGCCCAGGATGTCGTCCAGGCACAGCACGCCGCCGCGGTGGACGGGGTGCTGTGCGCGAGCGGTCACTTCACCGACCCGGCCGGGCGTGCCTGCCGGCAGTGCGGAGTCGGCCTCGACCAGCCGCCGGGAAACGTCAGGCGTGGCCCGCGCCCGCCGCTTGGCGTGCTGGTGCTCGACGACGGGACGAGGTTTCCCCTCGACCGGGACTACGTGGTCGGACGGGAGCCAACGTTCGACTCGGACGTGATCGAGGGACGATCCGGGCCTTTGCGGATCAATGATCCCAATGGCACCGTATCGCGGCTACACCTACGGATATCCTTGGTCGGCTGGCAGGTCGAGGTCAGCGACCTTGGGTCGGCGAACGGGTCAGTTCTCCAGTCATCGGACGGCGAGCGCACGCTCGCGCCGTACGAGCCGACGATGATCGAGCCGGGCGCGCGGATCGGTATCGGACACCGAAGCATTCAGTACCTGGCCTACCAAGGAGTTCACCCATGAGCGCGTGGACGGTTCCCAGCTTTGCCGATGACTGGACGGTCCCCGGCTACACCGGGGAGCGGGAACTGGGCCGCGGCGCGACCGGCAAGGTCGTCGAGGCGGTCAACGACGCGACCGGCCAGCGGGTTGCGATCAAGTACCTGAGCCCGGCCCTCGTCCGCGACCCGGCGTTCATGTGGGGGTTCCGCACCGAGGCGCAGATGCTGCGGTCGCTCGGCGTTCCGCAGGTTGTGCAGGTGTACGACTACGTGGAGCAGCCGGGGCAGGGCGCCGCGATCGTCATGGAACTGGTCGACGGGGTCTCGCTGCACGAGATGATCGCGCGCCGTGGGCCGACGGGCCCCGAGGCGGCGCTCGCGGTGCTGAAGGGCTCCCTGCTCGGGCTGGCCGCCGCGCACACGCTCGGCATCGTCCACCGGGACTACAAGCCGGAAAACATCCTGGTCGACGCCGCGGGCAACAGCAAGCTGGCCGACTTTGGCGTGGCGGTAAGAGCGGGCAAGCAGACGTCGGCGGCGGGGACGCCGCTGTACATGGCGCCGGAGCAGTGGCAGGGCGCCCCGGCCAGTCCGGCGACCGACGTCTACGCCGCGACAGCGGTTTTCTTCGAATGCCTCACCGGCAAGCCGCCGTTCTCTGGGAAGATCCTCCAGCTACAGGAACAGCACGTCACCGCGTCGGTGCCGCTCGACCGGGTCGACGCGCCGCTTCAGGGCCTCATCGCGCGTGGCCTCGCCAAGAACCCGGCGGGCAGGCCGCAGAGCGCCATCGCGTTCGTCGCCGAGCTTGAGGCGGTGGCGGGGGCCACCTACGGTGCTGACTGGGAGGAGCGCGGCCGGCACCACCTCGCGGAACGCGCCGCCGCCCTGCTCGCGCTGCTGCTGCGCACCGGCAGGCCCGGCTCCTCAGGCACCTCGTACGCGTCGACCTGGCTCCGCGGTGGCGGCGGTGGCGGCCGTCGCCGCCGGGTCGTGGCCATCGGTGCGATCGCGACGGCCGCGGTCGTCGTGCTCGGGGCCGCGGCGACCGCGGTGACGCTGCGGGACAGGGACCATCAGCAGAACATGAACAGCTCGTCTCAGGTGGCGACGATCACGCCCTCACTCAAGGCGGTGGCCAACGTGTCGCCGCCGGTCGCGGCGTCGAAGTGCGCCACGCCCACGTCGTTCACCTACTCCGGCACGGTCACGACCACGGCCCAGGGGACCGTGAAGTACCAGTGGGTGTACTCGTCGGGCAAGCCGGGGCCGGTGCAGACCCTGAGCTTCGCGGCGGCCGGGCATCAGACGGTCACCGGCGAAACCGTCAAGACCAAGACGGTCGGCGACGGCTGGGCCGAGCTCAAGGTGCTCAGCCCTACCGCGCTGACTTCGAATAAGGCCACCTACAAGCTGCTCTGCAAGGCATCGGGGACCAGCCAGGTGAGCGCGACGGCCTCCGTCCAGGTGCCCTCGGGCACCACCACCTGTCCCTCGACACCGCCGAGCCTCACCGCAACCGGCTCGATCACGAGTGCCAAGGCCGGGACGGTGACGTATTACTGGGCGCAGTCGGACGGCCAGAACTCGGCCGCCGCGACCCTCACCTTCGCCAGGCCCGGCACGATGGCGGCGGCACCGCTGACATTCACCCCGGCGGCCGATCCGGGCAGCGGTCAGGCGGTCCTGGTCGTGACCGGCCCGGTTGCCGCGGCCTCCAACCCGGCCACGTACACGCTGTCGTGCACGGCCCAGAAGCTGGCGCTGAGCGCGACGGCGGCCGTCAGCCCGGCGAGCCAGACGCTCACGTCGTGCTCCGCCGCCGCGCCGACGTTCACCTTCAGCGGGACGATCAGCGACAACAAGGCCGGTTCGGTCAGCTACCACTGGGCGCTGCCGAGCGGGAACGGCCCCACGCAGACGCTGACCTTCGGCCAGGCGGGCAGCCAGACGGTCACCACGGCCTACAAGCCGGCCAGCGACAGCGCCAGCGGTTCCGGCACGCTCGTCGTCACCAGCCCGGGCAGCGTGACGTCGAACGCCGCCGCCTTCACGCTGACGTGCGGCGCGACCCTCGCGCTGACCAACAACGCCCCGGTGACCGCCACGGTCGGCACCGCCTACTCTGGCACCGTCACCGTGTCCGGCGGCAAGGGCACCTATACCTGGGCCGCCGCGACGGGCCTCCCGGCCGGCCTGAAGGCGACCGCCAGCGGGGCGACGCTCACCATCAGCGGCACGCCCACCGCGGCGGGAACCTCCACGGTCGGGCTGTCGGTCCACGACAGCGCCAGCCCGGAGGGCACCGGCAGCACGAGCCTGACGCTGACCGTTGGCGACCCGGCGATGTCCATCACGAGCACCGCCGCGACAACCGCGACGGTGGGCAAGGCGTACTCAGGCACGGCCACCGTGACCGGCGGGAACGGCACCTACACCTGGTCCGTCACCGGGCTGCCGGCCGGGCTGACCTCGACCGCCAGCGCCGGGACGGTCACGATCAGCGGTACGCCGACGACGGCCGGGACCGACACGGTCACCCTGACCGCCAGCGACACCGAGGCGACGCCGAAGACCGCGACGACGACCATCGCCATCACCGTCAGCGCCCCGGCGGTGTCGATCACCACCGGCTCGCTGCCCGGTGGCACGGTCGGCACCGCCTACTCCGCCGCCGTCGCCGCGACCGGGGGCACCGGCACCGATGCGTGGACGGCGAGCGGGCTGCCCGGTGGGCTGGCGATTAACTCCGCGACGGGGGCAATCAGCGGCACGCCGACCGCGTCGGGCACGTTCACGGTCACGGTGACGGTCACGGCGGGCACGTCGGCCTCCGCGAATTTCACGGTCGTCATCGCTGCGGCGGCGGTCTCGTCACCGTCGCCGAGCAGCACGCCCACGGCGACCACCGTCATCGAGTGACGCCGCCCCTGTCTCACCGAGGCGTGCAGGCCGCTGAGGCGCGCAGGCCGCTGAGGCGCGCAGGCCGCTGAGGCGCGGAGCCGGTTAGCCCGGTTCCGCACCCCAGCGGGCGCCCCCGTGATGTATCGCCTGAAGGCCCAGAAGTGCGTCAGGTCGTCAAGCGCCCAGGACCACCGCCGTGATGCAGGGTCATGGCAGGTATCAGGATGGCGAGCCGCCGCACGCGGCGCATCCATGACGCATCCTTGAGATTTTGGGGCCGCCACCCTGAGAATTCACCAAGAACGCGCAACTAGTGTCTAAGCAGAACCGCCCGCCCGGCCGATCGCATTCGAATAGCCTGTGTGCGCGATTCGGGGAAATCGCGTTGATGTGCGGGACGGGACAGGGGCAAGAAGGCGTGCACGACAAGCAACCCTTAATTCTTGACCGTGACGCCGAGCTTACGGCGATGTCGGCCGCCATCGCGGCCGCGGCCGGGGGACACGGGACCTTGATCGTTGTGCGGGGACCGGCGGGAATCGGCAGGACCACTATTCTCCGCGCCGCGTGCGCGGAGGCCACGGCGCACGGCGGCATGCGCACGCTAAGCGCCCGCGGTCTGGCCCTTGAGCAGGGCTTTGGCTACGGCGTCGTCCGGCAGTTGCTTGAGCCCGCCCACGCCGCGGCTGACCCCGATGAGTGGGACGCGCTGTTCGACGGCGCGGCGCGGCTCGCGCGGCCCGTCTTCGACGGCGCCGAGCCCGGCGGCGCCGAGCCCGGCGGGGCCGAGAGCTCCGCGGCCGGGGGTTCCGCGGCCGCGGGCGGCGGGCCGCACGCCACCGTGCACGGCCTGTACCGGCTCACCGCCAACCTGGCCGCGCGCGAGCCGCTGGTGCTCGCCGTCGACGATGCGCACTGGGCGGACGCGCCCTCGCTGCGCTGGCTGTCGCACCTGGCGGCGCGGATCGACGGGCTGCCGGCCGTGCTGCTGCTCGGCACGCGCACCGGCCCGGATCAGCCCGAGGTCATCAGCGGACTCGCGGACTACCCGGGGTGCGTCCGGCTTGAGCCGGGCCCGCTTGACCACGCGGCCTCTGCCACGCTCGTCAGGGCAAGGCTCGGCGACCGCGCAAGCCCGGAGCTCGGGCGGGCCGTCCACGAGTCCACCGGCGGCAACCCGTTCCTGCTCGACGCGCTGATCGAGGCGATCCAGGCACGCGGCGACGCCGGGCCGGACGCGGCGGCGGTGCTCTCCCTCGGCCCGCGGCCGGTCGCCGACGCGGTGCTGCGCAGGATCGGTCAGCTCGACGAGGACGCCGTCGCGCTCGCCCGGGCGCTCGCGGTGCTCGGCCGCCCGTCCCCGCTGCGCCACGTCGCGACGCTCGCCGACATGGGCCTGCCCAGGGCGGCGCTGCTGACCGACCGGCTCCGCGCCGCGAGCGTGCTCGCGCCGGCGGCGCTGCTCGAGTTCGAGCACCGCGTCGTCAGGAACGCCATCTACGACTCCATGCCGCCCGGCGAGCGGGCCATGGCCCACGCCCGCGCGGCGGCCCTGCTCGAAGCCGACGGCACCGACACCGAACTGGTCGCGGAGCATCTCCTGCGCAGCGAGCCCGGTGCCGCCCCGCACGCACTCGGGGTGCTGCGCGCCGCCGCCGCGTCCGCGAGCCGCCGCGGAGTCCCCGACACCGCGGCGGCGTACCTGCGCCGGGCGCTGGCCGAGCCGCCGCCCGCCGGGGAGCGGGCCGCGCTCCTGCTCGACCTCGGCCTCGCGCTGGCGAGCGATCGCGACGAGGCCGCCGTGGCAGTGCTGCGCGAGGCGGTGGCCCAGGCCGGTGACTCCGGCCGGCCCAGCCGGGCGACGGCGGCACTGCTCTCCTCCGGCGTCCTCGGCGTCTGGGGACATCACGACCTCGCGGTGGAGATCGCCACGGCCGGGCTGCTCGCCGCGGACGGTGACGCGCTCGCCCGGGAGCAGCTCGAAGCGGAGCTGTTCGCGAACTCGTGGGCCAGCGCGGCCGCCGCCCGGCCGGCCTGGGAACGGATTCGGCCCTGGCTCGAGCCCGGCGCCGCCGAACCGCGGGACGAGCCCGGCGCGCTTGACTGGCGCGTCTACGAGGCGCTTGCCGCGACGATCGCCGCCCGCCCGGGCAGCGAGGTGATGGCTCGCTCCGCCCCGGCCCTCGCGGAAGCGACGACCGGCGCAGCGGTGGTCGGTCCACCGGTGGTCGGCGCACCGGTGCCCGGGGCGCCGGTGACCGGAACACAGCGGGACTCGCTTCGCCCGGTCATCGCGCTGCTTGTGCTGATATGGAACGACGAGCTCGGCCAGGCCCGCGCGGCAAGCGACGCGCTGCTCGCCGACGCCAGGGCCCGCGGCTCGATGAACATGGTCGCCACCGTGTACTCCCTGCGGTCGATGATCTTGCGCAGGCTCGGGCGGCTGCACGCGGCCGCGGACGACGCCCGGATGGGGTTCGACTTCACGCTCAAGACGTCGCCGCCGCTGGCGGTCACCTGGGCCGCCGCGTTCCTCGTGGAAGCGCTGATCAAGGTCGGCAGGTTTACCGAGGCCGAGCGGGTCGCGGCGGAGGCGGCGGATCGCCGGCCGCACGGCGAGTGGGTCCACACGGTCATGCTCATCCAGGCGCGGGGCGCGCTCCGGGTCGCGGCGCAGCGGCACGAGGAAGGCCTGGCGGACCTGTTCGCCGCGGCCGAGGGCTGGCGCGCCATCGGCGTGTCCAGCCCCGCCGCCGCCACCTGGCGGATCCCCGCCGTGACCGCGTGCACGGCGCTTGGCCGCAGGAAGGAAGCCGAGCGGCTGGCCACCGAGCAGCTGGAGTTGTCGCTCGCGACCGGCACCCCGGCGACCCTCGGGGTCTCGTTGCGGGTCGCGGCGCCGTTCGCGGCCGACCCGGAGCGCGCCCTGGCCGAGGCCATCTCACTGCTCGAGGCCGCGGACGGCCGCTACGAGCAAGGCCTCGCGCTGGCCGACCTCGGCGCGCACCGACGCCGCGCGGGGCGTCGCAGGGACGCGCGGGACCCGCTTCGCCGGGCGCTTGACTACGCGGAACGGACCGGCGCCGAACGTTTGCGCCGTTACGCGCGGGCGGAACTGCTCGCGGTCGGCGCCCGGCCCCGGCGGGCCGCGCTCACCGGCCCCGACGCGCTGACCAGCGCGGAGCGCCAGGTCGCGCTGCTTGCCGCGGAGGGGCGGTCGAACCGGCAGATCGCTCAGGAGCTGGTGATCACCCAGGCGACCGTGGAGACTCACCTGCGGCACGCCTTTCATAAGCTCGGCATCACGTCGCGCGCGGACCTGCGTGCACGGCTCGACCGCCGAAGTGAGTGAGACTAGTAAGGTGCTGCGCACCATCGAGGTTGACCGGGCCGACGACACCCGGCTGACCGACTACACCCGGCTGACGGACGCCGGCCTGCGGATCCACCTGGAGGCCGAGCATGGCCTGTTCATCGCCGAGGGCACCAAGGTCATCACCCGTGCCGCCGCCGCGGGGTACCCGGTGCGCTCCATGCTCCTCGGCCAGAGCCGGCTGGCCGACCTGCCCGCGCTGACGGAGGCGACCGGGGAGGCGCCGGTGTACGTGGTGCCGGACGACGTCGCCGAGCGCCTCACCGGGTACCGGGTGCACCGGGGCGCGCTTGCCTCGCTCGCCCGCAAGCCGCTGCCCGACGCTCGCGCCGTGATCGAGAACGCGCGGCGGATCGTCGTGCTTGAGGATCTCGTGGACCACGGCAACGTCGGCGCGATCTTTCGCTGCGCCGCCGCGCTCGGCGTCGACGCGGTGCTGCTGTCGCCACGGTGCGCCGACCCGTTGTACCGGCGGTCGGTCAAGGTCTCGATGGGCGCCGTGTTCGCCATCCCTTACGCGCGGATGGCCGGCTGGTTCGACGGTCTCGCGGAGCTGAAGTCGGGCGGGTTCCACGTCCTCGCGCTCACCCCCGACGAGCGCGCGCGGCCGCTGGCCGGCCCGCTGCGGGCGGCGGAGAAGGTCGCGCTGCTGCTCGGCACCGAGGGGGACGGGCTGTCCGGGCGCTGGCTGGACGCGGCCGACGAGGCCGTGCGCATCCCGATGAACCCGGCGGCCCGCGCCGCCGGGGTGGACTCGCTGAACGTGGTGGCGGCCGCCGCCATCGCCTGCCATCTTCTCGTCCAGGAGTGCGATTGACCATGGCGACTCCGGCCCACACCGTCGTGATCGGCGCCAGCGTCGCGGGGCTTCTCGCGGCCGCGGCGCTCAGCCAGGCCGGCCCCCAGGTGACGCTGCTCGACCGCGATACCCTCCCGGACGAGCCCGGTCCGCGGCGCGGCGTGCCGCAGGGCCGCCAGCTGCACGCCCTGCAGGCGCGCGGCGTGCAGGCGCTTGACGAACTGCTGCCGGGACTGCGGGACGAACTGGTGGCGGCCGGCGGCGTGGTCGCCGACATGCAGGGCGACATCCACTGGTACCTCGACGACTACCTGCTCAAGCCCGCCCGTACCGGGCTTGAGGGCATCGGGATCGGCCGTCCGCTGCTTGAATGGCTGATCAGGTCGCGGGTGGCGGCGCTGCCCGGCGTCACGATTACCGACGCCACCGACGTGGCGGGCATCGTGACGGCGGGCGACCGGGTGACGGGCGTGACGGCACGCACCGCGCGGACGCGGGACGCGGCGGCGCAGACCATCGCCGCCGACCTGGTGATCGACGCGGCCGGCCGCGGCTCGCGGACCCCGGTCTGGCTGCCCGAGCTTGGCCGTGCCGCGGTCCGGACCACCCGGGTCCGGGCCGGCGTCAGCTACGTGACCCGCATGTACCGCAGGGACCCGGGTCAACTCGACGGGCGCTTCGGCTCGCTGCTCACCCCGTATCCAGGCCGGCCCTTCGGCGGTGCGGTCCTGCGCCAGGAGGGGGACCAGTGGGTGCTCCTGCTGGCCGGCATGGTCGGCACCGAGCCGCCGGTCGACGAGGACGGGATGATCGCGTACGCCGGCCAGTTCGCCGCCAAGGACATCGCGGCGGTGATGCGCGCGTCGGCCCCGCTGACCGAGCCGCTGAGGTTCACCTACCCGGAGTCCACCAGGTACCACTATGAGGACCCGGGCGTGTGCCCCGACGGGCTGCTCGTCGTCGGCGACGCCTATTGCAGCTTTAACCCGATCTACGGCCAGGGCATCACGGTCGCCGCGTTGCAGGCGCTGACGCTCCGCCGCCTGCTCGGCCGCGCGCACGGCGGCGCGCAGGGCTCCAGCCTGGCCCGGGACTACTTCAAGGCGGCGGGCAAGCTGGTCGACGAGGCGTGGGCGACCTCCGCCGCGGGCGACCTGCGCTTCCCCGCGGCCGAAGGCGAGCGCCGCCCTGGCGCCGGGCTGATCGACGGCTACGGCACGAGGTTCCGCGCCGCCGCCTCGGTGGACCCGTCGCTCGGCGAGACGTTCCTCCGGGTCGCGAACATGGTCGACAAGCCGTCGAAGCTGCTGTCCCCCGGGACCGTGCTGCGCGTCTTCCGCTCGGCGGGAAGGGCGGTAAGAGCGGGCGCTTGATGAGTCGGCGGAAGTCGTTCTGAAGTCTCATGTTCTTGCAGTTAAAAAGGAAGAATTAGCTTCTGAACGTAAGCGGCTGACTCATCCGGGGCACCTGATTTCCAGTCCCAGCCAGGCGGCGAGTCCGGCGATTTCCTCGTTGACCGCGGCCGACATCTCCCCGCTGAACGGGACGTCCTGGTGGATCGCGTTGATGGTGAGCACGCCCGCCTTGCGGTCGGCGGTGGCGTCGAGCTTGCCGACGAGGCGGTCGCCGAACAGGACCGGCAGGGCGTAGTAGCCCCAGCGCCGCTTCGCCGTCGGCTTGTACATCTCCAGCTGGTACTCGTACTCGAAGAGCTCAAGGGCGCGGACGCGATCGTGGACCAGGCGGTCAAACGGCGACAGCAGGGCGGCGCGGCCCGCGAAGGCGGCGCCATCGAGGTACGCCGGGTCGACCCGCCACTGCCCCTTGACACCCTCGACCTCGGCCGGCTCGCCGCTGACGGCGCCGACGGTGGCGGGCTCAACCGAGGCCTCCGGTCCGGCGGCGCGGGCGATGCCGAGGGCCGCGAGCCTGCGCCGGTCCCGTTCCCGCGCGGCCGCCGCCGACGGGATGACCGGGTGGTCGGGGTAGACCCGTTCGGCGAGGTCCCACAGCCGCTCCCGGCCCCTGCGGCCGGCGACCGCGACCTCGCCGCGGGCCACCATGAACGCCAGGAGCCTGGTGACGTTCTTGTTGTTGGTCCAGCCGGTCGACTCCCACGGTTTCACGCAGGTGTCGGGCAGCTCCCTGGACTGGAGCGGGCCGCCGGCCGCGAGCCTGGCGAGGATGTCCCGCCTGCACTGGTCGTTGGCCGCGACCCACGCGCGGATGGCGACCTGCCAGTCGCGCAACGGGCCGGCGCCCGGCCACGCGGCCATGTCCGCCCGGTAGAGCGCCAAGTCCTCGGCCGGGCGCAGGAAGGCCCGCAGCTCGATGACGCTCTGGCGGGCGATCGCCGCCGTCAGGTCGGCGGAGCTGTAGGCCGGCCCGAGCCGCGACCAGGCGACCAGGTCGGCGCTCGGCGCGACCGCGCTGACCGGGTCGAGCTGAAGCATGGCCAGCCGCCGGACCGCGGTCAGCAGGTCCGGCGGGCGCTGGCCGGCTAGTAGCTGGGCGCGGACCGCGACCCGCCGCGCGTCCTGCTTGCTGAGCCGGTGCACCGTGACCATGGGCATGAGCGTACGCGTCAGCCGGCCCGCGCGCCGCGGGCACCGAGGACGGGCTGCCCGCCGCGCCCGCCGCGGAACCCGGCGTCCCATGGCCAGTGCCCCCGGTCGTCGGCGTACACAAGCTGGAGGGCGGAAATCGGCGAAGCCTTGCCCGTGCCGATTCTGTTCCGGGCAGAAAGATCTTGGATCGTTGTGCCCGTCATGGCGGGTACATCGATCCATCATCTTTGAGGCGCGCGGCCATTTGGGCGATTTGATCGATTTGTCCGCCCGCCGATCGGGCGGGCAGGGAAAGCCGGCGGTTCGCTACTCGCCGGCGGCGATCGTTCCCATGGCCGCCGCGACCTGGCGGGGCGAGGAGATCATCGTCAGGTGGCGGCCGGGGACCGCGAGCGGCGCGTGCGCCCCGATGCGACGCGCCGTCGTGGCCTCGTCCGCCGCCGACATCTGCGGGTCGGCGGTGCCGTAGATCACCAGCTTCGGCACCGGGAGCGCGTGCAACGCGGTGAACTGGGCTCGTGTCAGGCTGGGGATGCCGTGCCGCAGCGTGTAGGTCAGCGCGCCGGCGAACCCAGGCTGCTGCAGCGGCAGCCGCCAGGTTTCCACCCCGGCCGCGTTCAGCGACGGGCACCGCGGACCGCACTGCGCGGTGTAAAGCTGCCTGATCAGCCAGTCCTGGTCGAGCGCGAGCCGCAGCAGCGACGTGCGGTACGGGTCGATCAGCAGCCAGCCGAGGAAGCCGGGCCCGCTCAGCGGCGTCGCGTCGCCGTCGAGGAACACCACGCCCCGCACCGCCCGCGCGCCGCCGGTCAGCGCCGCGAGGCCGACGACGGCGGCACCGCTCGAATGCCCGACCAGCAAGGGCGCGTTGGCGCCCGTCAGGCCCTTGGCCGCCAGGAACGCGAGCAGTTGCGCCGCCAGTCGCGACGTGCTGTACGACGGGCTCGGCGCGCTGTACCCGGTTCCGGTGAGGTCGATCGCGAACACGCGGTGATCGGCGCCGAGGACCGGGCCGAGCGCCGCGAACGTGTCCGCGGTCTCGAACGCACCGGGCACCAGGACGATGGGCGTGCCCGCCGTGCCCCACTCGCGGTACCGCGTATCGAAGCCACCGCCCCGGGCCATCAGCAGTCCCGACGGCCGAGGCGCGGGACCGTCGCTGGAAAAGTTGTAGCCGAAGCTCGCCACGGTGAGCGCGACCGCGAGCACGATTCCGGTCAGCAGGAACCAGCGCACGAGTCGCCACCCGCGCGCGAGCCAGCCGCGCCTCGGCCGGCCTGGCGCGCCTTGGCCGTCCAGTTCGCTGACGAAAACGGATGGCAGGCCGTCGCACCACGTCGTGGACTCGCTCATGATGCGCACCAACCTAGGCCGTCGCGCCCGCCAGGTCACGCTTGCCGCGTCGACCACATCGACGCCGGTAATTCCTGGGTGCGCCGCCGCGCGATCGGTGGCAGATTATGAGTGGTTATGTCGGCCGTGTCCCGTCACCGTCCCGATGCTCAGGGAGGCGCGATGAAGAGCCCCGTCGCCCACTGGGGATCCAGGGAGTGGCAGAAGAGCATGGACGCCCTCGTCTCGGACCCGGCGCACCCGCAGGCCTTCCCCTCGAAGTACCCGATGGACCTGATGGGCAGGATCCGGGTCAAGCTCTGTGCCGAGGACGGGAACCTGGTCGGGTACGGGTTCGGTGGCCAGCGAGTGGTGCTGCCGCGCGAGTCGGTGGGCGCGGTGAACACCGTCAGCGCGTTCCGCGCCGGGCACGTCACGCACGGCCGGGCGCTGCTCGTGCTCGACCACGACGACAAGATCCTGCTGCGCGCCGACGGGCTGTGGGAAACCTACGGCGAGGTGAAGAAGGTGTGCCGCGCGGCCAGGGTGCCCAGTCCGACGCACATATGGGCGGGCACTTCCACCGCGCGGGCCCGGCGCAGGACGACGCGGCAGCCGCCGGGTTACGCGAAGGCGCCGGGCTACGTCAAGCTGCGCACGAACCCGCGCGGCGCCGCGCTGCGCGTCCTTGCCCTGCTCGTGCTCTACCTCACGGCGGCCGGGCTCGGCGGGCTCATCGGCGTGCTGCCCGCGGTGGCGCTCCCCGAGTGGTTCGGCGCGGTGCGGACACTGATCGGCATCGTCGGCGTCCTGTTCGGCATCGCGGGCGGCCTGTGGGTGGCCGCGGCCATCGCGCACGTGCTGTCCGACGCGGCCCGGTGGGCGGCGATCTCCTGGGTGTCGGGTGCGCTGGCGCCGCCCGCGCGCTTCTTCGCCCGCCGCCGGGAGCACGCGGGCGCCTGGCTGGTCGCCGCGAACGTGGGCCTCGTGCTCCTTGTCCCCGCGCTGGTGGGCTGGGGACCTGGCGTCGGCATCGCCTCGCTGGCCCACGGGTTCCGCGACGCGTCGCTTGTCGCTGATTTGCGCGCGAACGGGATCACGATCCCCGGGACGCTGATCGACGTCCCGCGGTACTCGACCAACGACAGCGGCAACACGACCGAGACCGATGTCCCGACGCTGTCCTTCCTCGGGCACGAGACCACCGACCCGTCGATCGGCGGCCGTCCGCTGGCGCTTGACGCTTCCGACCCGCTCAACACCGACGACCAGGAGACGGTGGTCTTCCTCCCGACCGACTTCGACGTGGCGGCGGCGGAGCAGCAGATCACCGGCTCGGTCTGGCACGGCGCGCCGACGGCCAACCTGATCTCCGGCGGCCTGTTCACGCTGGCGCTGCCCCCGCTGGCCTGGCTGCTGGTGCTCCGCGTGCGCCGTCGCCGCTGGCGCCGGGCCAAGGTGTTTGTCGACGACCTGACCACGTGAGCGCTTCCCGCTGGTCGCGTTGAGGGCCAGCGGGGCCACCGCGATATAAGTGACGCATGACGGAAAAAGCGGCACAGTACGTCCCCGTGGACGACGCCGGGGCCCTCGCGCTTGCGGTCGATGGTTGCCGGGCGCTGGCCGCTGCGGGCCAGGCGGACATGGTGTGGGGACACCCGAGCGTCCGCGACCCGGCAGGCCGCGGCGTCTGGATGAAGGCCTCCGGCTGGGGCTTCGAGGAAATCGACGCCGGCCGGATCGTGCTCGTCTCCCCGGACGGCGAGGTCCTGGCGGGCGCCGGCCCGCGGCACATCGAGTACCCGATCCACACCGAGATCATGGCCGCCCGCCCGGACGTCGGCGCGGTCGTGCACACGCACTCCTCGGCGGCCTGCCAGTTCGCGGCGCTCGACGTGCCGCTGCGCCCGCTTGACCACGCGGGCTCGCTGTTCTGCTACCCCGACATTCCCCGCTTCACGCTGACCGGCGGCCTGATCAAGTCCCGCGCGCTCGGCCAGGCGCTGGCGGAGGCGCTTGGCGACGCGGTCGCGATGCTGCTGCCGCAGCACGGCATCGTCACGGTCGGGCCCGACCTCCCCGCGGCGATCATGGCGGCGGTCCTCCTTGACCGCGCCTGCCACACCCAGCTCACGGCGATGGCGGCGGGGCCGCTGCGCGTGTGGGGACCGGAGGAAGACACGGTCGCCAAGCGCGCGGACGTCTGGTCGCCCAGGCAGCTTCAGGCGGGCTACGAGTACCTGCTGCGTCAGGCCTGACCGCCTCGCGAGGGCACATCATGCGCCTGCGATCTTTTGCTTTTGCTCATTGATAAGCCGGGCGGATTCGGCGATGAAGCGGTCAGGATTCTGCCGGTACTGAGCGAACGTGGGCGCGGTGACCTGGCGGAGGATCGAAGCGACCGTACGCCGGGTGAGTCGTGTCCGCGTCGCGATCTCGCCGATGAGGTCGTAGCCGACGTGGGACGCGGTCGGCACGGTCGCGGCGTGGGCGGTCGATCCGGTGGCGGTGAACCCCGTACGGTCGGTCGGCCGCTGCTCTCCCGTCTGCACGACGTAACGCAACCCGCCGACCATGAGCCGGTCGTTCAGCGTACGGATGGACCGGCCAATGAGGTCGCCGGAGTCGAACTCGACAGGGCGCGGGACAGCGTTGGCGGTCTCCGCGGGAACCGGCGATCGCTTCGTTCTCCGCCCGTCGGCAGGTACCGGGTACGAGCGCGGTCGGTTGCCGGTCGACTCGCTCACCTCGCGCTGCAGCCCGTCGACAAAGGCGGTGTACGACTCGTCCGTCACGACCGTCAGCTCGTTGATCGAGTGCACGGTGGCGGGATTGTCGGTCCGTTCGCCCCGCTGATCGACGGCCAGGCGCAGCCCGCGGCCGATCTCCTGCCGCCGCGAGACGGTGTTGTCGCTTCTCTTCAGCATCCCGAGCACGAACACGTTGGGGTTGTCCCAGCCCTCGCGCAGGGCCGAATGGGAGAAGATGAACCGCACGCGTTCGTCGAGCGACAGCAGCCGCTCCTTGTCCCGCAGGATCAGGTCGTAGGCCGCGACGTCGGTCGACTCGCCGCTCCGCTTGAGGTCGCCGTCGATGGCCCGGCCGGTCTTCTTGTCGACGGAGAAG
>Ga0335075_10001258_pt1 | contig 42083 bp, 40 predicted proteins | sample Lox_Sample_24_FD_206723 | JGI IMG/M metagenome (GOLD analysis project Ga0335075, IMG submission 206723) | Soil microbial communities from Loxahatchee National Wildlife Refuge, Florida, United States - Lox_Sample_2.4 | ecosystem: Environmental > Terrestrial > Soil > Wetlands | place: USA...
CTATTCCCTTGCCGATACCTTTGATGAGGCCGGCGGCACCTTCTTTCTCGGCTCCGCGAAGTGGCTGTGTGATCAACCCAGAGATTCCATCGTAGAAACCGTACCCAAATTCCTGCCAATGTCAGTAGGTTCTTCTTTCAATCGGGTGATTGTCACTAGTAAGCTTACTTTTCCGGCCGCCTTTAAACCACTTTGGAGATCCGTGACCTTTTCCTGAGGACGTACGGTATCGTCGCCATACAATTTCGGTGCATTATGAAAACCACGCGCGAGTCCGAGAGAAAAATCCATCGGCGATTTTAGACCAGCCCCGACAATGCGAGATATTCCTTTTCCGGTACCGATTGCCGAATCAAGTGTGATATTGCTGGGATCAAATTCTTTCTTTTGCCCTCTTGGTGATGAGGAACGAGAGTCAGGTTTTCTATCTCTGGACCTAGACCTGGACCGAGACCGGGACACCGTATCACGTAAGGCCTGCCTTAATGATGATCCGCGCGGTAACGAGGTAGCTGTTGCCGTACTCGTCGCCGGAGTTTCAGCTGAAAAGCTCCGCCCCATTGTGCTGTCACTACCATTAGGTGGAGATATATCAGATGGGGCGGATAATGAAGACCGCAGCGTAGAAGTTTCACTTGTCTGGTCCGCTGCTTGGCGAGACGCACTAACCGAAGACACATCCATTTGGGATGGAGTTTGAGATACAGACGCTAGCGACTCAGTTATTCCTGACGGGGTCCCAGTATTTGAGTCTCTTGTCCTTCCTCTAAAGGCTTTGAAGATTTCAACCGGGAAATCTGCGACTCCCATCGTCAGACTTGCTATGGTACCCAAAAGGGCTGAAGCTCCACCGGAGATAGGATCCCATGGCCCATCGTCGGTATCATATTCACGGGGTCGATAACTGCAATGTGTTAGCGATGCAATATTTAGCGTTCTCCTTAGATATAGCCATAGGCGACGAAATGCTCGATAATGGGACTCAATCAAAGATAAGAGACACCAATTGGGGAAGGCCTTGAAGTGGCCAAGAAAGAAAATAAACGTACGGCTTGAGGTCTGCAAAGTCTAGAAGGCCCTCCCTTGCTAGAACCGTTGCGGCCAAAGCACTGAGCCGAGTTTGCGTTCTCTTCACTCGCCAAACAGCAACTCTGCTGGGGGCTAATGAACACCGGAGATTTGGTACGTCCAAATGATCGTGAAAGCTTTTCCCGCCGACTTCAGTACCTTTTTCTTCACTAATACGTGCACCAAATTCTTTCGCTTTTTCCAGAGTCTCTGGCCTTAGAGCTTCAACCAGAGCTGCGGCTAGTCTGTCCGTGGATAGTTGCTTAAATGGAATAGGCTTTGGGCCAGCTCCTGCTCTGGCAATCATTGATCCCCAAAATGGCTGGTCTCCGAAGAAGGGAACCACGACGGTAGGCCTGCCCAAGGCGATACCAGCGGCGGTTGTTCCAGCACCACCGTGGTGGACAACGCATGAGACGTGTTTGAAAAGCCAATCATGTGGCACATTTCCTAGCATGTAAACGCCTTTTGGGACTCTAAGCTGGTCTCCACCAAGTCCACCCCAGCCTTTTGACACTAGGGCGCGCACCCCCGTTTTCTTGACGACTTCAAATATCAATTTGGTCAGAGCGTTTGGATCTTCTACAACAATTGAACCGAAGCCGATATAGACTGGAGGAGGTCCTTCAGCTAAGAAGGCTGCAAGGTCTGGGTCTGGATTATAGGAGGAAGCGAGAGATAGGAAATAGAATCCTGAAATAGAGATGTGCTGGCCCCAATCTTTGGGTTTAGGAATAAGCGCTGGCGACCTGATAGTAATGTTAGAATTTTAAAGATATCAGAAATCAAACTTCGCGATAATATCATAAAACACACCAGCAATATGTGTACGGGATTCTCAAGCGACTTAACACTCCAGGCGCCCAGATCAAACTTATGGGGTCGAGGCCCAAAGCTCTCTCACGGAAGCGGTTGATAACATCTCCGAGACCTTGCCAGGTCATCATTTCGACCAAGGCATAGGAGATGAAATTTGTCATGTTCACATCCGCATTAGAGGATTGGATATTGGCTAGCGGATGGGGAAATGATTGTGTTGGAGACCAAGGCATACTAGAGAGTCACTAATCAGTACACTATCTTCGCGCCTCAATGAGAAATGAACAGGATTGCCAATGGCCTTGTGAAGAATTAAGATAGACATACGTAAACATTATGTGAAGTGGGATACCCAACTTCTCGGCTATATGAATATGAGCAAAGCTTGGAGGATTAGCAATGATGGCATCTGCAATGAATGGACGCTCTAAAGGGCTAGTATCGTAGTTTATGGTGTTCTCGAAGCTGAACCGGTCCTCTTCACTACTGCTCTTACGCGTTGGTGCGCTGAGGCCATCCCCAGCCTCGATGCAGGATCTCCAGCATCCTAGGACTATCTCCTCCATGCCTTTCCTCCTCTTGCCGACATCACCGCTTTTCAGCGAGTCAAAGCCCGGCATCAAGCCAGGATTTTTCACCATAAATGCCATAAGTTCTGCGGGATCACCGCCGATGCTGAAGAATTCGAGTCCATTTTCTTCCACGAAAGATTGAAAAGTTGGATGTGTTGCTAGACGTACTCGATGCCCATAGGTTGACTTCAATGTCTTTCCAAGTGCCACGAAGGGCTGGACATCTCCCCTGGATCCAACTACATGGATGACAACATTTAGTTGCGGGGGTGGTACCTGGCCAGGTTGACCTCCAAGTGCTGGCGGAATATATCCTGGAGGTAAAGGGGTTTGATTTTCTTCGACTGCCAGAGAGAGCTGGTTTCTTAAGGCCGGAACAAGTAGTTCTGAGAGTCGGCGTGTTTTTTGGTTGATATTGATGTTAACACGCCCATCATCTGCGTGAGAGGAAGTGATCAGTATGTGAAAGACGCCGAGAATCCGCAACAAAAGGTTTTGGCTGGATGACATACCAGTGACTTTGGCTTGTGTATCAAATCCATCTTGACTTATGTCTATTTGGTCGTGCCTCTCGCTATATGCAGGTGGAGCTTGAAGTTGTGACGAGCTTGAGCTATACAATGTATTAGCTAACTAGCTCAGCAACAGAGTTTGTTTACTTCTGACGTCAAGCCATGATGTTCACCACTTAAGGATTTGTGAAGGTCATGTTGTTGTCGAGATGGTCGGCGGTCTCTTGTTGAAGCATTGCCAGCAACGGCGGCTTCTGCCTGGGCGATGATCTCTGGTAGGAGAGCTGTGTCTGGGCTGGCTGGGTCAGACTCGGTGGTAGGTTTCGGCGCCATGCTCGTAGGCTTGCTTTCAGGAATTGGGGGAGGACGTTAGAATTCTACTGCTTTATGCCTGAGAAAATGGTCAACAGCTGCCTATGGCTGCATTTCTAGTGAAGGGGTAATAGTGACGACATCTGGGAAGCCTAGGCCTGGCCCAACTACCCGCCACACAGATTGTGATAGTTTACTTACCCTGCATATGGGAAGCTCGATGATCTAACAATTCTATCACAGAAGAGGTTCGGATTCAGAAGCAGTGCTGTGGCTTGACCTTTTCACATGCACGACGGTGACTGTGTAATCAGAGTTGATTAGTCAGGGTGCTGTCGAGAGGAAAGCGATTCGTGAAAGATGAAGCCACTCGAGAAAAGTCGTTCATTGGTTTTGGAGAAAATAGCAACCTCCTTCATGGCATTGGGGCAATCAAGGCCTGCTGGGGGCAGGCATCTGACGACAGACCGATAAGGATAAGCTTTAGAGTATCCCTGTCTGTGGCTTTCCCGGTTCTTGGGGGTCTGCCCGATGCTCTTACTGGACCGACGGTGGTCATTTTCGGTGACAACAGGTAGAGATTAGGCGACTATTTAGAGAGAAATCCTAAGGACAGTTCAGCTGATACGTCAGGATTCGGCGACGGATACCCAGTGGGCGGAAAGTGATACAGGCACTACAATAGGTATTTTATAGGTGCGGGTTCGAAACAACATGGCCACTAGCACCTAGTCGCCATTTTATATACTAGTCTGACACAAGGAGTATTGCCCGTAAATTGTGTAGCACACTATGTGGGAGGTCCTAAGAGTATGTAGCATACTGACCTCAAGTACGCAGATGCAGAATCAGAATGAAAGTTCGTACAAGGCCTCCAAAATAAACCAACACGTGTAGAAAAAAGAGCCTTTGTACTCCATCCACAATGCTCGTTTGAATCATAAATCCACTATGCCATGCAAAATATCCTTCCTACCTTATGCAGCCCATACGCCGTAGTAACAAATATGTAAGCATCCCAACATTAAGTCGTCTGAGGGAGCTCTGTTCACGAGCTCATCTTCTTCCTGCCAAATATAGACCGCGTTCGAGATTTATTGCGACGTTTTTGGTCAAGCGGCTCGACAAACTCCTTCTGATCACCCTTGTCCCTATATTTGGACTTGTATATCCTGTTCACGTATCAAAAGTGGTCCATTAAAAGGTAAAAGTTCACCGTACCAGCTATTCCCCACCATACTGATGCCTTTGCTCTCAGCCATGCGGTAGAATCTAGCACTCTTTTTGAGGTCCTTCTTGCACCCAATTCCTTGAGCGTAACAAAAACCTGCTTCTGCAAGAGCATCACCATCACCCCAAGCTGTATCAGTAGAGTTAGCAAGTACACTTTGCAGTAAGAAGCATATTACACAAACCACCTGCGATTTCGAAACATCGTAAAGCGAGTACTTTATCTTGCTCAATTCCCCAGCCATTCATGTGACTAACGCCGAGTTCATATATACTCAGTGCAAACTGTGCCTTCCGTGTCTTCTGCTCCATGGCATCGACTGACCTGCCCCCTTTCTGAAGGTCCTCATCATCCGCAACTTCTGAGAATGCAGAATCAGCAGCTTTTCTAAGCCATTGAACCCCTTCCCGTTGGTTAGGCCGCATGCCCCAGCCATGCCTACAAGCCAATGCGTACAGCAACATTCCCGTCGGATGGTTTTGACGTGCGGCTATCCTAAGATGATATGTTGATTCATTCAATGACCCCTGTTCATGACATTTAATTCCCTTAGTGACATGCTCTTCCGCAGACATATCCATGGAAGGTACCAGAGAATGTTGGGATCGAGCCTTCACGGTGCTTCCAGATCCCACCGATGGTGTTGTAGAAGGTCGATTCGCTCTTGTCACTGAAGGCTGTGGTCCTTGAAATTTATCTGTGTTATGATCATGCTGTGAACGGTATTGATCATGTGATGACCTAATAGGGAATGAATCCGAGAGCTCTGGTACACTTGTTGACGATGCTTGGCCGAGAGACGATGTGGAAGGCCTGGAAGGCGGAGAAGGCGGGGTGGTTATGGACCTTGAAGGGTAAGGTTGGACATTGCTGTAAGATATCGTCGGTTGCTCCCAACGAAATTCTGCTGGTGGGTGACTTCCCTGGAAGATCCTTGAATTTCTCTGTAGCATCTTTCCCCGAGGCAAAGAAAACCTAGAATAGACATAGGAGGGAGCGCCAGGTGAAATATTGTTATTTTCAGGAAGTTCCTCGCTGTGCATACTGATAGGAGTATGAACTGTATCATCGGCAAGAATGAATGGCTGGCTATCTGATGAGGCCTTTCTGGAAGGCATTTCGAGGGGTGGTTCGCTCGCCCTGCTGAGAGGTCTAGAAAAATTGAAGGTCGGTCGTGACAGACGACTGCCGGTGATGGAGAGGTCAGAACTGACAGATGGGGATCTTGGAATCGGGTGCATGAAAGGCGATACAGGGGAATTGGATAACCCATTGCCCAGAGATAGTTTCCGCGATTCGGACAAAAATGAAGCTCCTAGCGAGCTGGCATAGTCGTCGTCAGAGCCGTCAGCAGACTGTGACCAGACACTGGGCGTCTTCTGGGCGAAGGGAGATCTAGGAGGAGCTAAAGCCCGAGAATCATAACCTCGCGACGCCGATGACGTATTGCGGGCTCGCTGCGAAATTTGATCTCGCTGTCTAGTGGAATCGACGCTTGGTCGTGCCGGAAAATATGATGGAGAAGACTCCCCTCTTCTATCAATCTCACGCTCAAGGGAAACTGGAGACTGTTCCCTGCGAATGCCGAAGTCAGGTATGGATCCGTGCGGCCTCCTACCTCGATTATATTCTTCATCTTGCGCAAGGAATTGAGGAGAAGCAACATCAGTTTTTGCAGGTGGGACGCGACTCAGACGAGGATAGACGGAAATTGGTCGCAAGCCGGAATCCTCTACCTCTGTTTTAAGACCAGGCACAGGGACAGAAACTTGCGATTGCTGACTTGAATTGCTAGCCAAATTCTCAGTAGATATCGAGCGAAAATAACCTTGTCGGGGTAGATTGAAAGAATCCTCGATAGTAAGGGGCGGAAGGCGGCTCAGACGCTTCCCATTGCTAGCAGTCTTTTCGAGCTGCTGGGCCAGGAGTCGACTTTGCGCAGCGAAAGCATCGAGAGGAGATAGCTCAGGCGGTACTTCTCCTGCGACGTGAAGACGTGGAGAGGTCAGGGGTCGGAGGGATGGAGAGCTGCCACCCAAAGGACCATGCGAATGCGACCTTATGTCGATGAATGTTGGTTGTGTAGCCATGCGTTAGAGCAGATATATCCACCGCACAAAGTGCTCTCAAGTTTTAGGTTATAAAACCCTCCACACCCAAGTTGAATTCGTGGTTCTAAACGGTCTAATGGAAGCGCGGTACACATAGGTCATGAATGAAGAGCGGTGGCGTGCGTGAGGCGCGAAAGCGAATACGGGGTGTCTGTTCCGGGGGATGTTACAAAAGTAAATCACCATACAATATGTTCAAACCGAATTATTCCAATTAATGAGTGACGAGAAAGGAGTGTCGATATGAGAAAGTAACGTTGCGACAAGTTCAAAATTCAAATATACTGCGATGCGAAGAGGTGGGTTAGTGCTGGAAGGGAGGAAAGATACAAAGCGCAATACGGGAAAGTAGTAGCAGACGCCCCTGAGATGTCGAGCCAATCCTGACAAGGAGGCGTCGTTATTATTAGTTTCCCCTCAAACCCCTGAAACTGCCATTTGCGGGGCTAAGCTGAAACGGAATCTCCCCATAGTAACTCGCATCCGAGGCAAGTGTCTCTGTTTGGTCGAGAGAAACGCCACCCAATCTCGAAAGTTGCTTCGAAATCATATTCTTTTACCAACCAACGCGGTAATGCCTACTTTTTCACTTGCAAGACGTTTGATTCCCAAACTTTCGGACTCATTGGCTTGCATTTCCTTTTGCTTCAATTCCAAATTCAGGCGTGTCCTTTTCGCCACCCTCTGTGCCTATGCAATTTTCACCGCGTGGCAATTCAATTCATCAAGGTAGTCAAAGTTGTTGATCGAGGCTTGAAAAATTTGGAGGAATCTTATAACACAATACAAGACCATACTTCAAGATACCATATACAACATTCCAAACGCCACCCAGATGCTTGATCTCCCTGCGATATGCATATAGAGGAAAATAATCACAGAGTTTTTGACTGCATCTTCTTTAGTCGGGATGTTCCTTCGTACACTCCTCGATCTACTGCCGCCGCCACTGTCAATGTTCCTCCGATAATTGCACATAGTCCAGTAAGAAAACCTGTAAGTGTCTTGCTTCGTTCCTCGCGATTGATTACTTTCATTGGAGATATATCCTGTATTAACTTAGCCATTGACTCATTCATATTCTGGGTATGGACTCACATAGGAAAAGAAGACGCCGGGGATACCACCAGTCGAATGCAGGCGCTCCTTATGACCATCCTGCGAGTCATCTCCACCTCGAAGACTCCTTTTGTGGCTAGTGACAGAGTATTGATGGGTCTCCACACTGCCACCGTCTGTGTACCCGTAGCTTCCAAGTCCAACATTATCTCCAACTTCGTTTCGGCTATGAATTTTGCTTTCCCATCCAAGAGGTAAATACGATGTTGGGACAACTTTTACAAAGTACATGAAGTTGTACGCCGGTTCGGTGGTCTCTTGTTGAGTACCATCAAGAGGATTAAGATGATGGTTCGTCCAAGGCATCTCCTTTGCGCCATATTTCTTCGACAAGTCTTCTGGCAATTGCGGTCCGAATCGAAGGTGATGTATGATATGCGAGAACACATGACCGCCTTCTACAGGTGTATCGAAGTAGTTATTGAGATCATGTACGTGCATGTTGCCATTGCTGAAACTCCGCCCCGGTGCAATATGGAAGTTGCCAATGACCTTGTTGACTCGAAGGCCTCCCTCTATCCGGCAACCCTCTCTCCGCTGCGCATCTAATCTCTCTCCATAATGTTCACGCTCGCATTGCTCAACGTTCTCGCCACGCCCGAAAGCCCAAGAGACAGAGGCGTACGCCTCCCTAACTTCATCACAAGTATTGCAGCAGCCTGGTTTTCGCGCATTGGGAGGAGGATTCGCACCATAGCATCCGCCACAGTAGGATGGATCAAGATGTGTCGCTTGGTCATCCACAGAGTGCCTATATAACCTTAGTCTATCGAGCTCCTAGATTCGGGTTCACAGACTTACAGATCCAGAGCCTTGATGTCAATCACTGCTCCACCTTCAGAAGGAGGAGCAAGCCTCACTTTGCTGACTCCGTGCACGACTCCGGTTTGTTGTTCTCCAGAGACATCCATGACATCGAGTGTCAATAGCTCGCAGGGGATTCGAGGGAAAGTGATATTTAAATGGATTTCCATCTTTTCGCCTGTACATAAAGCCCACGGTTAGCGTTGCTTCCTTGCACGACAGCGTGCAAACACATGCCTCGGCCCTTATCTACAATCAATTCTGGATGCACTACAATCCGTCGATAATCTGCCCATTCTCCCCACACGAGGTATAGGACGATGAGGAGTGATGCTATTGTGACAATTCCGCCAGAAGTCGTGCGTACTCTGGCCTCGTCAACTGTTTTTGTGAAGGCATCTAGCCTGGTGAATCGCGACTTTGCAGGCATGATGGCGTAGTCAAGTGGACTCGTTCTATAATGAGGGTGAGCGTGATTGAGCCTTGCTGCATAGGCTAGGGGGTCAGGGTACACTAAGGGAATAACAAGGCAAGCAAGTTTGCTTAATTGCTGCACAGATCAATACATTGATTCTGATGGGGGGGAGATAAGAACAAGTTGTGCGACGACAATCGCAGCGATGACAGAGTTCTCGTTCTCGAAATGGACTTCAATTCCCAGAAGAAGACACCTAAACTTTGAAATTCAGCTTGCCTATGGCCCGAGCTTTCTTTCACACGAACCGCGCGTGATAGGCCAATGAATATTTGCATACCTTAAGGCACCCCTGAAGAGTCAGCCTTGTGATTCTTGCTGAGTCATGCTGCAACTTTTGCTGCCTCGTTTTTGTGCCCCGCTGAAATACTTCCAAGATTCAAGTTCTCGAAGCTGAATCCTCAGATGTGTCACAAATTCACAAGTCTCATCAACGGTAGCATCAATTTTGCAACGTTTCCAGCAGCTGTGTAACAACATTCATTCCTTACTTGCTAGTTTGCATGGCCGTATCTCGGAAACATTCTACACAGGCAACGCATTTACCACCTTCACTTTTCATCTCGCACTCTTTTGCACAACTTCATTAATCGACCGCCACTTTAAAACGCTTCATAGGCTAGCTTTATTATGTTTCCCCGCTCTTCCACGCCTCCAACTGGCCCAAGAGGCTCTTCTCCTGCAAGACGTGGTATTGGCAGGGGCGGAATACAAAAGCGCCGCGGAGGCCCTCCTAGAGTCGATAAAGATGGCGATTTAGTCATGGATCCGGTAGGAGGAAAGGCGGTGCTAGGCAGTGGTAGTGGTGGTTCGGAAGGAAATAGATCTTCAAGAGCCCGCGCTGCTGGGTGGGGAGGACAAGCTGCTGGCGCATCTCGCGGAAATCATTCAACTCAGCAGAGTCAGCAGGCCATCATTCGGGGACTAGAGTCGCAGCAAGCGAACATACTAGAGTCACGCGTCAGCCAAAGCACTTTTTCAGAACACGGCGGGCCTGGACGAAAAGATTGGCAACGTGATCTTCAGACTCCTCTTACATCTCTTCGTGTTCGAGGCTTGAAAGAAAGTAAAGCCGCCTCGAATTTCGATGGTGGCTTAAAGGATTTGCTGAGCTTCTTGGAGCGGAAGGCGAATGGACAAGATGTCGAATCTCACAGAGGAGTTAGGATTAAGAAGGTATGTTTTATCGTCAAGGTCGCGGAATCTCCAGGAGTCATGCAACCTCCTCTTGGCTACACATTTCTCCCCAAGCCAGGTAGGGCACGAGGCGGCCGAATTCGACAACTGGTAGCTCACGCTTCCTGTGATATCCAGCCAAATCCAAGGTTAAAAGCCTTGCTAACATCAGACAGTCATACATGGAGGGAGATAGTGTAATCATCACAGCAAACCCGGAAGATTTGGCAAGGATACTGAAGCTCAATAATTTTAAATTTGCTGGATCAACTCTTAATATCGAACCTCATCAGCTCCCTGGTTCGTCGGGTAGGGACGAGGAAAACTTGTCCCAGGAAGCTAAGAAAACTCAGGAGCGAATTAAGAGTATCCTTAGCGCTCGGTATGACATAAATCTTAAGCTACTCAACCTATCGCGCTTAGGTCAGGACCCGGGCCTTGTGCAGATGGGTATGTTCGATGCAAAAAACAGGATTTCGAAGTTGTTTCCGGTTCTCATGGTGGTTTGCGATCGTCTGTTCAGTTCAGCACAGGAAAAGCGGGACGCCATACTGAGTGTTACCCTTGCAGAGAACGATCTTGATAGTATCTCAAATGTCACCACCCTGGCGCAGACCTTTCCGGACTTGCAGAATTTAGATCTATCACGAAATAAAATTGCGGACCTTCAAGCTTTAGGCGGCTGGAGATGGAAATTCCGGAAGCTTCAAAACCTTAAACTAACAGAAAATCCGATTGAGCACATCTTGCCAGGTTACACGGAAGAGATCGCAATGTGGTTCCCCACTCTCCAGATCCTGAATGAGATCCAGATTAGGACCCCAGCGGAGGCAGCCGCCGCTACATCTGCCGCGGCTAAGCCTATTGATCAATCCCGCAGCTCTGACCAGGTATCTCCAATACCGATAAGTGGACCGGATTTCCGCGATGTCAATCAGATAGGAGAGGGATTCCTAAGGCAGTTCTTCAACCTCTATGACAAAGATCGAGCCACTCTTGCGAATAATTTCTATGATGCAAATTCGACACATTCGCTTTCTATCAATATTTCCGCCCCACGATCGGAGGAGGGGGCTTCGTCACATCCATTTCCCTCTTCTGCTTTCAATAATTCTCGTAATCTGGTCAAAGTTAAGGCTCTTCATGGGCAGATGTCCAAAATTTTCCGTGGAGTGCAAGCCATTAAATCCTTTTGGGCTGAGCTTCCTCCAACCCAGCATCCGGATCTTCCGACACATACTGCAAAGTATCTTGTGGATTGTCACCCACTTTCTGGACTCCTGGATCCGATGGGGCAGAGTCCACGAGGCGTGGATGGCCTGGTTTTGATGGTGCATGGCGAATATGAGGAAGTAGATTTGTCAAAAGCACAACGATTTATGCGTAGCTTTTCAAGAACGTTTGTGCTGGGGCCTGGATTACCGGCGGGTCCAGCTATACGTGTTATTAGTGATATTTTGGTACTTCGAGCATGGAGTCCTTTGGTACCAGCATCAAGCGGCCAGAGTGCGTCAACGATATCAGTAATGCCGGCAGCAGAGTCGACACGGGAGGTTGTTTTGGAGCAATTAGTCCTTCGGACTCAGATGACTCCTGAATACGCGAGATTATGTTTGGAGGAGACTGGATGGGATCTACAAAAGGCCGTTGTTGCTTTCGATGCGAATAAGGTACGTCTTGAACTGGCAGTCTCCTGATAAGTTGATATCCATCATAACGGAATTATGCAGTCCAAACTACCTGTTCATGCATTCATGACTCCGAGTATGGCTATAGCTCCTTAGGGACAATTTCAGCGTCTGGGTGACTTCGAATATCAATATGGAGCATCTTCAAGTCCTTACGGAAGTACTCGCATAAGAAATAAGAGTGCTGATACAGCGGAGGCCTACCATGGACCAGATGATAGAGCCATAGCCATAGTAGTACCATTAGCGGACAAGAATCTACCGGCAAAAAGGCACATATACACTGTTTACCATCTACCCTAGAAGATATCGTTGTATGATTGTAGCTTGACCGGATCGTCTTGCTCAGACAGCTGAAGGTAAGATATTACTTTCGGGAAGGGCATCAAGGGTAGTTACAGCATTTGGATCACTGCGGGGAAACCATACTAAGAAGCATAAACCAAATCATATATGCAAGAAAATTCCTGAAAGGAAGGCCCGATCAGTTCAGAAAGTATTATTATGGTGGCGCTATCTCCCAAAATAGACACATATAAAAGGTAATTACAGCAATGATTTATGGAAGTTGTCCAATACCAGCGCCACCGTTTGCATTAAAGGCCTGCCGCGCTTCAACGTTCGCAATAGCGCTTTGTAGAGCGCTGGTAAGATCAATGTGGAACAAAGGCCTGTTGACGCTATTGACGACGGCTCTATGAGGACGTTTGGTGACAATAGCACCAGTCTTGTAAACTTCGTTGTCAGAGCTACCAGGTCCGTCGTTATTAATGACATCGTTGACGGTACTGACATGTTGAGCATCCTTGGTATGTTGTCGGGTCTTCTTCTCGTTAGCGTTGGCGATGGCCTCGGCGACACTGGCAGCAGATTCGGAACCACCAATCTCCGCCACGTTGAAAATGGGTTTCCAGCGATGCCGAATGTCGTGCTTCTCGGAAGGATACCCAAAGCCTGCGCTTACCAAAGCCCGTTTAGTCCATGGGTTGTTGATGCAGGCGAAATGCCAATCTACAACATCCGGTGCAGCGTATCTGTCAAGTTGGTTACGAACGTCGATCAATTGCTGCACGGATGTAATATCAACGTTGTTGACGGAGCTGAAGTCGAGGATGATTGCTTTGAGCGTTGGTCGATCCTCATGCGTGTCGGCAGTCTTGCCGTGACGAGGGCCGGGATCATTCCACGGGCGATCACCAGGTCTTGGATATGAGTTGGGATTTGTCAGCCTTGTGTGATCGAAGATATAGTTTGTTAGGTGGTCTAGGTAGTGATTGGCGTTAGGATAATTAAATCCCTCAGAGAACCTATAGATGAATATTCCATCATAAGGATTCTTAACCTCGATATCGGGGTTCGAACCGTCACCGTGGTCAATTGGAATAAAGATGTAGCGAGGATCAATAAACGTCCCGCTATTATTGGGCGCACTATGATCTCCAAAAGCTTCCTGCTGCTTGAAATCATCTCCAATGATATGATCGCCGATTACGGAATAAACGTTGACTTGGCCCAAAAATCGTCCTTTCGCCTTCAGCACACGGTAAAGGAGGACGGCTGCGGATATGGATATCGTACAGTAGATGCCATTTTCGATCGATGAGAAGACTGTGACGATAACTCCAACAAAGAATATTATGACCTCCAACGGTGAGACGCGCCAGAATCGATAGACGGTATTTGGAGGGGTTATAAGATCGCCGACGGCATGAATGATGACTGCCGACAGGCTTGCGTTCGGAATCCAATAAAATAATGGAGGCAAAACGTATATTGCTAGGAGAACCACGATGGCCGTGATCACGCCTGCAAGGGGGGTACGGACGCCGGCTTTTGACTTGATAGCTGTACGGGAGAAGGACCCGGTGGCCGGATAAGCTCCCAGAAAAGGGCCTAAGATGTTTGTCACCCCGATAGCTACCAGTTCTTGGGAGGGATTAATGATGTAGTTGTTGACTCTTCCAAAGGACTTCGCTATGGCAATGTGTTCAATTAACATGACAATAACGATGGCAGGTAGTTGACTGGCAAATGTATCAATGATGGTTTTGTCTATCGTTGGAACTGCGGCGTTTTTGAAACCTGCCTATGGTGAGCAATTTATCATTGATGAGGTTAAGGGGTGTTACCTTTAGGGACAGTCCCAAGAATCGCGAATTTGGCTTTCTTGGAGCTGTTGGCGGCAATATTCCTGTTGACAAGCCAGCTGATCAAGACATAAAGCAAAATGACAAAGACGGTCCGGAGTGTAGAGATGAAGAAGAATGTTTTCTGCTGGCTTGGAAATCTCTTGGCGGCTAGCTTGCAAGCCGATCTTATAATATACAGCATTGTAAGAGCGGTTAAACCTATTGCGGCGTCAAGAGTTGTGGTGTTGAAGTGTTTTAGAATGTTAATGACGACAAGATAAGTGTCGTCTCTAGAGTTGTAGCCACTTTGGCCCAGCAGGCCTGGGACCTGGCCGACGGCAATATAGAGAGCGGAACCAGTCATGTAGGCAGAGATCGCGGTAAGTGAGATCAAATCGACGATAAAGCCGAAGCGAGTGAGACCAATTGTGACTACAATGCATCCTGCTATCAAGGCCAAAGCTGATGCCACGACATTTGGAGGAATATGCGGGTTTGTTGCCTGTGCTTGGAGCACAACGTCACCAACAAGTGTTGACATGACAGCTACAGGCTATTCACATGATCAGCTTCCGGAAAGGTAAGACGTACCGGGGCTCTTACTCCGATTGTAATATCCTTGGACGTAGCAAAGAACCAGTAGATAAGGACGCCCATAAAAGACGAATACAACCCAAATTGAACTTGTAGTTCGGCCAGCTTCGCGTATGCCATGCCTTGTGGAACGACAACAGCGCCGACGGTGATGCCTTTAATATGTTCGTCAGCCACGTCCTCAACCTCATCCAAGAGAAGGCCTACCAGCTACCAGATCACCTATGAGCCATTGTAGATTGTATCGACCGATCCAGTAAGTGAAGGGAAAGAGAGACCTTGCATATGTCACGACGTCATGTCCACTGGGAATGAGATGTCGAACCCATTCCTCGCTGGTGGGTTCAGGCTCAACATAGCAATCGAGCGTCTGCACAGAGATGATAGATTCTCCTCTAGTCAAGTCGTCAGAGCTCCCCTCATTATTTAGTTTGATTCCCAAGACTTTTGCGAGGAAATGCCCCGTCTTAACTCTGGCAGAAGCCATTGAGCTGATGGCTTAGGGGCAGGCGGTAGACAAAGTTGGTTGAGCGATGATATGAAGGTAGTATTTGTTCAAGAACTGCCCGGATAGCTCTGATAGGAAATGGATCTGCTGTCGAGGGTGTATTGTGAGAGGATAAAGGGACTGCCCAGGGTGGTCATATATGCTTGGTACCGTGGCCTTGGTATTGGTATTGGGTAATAGAAAACCAACACCTACAGCCCGCGCCAGGTGCTAGATTAGGCACACTTATGCAAGCCCGGCGAAGGCGTGATCTATCTAAAAAGGTGGTCTGCAGACCCCTTTTGGCGCAAAAGCTGTCCGACACTGATTCGGGGCTATTCCGCCCAATGACCTGTAGTTTGTGAAAGAAGGTGCAGGAGTCCACAGAGACGCAAGAGAAGGGCGTCGAGAGCTAATGTAGACGGACAAGGAAGGAGAAGTAAAAGACTGATATACTGATGTTTGGCATGTGAGATGTAGGATGTAAGACGCACCAGCACCGTGCAGCCTAGAAGACAGGAATTAAAGTTCTGATGCTGTAGCGGACAGTGTTGCAACGCATGTACAGTAAGATAAGAAAGCTCTTAGGAATATAGTAAGATGGAAGTCCCGTGTCTTAGTCTGGCTATTGCTTTGCCCATCCATTCAGAAGTAAGCAAGCTACCTCACAAAACAAGGAAGGCTGTGGGGGGTAGGGATGAAAGACGAGCACGCCATAAGCTAAAGAAATCCGATAGGGGGCAAGGCGAAGCGGATGCGTGAGAGCTTAGTCACTCTGGCTTATCGCGTCTTTGAAGCCTACGTGAAATGAAATGTGATAATGACGCCGCCCATTTATTGGAAACATCAAAATATCTCGGTGGCTGCCAGTTTTGGGCCGGTTGACTATTCCGCGGGAGCAGCACTGCTGCTGCTGGTACGGGAAGTCTTCGTCTCGCATCATATTTCGTGGCCAATCGAAGTAAGCGGCTAAGATGCAAGAAAGCCTTCTTATGGTGTCATAAGATAGGGTGTGTGCGTTTGTGTGAGACTATGTGTCTGTGTGTTGTGGTGGCCCTGTGGGGTCAATGATGCCATCCTTGTGGTATGAGCGACTTATGAGAGCGGTTCTTCGAACTACTGTAGCCTTGTCCTTAATTTAGAGTAGAAAATAGTCCGCTCCTCAGCCGTACGACTTCGGTCATGATATTCGACACAAAGATGAACCATTACTGTTGTACCGAGACACCGTTCATTGTCTAAATGAGGACCTTTTATCTGTATACTAACCAGATCGTCCCTTGGAATATAGTGACTGAAGGATGCCTCAAGCTTCCGTACTGCATGTTAATTTTCCTGATTGGGTCACGTGCGACAGGCTTATCGTTTCTGACGCGTCGCGTGCTTCTCGAAGTTAGGAATCATGTACGTCGCAACGACGTGTAAATAGTGTTGCATACTTGCTCTTGATGCAATCAATATTATCATCGAATCAATTGATTCACCTCTCACCTGGATGATGACCCGCTTGGTCGCGTTGATACTCAAGCTATATCTGGAATGTCTACATCGCCAACAGGAGAGAGCAACGCCTCTTTGGCTCCACCAAATATCACGGCCATAAATTCCCCTCCGTCCCCAGGATCACATCGAGCTATTCGAAGATTGCAATCTGCGCATAATCTGGGCTCTTCAGACTTACGAAGTCATGTGCAATCATCCTTGATATCCCAGCAACGTCAGCAGTTACAACTGCAAAATCAGTCTACATCCCGCAATTTTTCCCCAATACGAAAAGATCAGACCACCGCCGCCCATCCGCAGTCCACAAGCGCACAGAACCGGATTAGGTCTAATAGTGATGCCGCCGTCCTGAACATTCCTAACACCGGACCAGTTGGGCGGAGGCACGTTGTGAGCAAAAGAATCGTCGCGGCGGATGCTATACATCTTGATCGCCTCATACGAGATGGTCCGTTGGATGGGGACCTGGCTGGCGCATTGGAGAGTACCAGGTTGAAGATTTTAGACCAAGGGGTCAAGAGCGATACTGATGGAATGGTAGACGTTCAGCCATCGAACCTGATAAAAAGCTATGCTAATGCCTTGCAGTCTTCTCTTCGAATATATATTTGGCTTATACTATTAAACGCGCCACTTCTCAAAACCGATGCCTATCTTTCACTCATACACCGTGGAGCGTCACCCGCATACTCAAAGATCCGAAATGACACTTTCCGGACACTCGCTACGGATCCTCTTTTTCGTCGTCGTGTTAGTGAAGCAAGCCTGATCCGCCTTCTAAATGCAGTGGCCTGGAAGCTGCATGATGCAAAAGAAGAGCGCTTAGAGGCTGCCAATACGAACAGCAAAGTCACCCATATTGCCAACGCCGAAGGCAGCCTGGAGCTCTATTCGACAACCCCAACAATGAGATCCCGAGCAAGGGCATTAACTTTGACGACAGAAGTTTCAGATCCTGGTGCCGCGGAGCCTGGAATTTATGTGCAGGGAATGAATGTACTCGCTGCGCCATTTCTTTATGCTGCACGGAGTGAAGCGGAAGCATTTGTCGCTTTCCATCGCTTCATTACCCACGAATGCCCAGGTTATGTACGTGGAGCCATGGATGGCGTTCATAAAGGACTTGCTCTGGTCGACAGAGTTCTAGCCATTGTGGATCCAAAACTGAGCCTCTATTTGATAGGAAAGGGCATGCATGCAGAGCTCTATGCCTTCCCTTCAGTCCTGACTCTTTGTGCTTGTACTCCACCACTACCCGAGGTTCTGCGTCTCTGGGATTTCCTCTTTGCCTATGGCGCACATTTGAACATTCTTTGCATTGTTGCACAGCTTGTGATATCTCGGCAGTCGATTCTTAACTCGCCTAGGTTTGTTGGCCTCCCCTCTTGCTATAGACTCGATTGAAGTGTACTGATTCCTTTAGTCCTACAAAGATTCTTCGATCTTTCCCGCCCCTTCAAGCGGAAATCATAAAGGAAGTTACTTTGACGTTGATTAGGAAGGTCCCGGATGATGTATATTCGGAGATCGTAATGCATGCTAAGTAGCCAGCGCTTATCATTGGGGTCAATGCATTCCATGGCATAAGTATTTGAATCTATTATAGTCAATGGCGTTTGAGGCCATCCAGCCTCTGTAGATAGCACAGGTTTAATTTCAAAAGAAATAAAGGATGTTAAGTATATTTCTAATTATTATTATTCTTACACCGTTAGAGCTAAAAAGCTATGCGGAAATTCTAACTATTTGTAAAACAAGGAAACCTTACTATTATTATAGCAGGATAAAAACCTCTACTGCCATTCTTCTTGTCTGTATTTCCCTTGCAGCCTGTAATTACCGGAAAAGTAGCCACACTGCTACCTACTTGACAGATAAGGGCCTACTCATACAACCCTTTAAACACGTCCCTGATGTCCTTGGAGTTCTTTGCAGCCTTCGTTGATCCAACTGGTCGTCTGGGCTTCCTGCGTTTCTCTGGTGGTCCAGTTGGTGGGCTTGTCGTCCTACAGTTCCTGACCTAGGTCCACTGCTGCTGTTCGTCCTCAACTGTAGGTGGCTGATAACTGCAGTTATTAGGCTCTGAGGCCTGAGCTAGAGCTAGAGCCGGGGCTGGAGCCGGGGCTGGGGGGGGCTGGAAGCGGGTTGGTCTGTTGCTATATGCTTGCTGTGCGGCTGCCTTGTGTTTCACTCGCTCTAGGCATTCTCTAGCCTAGGACTGGTGTTTGCCGTGGCAGTTAACACACGCATGTTTCAATTTGTCATCCTTTCCCAGACAGTTGTTTTTATGTGCCCTAAGGCTGCACAGCATCTACAACGAGGTAGGTTTTAGCAGACTCGTGCTACGTGCTCAAACTTGTAGCACTTAAAGCATTAAGTAACCACACAGCTGCTATCAAATAGCTCACAATCATGCAATTTGTAGTGCCAGATCAGACCAGCGTCGATCAGGCGATTAGCCTGCTCTGGCTCTGCCACGCTAATAATTAATGGGCTGGTTGTACGACCAGACTGTAGAAGCTTCTTTGTGAAGGCAACCCGTAGAATTTCTACAGTCCCATAAAGCTTTAGGTTCTATTTGTATATCTCCTCAACTGCCCTACCCTGCACCTAGTTGACCCGTATTCCGTGCGCGATTACTGCGAACTCCCTCCTCTTAACTCTTGCGCCTTCCCCAAATGTAGACAGCCAGCTCTAGTCAGCTAGCCAGCTAGCCAGCTCGTACGAGCTTGCTCGCTGTCTATTGCTAGTACTATATTGCCGCTTGGGAGCCGGCGAACTGCTACTGCTTCGCCAGCTACCCCTATCTTGTTTAGCTGCTCAATGATCTCCTTGTACGACCTTGCTTTCTGTGTATTTGATTCATTGCCGCGTACGACAACGATCTCGCGTTTGTGACGCGTTGGGACTGGTTTGTAGGTTGGTGTTGACAGAGGAGGCTGGGCAATGCCCTTGCGTGCTATAGCAGCATATGTATGCTAGTTGTTTGTTGGTGCTGCACTTAGTGCAGGCTGAGCTTGCTTTTGTACTGCTAGTTGCAGTTTTTGGATTGCGTTCTCTATGCCCTAAGCGTGTTGTGCAAGACAGGCAATCCTATCTAGCGCCTCCACTATCTCGTCTGGGGCTCCTATCTCTGTCAAGTAGGCATCAATTCGTTCGTAATCTATGATTATAGTAGGCAGTGTGCACTCTGCTGGTGTGGTTGTTGCTGTATCTGGCTGGGTGGGCGCGTCTGGCGGCGCGTCTGGCATCACGTCGTCGCGGTCGCAATCGCTGCCACCAGCGCTGCGCTGGCTACTACCCAGCGAGCCACTGGCTTTAGAAGCTAGGGGCATAATGTGAGAGGTATTTGGGTGATTTCAAAGTAAGTTTTGTGTTGTGTGCGTTCTTTTTTCTTTAGAGACCTTGTTCTCATATATCAGTATATTTCTAATGTAAAAATATGAATTAGGAAACCCTCTTTTGTAAGGTCCGATTTATACAAAACTTCAGAAGAATCTCTACCAGAAGGCTTAAGCTCCAATGAATAGCTTCTATTCAATTATCCGAGCAGAGAAATATCACATCCGATGATATAAATATCTCATCTTTGATCGTGAAATCCTGCATAAATGTCAGCACTACCCAAGTACGCAATTGGACGACGTTGAGAGGAAGCAGGTTGAGGTCGATATCAGAAGTCCGTTTAGATCATCGGGTCCCGGAAGGAGCGCCTGACATAAGAGGTACCAGATATAGATAAAAGAAGTATCATCATCGAACGAGCTGAACCTGTAGAGGGAAAAACTGGGAAGACTTACAAGAAAACCGTCTATTTCATTTCCGAGCCATTACATAAGACATGGCAATCGATTTTAAGGATAACCTTTCCTCGAGTATTTGCTCATTAGTATACATGAATCTGTTGATGTCTCATGCGACGATGAAGATGGCCTTGACGTGGTTAGGAGCTTAGGAGCTTAGAAGAAATTTAAGGCTGAGGTTGAAAGTCGTCTAGGAAAATAATCCGGCCCCGGAATTCCGCTAAGCCGTGTATGGTTAGCCATGCCCTCGCACCGCACCTTTGGATTTTGACCCTCAATTTAGATGTTCGCGACTACTCATAACCAGCACCAACAACAAATCTAGCGCGAATTGAAGTCACGGGCGGTTGTCATCACCGACATAACCTTCAATCACAATGGGTAGACTCCATAGCAATGGCAAGGGCATATCAGCTTCAGCCATTCCCTACTCGCGAACTCCACCTGCATGGCTTAAGACCACCCCCGAACAAGTTGTCGACCAGATCTGCAAGCTCGCAAAGAAGGGAGCAACTCCTTCTCAGATTGGTGTAGTTCTACGAGACTCTCACGGTGTTGCTCAAGTAAAGGTTGTGACAGGTATGTAAAATTCTTTGCGCCTGCTGGCTTTTCACATCACTGATTTTCTTCATAGGTAACAAGATTCTCAGAATCCTCAAGTCAAATGGTACGATATCACCAACATGATGCCAAGCTTTGGGTTTTATAATGCAGCTCGCAATCACAACTGTGGAGACTCGCATGTTGGCGGCACTGCCTCTGTTTGGTCATTAGACTGACGGAGTGATCTAAATAGGCCTCGCTCCTGAGATTCCGGAGGATCTATACATGCTGATTAAAAAGGTATGAAACCCCTTAATCGTAGAATACCGAATATCATGTTTACAGACTAATCTATCTTAGGCTGTTGCCGTGCGGAAGCATCTTGAGCGCAATCGAAAGGACAAGGATTCCAAATTCCGACTTATTCTCATCGAGTCCCGCATTCACCGTCTTTCCCGCTATTACAAGACCGTCGGTGTTCTTCCACCGACATGGAGATACGAGAGCGCCACTGCCAGCACCATGGTTGCATAGATGGGATCATCAGAGATTGAGCATTTTTCGAACGGGAGTTAGGATTTGTACCTTAGCTAGCATGGTCTCGAATCTGCTCTGGCAGATAACGAGATTTTAGGCATTGCTAAAGATATTAAGCAAGCTCATACGTACTTTTCAAGTCATCCGGTCCTTCATTGAGAAAAATCCTTTTTGCATGATGAATAATCGGATCCGCCGCGGCTGGATCACGTCTTGTCTGATATCGAACATGACGTCTCTATGTGTACGACTTTGCGTCAAACCATCATGTCCCTTCAAGCTCTTTAGAACGTTGCATTAGGAACTCGCCGAGAATCCGTAGGGGATCTTTTGGCCTAGTTCGACCATTAGCATTTAAACATCCTATCTACCAACAGCTCGGAATTAACTGCTCATCCTCTTGATAAACTTACTGCTCTTTGGCCAACATTTTCATGCCTTCTAGTAGTACCCCCGTAACCTTAGAATTCAGATACTGCCGAGTAGGTGCACCATGCGGCGGCGCCTCTGCAGGCATAGCGGAAACTGGGTCAGGATGTTGAGAGGCAGCACGTGATGACACGTCAGGTCCATTCTCTCGTTTGACAGGCGTGCCCGTCCTTGGAGGCACTGGACTTGGCGCGTTCGCTGCTGTTGAAGTTGCATGAATGGGAGACTAAGTTGATTGTAAGCTAATGACGACGCAAAGATTGTAAGCTCGTATACTTCAATTACTCCAGAAGTATTCCCGTTCATTACAGAGTCACCGCTCAATTCCATGGCAGAGCTTACAGGATCTGTGATTGGGTTTGGTGGTGTTGTTTCCTGTTGTGACATTGCTAATTGATATTGATGTGCAGCGTCGCTGATACTTGGGGGAGCAGGGACTTCTGTCATTATCGTATCAGTACCTTCTGTTGAGGACATTATGATGATGTTTCAGTTGGCTGTGGTTGGCTTGAACGTTTTTCAGTTGGAAAGGTGCCTTCGGCGACTGTGCTCATTAAAATCCAAGGTCACGGGACCGCGCGTTCAAAACGCGTCTCGCGGTTCTGCAAATCACATCAGCTTTTCAATAATGCAACTAGTAAGTGATGGCTCTCCCCACAAATGGGACAGGAATACACAATGAGATGTTGGGAAGACGCGTTCAGCATCAAGGCTCAAATCATCATGAATATAACGACCTACGGCCTGCTAAGCGCAGGAAACCGGTGGAACGCATGGACACTGAAGAGCAGTCTCCTCTGGACAAATCGGATAGCGAGTCCATATCCGAATCATTAAGAACGTTCAGAGAAGAGATTCCTGACTCGCAGGAAGAGGACGACTTTGACGATGATTCCGATGAACATGTCAGGTTCTCTGATCTAATACCAACTGAACTCGAAAGTGCACTCGCCCCAGTAAAGACCGACAAAGAAGCTATTGCAGAGTATGAGTTGATGCGAGCGGCCGGAGAAGTCATCTTGACAGGTCTCAAAGAACGTCTAGATACGGGGAACTGGACTAAAGGCAGGAGTTCCATATATGTTGATGCATTTAATTTAGCACTGGAGACCGTTCTCGAGGATGAGGCTGGTCTTTTTGATGAGATGGAAATCGAAGTCTTTAATCAGTGGAAAGCTCTGGATTATGATGCTCAGTACCTGTTAGTCGCAACATGGTGCTATTGAGTTTGTGCTTACTATACGTCAGATATGTGAGGTTATTCCTGAGGAAAACTTCGGTGTGGCATAGAATATCTCGTCTCAGGTACCATGATGATATCGCAGATCTTGCCGCTGCTGTCAACAGCCTACAGGCACGTCGGGGTTTGCCTGAATCATCTGCAAAGGCGACAATCAATCCAGGGGAGCATGTCTCTCCCGAGCCACTATCGCGTGCGGGAACTTTTACTTTTGCAGATGCTTCAAAGGTTGAGATCTCTACGTTGGATGAAGCATCTTCACTACTGACCTTGGAAGAGCTCAAGTTGATCGCAAAGGATGCAAAAGTGCAAGGCAAAAACAAAGGAGACCTTTTGAAAGCTTTACGACAAATGAGTCAGCAACAAAGTGGCCTAAGCTGGTCTGGACTGAAACGATATGATAGTAAGCAGAGTCCTGGTGTAGATGACTCTAATGTTGATGAGGAGGATCGACCTGAACAAACTGCAGTCCTGGATCATGATAGGGAAATGGCAGCCTGTGATGGTTCTGTTAACCAAGAAAACCGAGACGGATATTTCATCCGTAAAATCTTAACCAGCGTAGGACCGTGTATCCGATTATCAATTCCAACCTTGAAGCTCTTCGAGAGAGTCCATTTAGTTTTCTATAGATCTACAGAATGGACAGAAAAATCCCTCACTACAATCATACTCGCCCGTATTTCTCGACGGAATTTCCCTCAGTATATTGTTTCAAGATCAACAAACATTTTTGCCTCCAGACCAGTGCTTCTTGAATTTGAAGCTGCACTAAGGACTCAGTTTCGTGTGGATAACATCTTGGAGTTCAATGGCCCTCCTGGGAAAAGAGGATTTGACGACGTTTTGTCCATCTTTGACGAGGTATATCCGCGGTGGAAGTCGCTTCTAGAAAGCGAACAGCGAAAAGAGGACCATATCTATGAGAGTGGTGAAGGGGCGTACCTTCGTCGTTTCTCGCCAGCTTGGGTCTATACACGCATTGTTCACAAAGCATGCTACGTCCTTGGGAGGTATAGAATGCACGAACGAGAGTGGCAGGTTTTGACGGAACTTTTGGATCAAAAACTTTTCCACGCTGCGCGGCGCGGCGCTTGGTACCAACGGAAAGCACTTCTCGAAGAACACTACATGGCTGCGATAAAGCCTATATCATCCATAGGGGGTTTGCATCAACAGAAGCAGTATTGGAAGCGAGTCTCATTGAAGACTTGTGAATCTGGATTGCAAGACAGAGATTGCCATGTGATATATCATTACGACTTGCAGAAGCGCGTACGAAAGCTTGAGAAGAGCCTGAAACTAGCTAAAAGAGAGCAGCACGATTTCGGCCATGTCCAACTTCGCCAGCCAAGGGAGATAAACGTGACAGGCATCAGGGTGCTGAAGGAGACCACTATGCCGAAAAAGGCGAACTTGTCTGAGGAGCGCAGGAAGAGTACCAAGACCATCTGGATAGACGAAAGAGAGGGAGGCGGCGAATGCAGTGTTGAGTCAATGTGCCTCTCTTGGTACAGGGGACAAGGCTGGCGAGGATATCATTCAGAAGGTGGTATTATACGTACCCTGTTCGCATACCTCTTTTATGATGTGCTATTTACCTACATTCCGAATGTATTCCAAACTCCGTATCAAACTTGTCCCCTGGACTTGCATACTGATGCATTCTATCCTTCTCGCGCATCAGAAATAAACCATCGGCTAGTGGAGATTGCTAATGGCAACGCTGAAAGGCTCATTCGCGAGGTTGATGGTCGGGAAAGGCAAAACAAGACATGTGTAATAGGCTTGAGCTGGGACTTTGAGTTGGACGATTTACTGCAGATCGCGTCGTGTTTCGATGGCACTGCGCTTGCAACTATCTGTAAAGTTATGGCGCAGGAGTATCGGCAAAGGGGTGGTGGAATGCCAGATTTGTTTCTCTGGAAACCTGAGAGGAAGGAAGTCATGTTCTCTGAAGTGAAGTCCGAGAACGATCGCCTGTCTGACACTCAGCGCTTATGGATTCATGTGCTCACAGGTGTTGGCATCGAGGTAGAGTTGTGTAATGCAGTGGCAAGAGAGGTACGGATAGAAAGGGAATAGCGACACAATTTGATGACTCGGAATGAACTTACCAGGGTCTAAATGATCGAAGGAGCTCAAGTGAACTTGCTCCTGCAGAATATTCGAAGCCACACTATGACGACCAGTAATGAAAAGCCATTGCCAGAAATTTGTTCGCTGATGCTGGTGTCTGCTTCGTTGATTATTTCTTAGCGTTTGAGTGTCAAAAATCCTGAATGGTTCTCAGTGATGAATTGGGGAGTACAATCAGATGTAATCAATAATCAATTACAAAATCGGCTGTGTCCATTGACCATAACACTTGTGGGAATTCTGTACTCCAAATTTCGAAGCGCCATTCGGTGAGAATGGTCTTCAAAAGCAGCCACACTCATTTTATGACAACGAGTAATCAAACTTTTGAATTATCTCAGACCACTGGTGAAGTCGTCAAAGTCATTCTCTCGTCTAGTTGTCCACAATGGAATACATATCTACAGTCCAGATTCATGCACAAGCACGGGAGCAAGGGAGTTGTCTTTGATTACACTGTAGACCCCCGTGTGCCGATGATGATGTTCATGGTAGCATTGCCAACCACGGCATAATCGAGGCCCGTCAAGAACCGCATGATGGAGGAAGTTGGACAAGCAAGCCGATCGGCCTGGCAGGTCTGCCGTCAGTATGAACGGGACGAGCCTTATTGCGCCTCCACTACTTGCCGAAGACTTCAAGATGCATTGCTTCGCCATGGCTCACCGCTTCGATGACCTAGTAAAGGCTGTGTAGTAGATAATACATCGAATGCAATAATATTCGATGCCGCTATCCGACCACAAATCTCACCCGCAACTAAATCTTTCAAAAATCCGGTTATCCTCTCGATCGCCATGTTGCGGGGAGAAGATTCTATCTAGTTTTCAGTCAATCAAAATTATACATGCCGTTGACCATTGCTAAGACTGCACTATAAGAAAGCTTAGCGAGCCGTTCTTGGAGGTTAAGCCACAAAGAGATAGGTAGTTTGAGCACGAAACGGCCTCATGAATGAGCTGATCAGTCAGCGACCTAGCTGTGCATTCGGTATCCTATAGCGGCACCTGTTAATTTTGGTTTGACCTAGATGGCCCTTACTCTCATGACCAAGCTGGGACCTGACTTGAGTTGGTCGAGTCGACAAAAGAAATGTGTTGCGCGTAAGTTATACAGCGAGTCAGCGGCCGAGAATGGAGTTCTCTCATTTAATAGGCTCGCCAAGGGGCCTCAAGCCGCCAATCGCTGGGCCAAGTCGCACACGTCGCGTGCTCTTTAACCGCCTATTCCAAGTGATTGGTAGAGTCCATATTATTTCGATTATGCGTGGAATACCAACTGCGTATTTACCACTAGAATTACCTCTTTCGTGTCGGGGTCCTTTCCTCTTCCAGTTGCACTTCTGGCCCCTCTAATGATGACCGGTATCGCAAGCGTGTTAGCCCTTCTGATATGTTCATAATGTGTATTTCCTTGGCTGGGACGTCCAAGGGGTTCGTCGCAGTCGGTGTGACTCGGATTCGGAAGAGGTGGGTAAATCACGATTATGCAGGCCGAGTTTTACTCTGTCGGGGGGGAAGGTTCTCTAGCTGTCACTTCCACTTTCCCATACACCTGTTACATGGGTTGGCTTGCGGGTAAATGCCAACGGTGCGGCAGAAGATTACATGTGGTAGGTACCCAAATGATAGAACTGCCGTTGCTTTTTTGGCGCAGAGGTACGGATATGTACACGAATGTTTTTCGGTACAAGGGTCTTACCTGTCTAGCTAGGGTATCTTACCTTTGTCTAACGGGGTATGCAATGAAAGTTTGCAGTTTGTTGCAGTGAGGTGGAGACGCCAGTGCGGGACAAAGTGATGATGATGGTGTGGGCGGGAGAAGGCTAACCACCGAGCCTGTTCCCTGCCTTCTTCCCTGGGGCGCAGAGCCTGTGTCGCCTGGCTGCTCAGCACTTTTCTCCCACCCCTGGCCCTACGAAATACGCTACAATCGTCATGTCCCAGAAGGGGAAGGTTTTTACCAACCCGCCGTCACGCCCCGCGGCTACAACTAACCGTTCGTGTCAGACTCCCCCAACAGTCGCTTCCCGTCGTCGTAGTCTACCGCTTGCACCCTGGCACCTGGTAACCCCCCCTTCTGTGTACACAGTACTGTACCGTGTACCTGCCTGTGGCCCCCCCATTTATTGCGATGCGTAAGCCGGTGCCGCTTTTTCTTTCATAGCCCCATCATCGCTCTTCGAGCTGTCCAACCAGCCTAGTATCCATGCGGCTACCGTCCTTTTTGTTCCTATCCAACCGTCCTGATAGTCAGGGGCAGCAGACGGCTACCCATTTCCCCAGACCCAACACTTGGTCAGGTCGTCGCAGAGCGAAGCGCTGACTGTCGTTGAAAGAAGCACTACACGTACACACTAAACACGCTTTGGGGAATGTACGAAGCGCACGTCGTAAGGCGACGCAACCGAGATAGGCACAGGAAAAGCTCATTTGTCGCATCCGTGCCCTTTATTTTTCCGCCTCGCCTGAGTCTGTTCTTTGCATGATTATTGTTTGCGATCTTGGATCGGCACTGGACCGTTTGATAGAGCAGGCTAGCGCCATGGACCCCAGACGTTGCAAGGGCCATCCCTTTCATGCTCATCTGCCTCTCGATGCCAGGTCCTCGATGGCTTTCTCTCTTGGGCCACCGCGACCAGCCTCTCCAAACTCCCCCAATCACACCTTGACCGGCTCCATCGGCGGGCTTGCAGTCCCAAAGCCAGACCCATCACAGAATGTCCTACTTCTTAGTCTCTTGCAAGTACCTGACTGGCCCTTCCGGCAATGTCAGGGCCCAATCCCATTTTAACTACTCATGTGTCCCCAGAACTTTCCTCTATTATCACCTCTCTTGTCCCACTCCGCGGCCCAGCGACTTGGATACACAATTTACCTTTAATACTGACCGCTAACATTAATACTATGGGCACATGAGCGCTGGTGAAAAAAAAAAAAAAAGAAACATTCCTTGAGGCTTGCACACTGCAAAAAACAATACATCAGACAGATTCGCGTACAACGAGATATTTCGATATATCCACAACATTCGTTCAACCCACTGTTAATACTGCTACCGCACGCTTATCTGACGTGCAATACAACCAGAAGACCTGCCCTGGACGGCACGATCTTTTCTACTTCCACGATTTCATAGCTGAATCCACCACGGCCGGCATGGCCATGTCAATAAGAGCGGGTAGTGGCATCTGCCCCTCGCCGTTTTTAGAAGAGGAGCTCTACTCAAATTCTACGGGTTGTAAGTCCAAACCCTTTGCTTTGTGGGATCTGCATACAACTAACATAGATTTCTATTAGTCCTAGACGGCCGCTTATGCGAAGCATTTGGAACTGTACATTGTTGTTTGCCCTGTCCGCAGACTGACTGGACATATCCGGACAATTTCAATACAATAACGGGAGTGGCAAGTTGGATTAATGTTGCCGGCATAGTGTGTACAACATTCCTGCTACTCTCTTGGGCAGCCCTTCCAATCGAGAAAACACACCGTCATTACCTCAGCATATGTCTTGTAATTGGAGTAACTTTCATGCAGGTATGTGTATCTGATCTCTAATTCTATAAGACTCTTACTGATTGATTTCTAGTTGGGCTTCATTATCCCTCTTGCTGCTAAACCGGCGCAATGTGCCAACGCGATTACACCAAACGACATGTATAGTAGCAGAACCTGCGCGCTCTCTGGTGCTTTCCTTCTTGCGGGTGGATGGAGTGGCATCATGTGGGTGTTCTTGAGATCACTGTCTCTGCACCTTCAAATATGCTGGCAACTAGTTATGGGAAAAAGCTGTATGTTAATGCCCGAGCTTCATCGTACGTCGCATTCACGTTTAGCTAACAATTTACCTCTAGTTATGTTTGGAGCATTTGCCGCTGGCTGGGGGATACCTGCGGTAGCCTTGGCCATTGCTCTTATCTTCAGCGGAGTATCTTTTCGTTTTGGAGGTAAGGAGATTCGTACAACACTATGATCACTCGATAGGCACAGACTAACTTCTAGCAAGACACCTGTCATATCAACCACAAGAACAGCCTTGCGGGATTTTGGATACCATTACTTGTCTTCGCTGGGTTGACCGTTATCATACAATTCGCAACCTTTGGTTACTGTATTAGAGTTTACCTTGCATCGCTAGCAGATGACAGCAACACTACGGAGAGCTCAGGTCTACCATCCTATACAAACAGTCTAAGGACAGTATCACCGCGACAAGCTTATCGTCGAGTCCGTCGCGTTCTCGAACTGCAGTGGCGAGGGATTGCAATCGTCCTCATAATCATTACTGATGTTATATTTTTTGCGGTGGTCTTCGTCTACTTGGACAATAATGAGACAGCTGTCTTGAGTGATGAGTCACGGGCAGAACCTTGGATATTGTGTTTGGCTGAATCTAACGGCGATAAGGACAAATGCTTAGACTTGGCTGGGGCTTTGGTTGTAAATGAAGCTACGGTGATGGCAGTCCTGATACTTCTCTCCGTAAGTACTCATCTGTGCTTAAACTATTTTTACGCTCTATACTAATAAAGAATCAGTGCAATGGTATCTGGCTCCTGCTCCTCATGGGCCGGTTTTCGATGTTTACTGGCTGGTATCAGTTAGTCATGAGCAAGCTGCGTCCAAATCGGGAATTTGTTAGTGTGGACGCCGCAAGAGTCCCAAATCCAAGAGATCTACGAACGTACGAAATGCTCTCCTCGAGTGGGAAAAATCCTACTCCCACTCCCACCAAAACACCGGATGTGCTTCTTACTGACATCTCTCCTGCGACTAGAAATGGTCGCGGCACGCCGGACTATTTTGGAAGAGAAGCAAAATATCAAAACCCGACACATTCATTCTCATCTCCAAAGCCTCCACAAGGACGACAATGGAGTCCAAGCGCGACATATGCTCCGCGGATGGACCCCCTGAGTATGAATAAGATATAGCGAGCAGCAAATGCCTCTTCATTGTTTATTATCTGTTCATATTTTCTTACGATCATAATGACAAGGGAGCGGCGGCGCCTGGTGTAAAGGATATAGGGGGCTATTTGAAAGAGTCTTCGGGATGGCTCAGTGGACATTTTAGCATTTACAGCGGAAGCGCTACATGTTGTATTGTACAAAAGTGATATCAATACCTTCTCATGGCTCAATAATTAGCGGCCAATTGCCCGTCCCTAGCCCCCAAAGTCTGAGCGGAGACCCGAGGAAGATTGTACGACCGTGCTTCCGGAAACGTGCTCATGCATGACAATTGTGTACGGCCATGCGATGCAGACTATCGAAACGCCGGGATATCCCTTGCAGAAACTATATCAAATGAGCGGCAGTTCATTTCCAAGAAAAAGCAACCCCATATGATTCGGCTACAATACGGATGTAGCCCAGTCTTACGGAGGATTTTCTTACAGCTTCCTATCTCACATTTGCTCTCAGTCCCTTTGGTTCATTCTCTAGCATTTGCATGCTACCTGCCGCCGATTTAAATGAGTATTATGGAGATCATGCTATAATACTGATAAATCTAATCCCATGAGTCAAGGCTATTTGCTCTTGGCACGTCGCATCTATGCCCCGGAGAGCGAATCGTCACTTTGACTCTCGACCCTCTTCCGTACATTTGGGACACTATCGGTTCCTCAAACACTTCACCCAGCAAATCGTCTTCGGGCCGCAAAGTCGGGAGATCCTGGCTATCGGCGAACTTCCAGAAGGCATGCAGAGGTTCTTAACCCCCCATCCTCGACGCTTCTGAAACATGCATAGAAGGACAAGGGTTCGTGGGGTGGCCTGCACTTTTCTTTCATCGCTGGACCATGCCTGAAACGGTAACGTTAACAGAATGTGTGGCAGTGCATTTGACACTCTTCACTTAGATTAGTGCTTTCTTGTTGATCCCCTTGGAACGATCAAACAAAACTCTATGACACTGTTACGGACATTTCGTCATTGAAAATTACCTGCTTTTTCGCCTACTCCTTTAAAATGAACATGCAGGGCGTATGAGTCTGTGCATTGTTTCCACTTTTCTTGGAACACGGACAGGGCCTACAATAGGGTGAGACGGGTTGTTTGATCGTAACCAAGATCTTCGCCCTGTATGCCCATTGTCCGTGTGGTCGCAGAAGAGTTCACGCTACGGGACTACATCCGAAAGCACAGATAACGTTGTGGAATATTCCTATTCTTTTAAGCTAGGGCCTATCACTACGTTTATGATACACAGACAGCGCCAGATAACGTGACGCCTAAATAACAATTGCAAGCTCGGGCCTATCCATTTTCTCGTCATCCAAATTAGGATAGTAAGGAACCATGCCGTCTGCCCCTTGGACGTAAGCATCGTTGTACAGTCTCCAATATGGCTGCCGAACTTTCCGAGCAGGGTGGAACAGACCCGCCCAGACGTAATTCATTGTAAGACCCGTGCCTACCGCCATCCGGATAGCATCGATCGCCTCGATGATGCGGTCAATGACGTGGGGGCTGGTTTCGAAGAGATTTGGATATAACAGGTTCAAGAGATGAAGCATCGCATCCTCGCAACCTAAACCGACTACGCCCAGTGCAACGTGCTTGACAACTGAAGCTGCGGTCTGTCGATGCACTTGATCTCTATCAATCAAGGCATCCTCCAGTAGAGGGGTAACGGCATATACGTAGTCTTTGGCCATCTCCCCAATATACTCGAATAAAAACGACAGAGACTTTAGGACACCGTTCTGCACATTCAACTCCGGAACGCGGTACTCATTCATCAGGGCAGGAAGAACTGTAAAGGGAGCACATGTCTCGGCAACAATCCCAATAGCAACGGCTGTACAAACACGAGATTGGCGCTCCTGAACCCGAAGATTGTTGAGTAGCGTAGCAAGGACATCCTGAGGTCCGATGGCTTTGGCAATAAAACCGAAGGTATTATTGGCAGCTCGCCGAATGCCCTTTTTATGAGCTTTGAGCATGTCTAAGAGTTCAAAGCATATTCTCATCCACTCCCGCGCATTAACGCTCTCCGGACCGCGATCCGCAATACGTCCAACCAGATCAATTGTATTCTCTTGCACCTTCTCGTGACGATTACGAAGAATAGGAGTAAGTCGAGGCAGCAGGTCTTTGATAGGTGGCTGCATCTGACTGATACCAACCACCGTGACAATCGATCGTAGTGCACCAAGAATGGAACCCAGTACTTCGGGATATTCTTCTCCAAGATATTCGTAGAGCACAATGCCTAGCTTCCCCATCAAAGCATCCTCCCCGCATTGTTTCATAACCATAGCAATTCGAGAGATCAAATCGGCCGCCTGCTGTCGAACTGTAGCTGACTTATTGTTCAGTCGCCATAAGATTGTACTAACAATTTGGGGCAGGTACGGTTTGCATCGAGTACCAAGCGCGTTCACGACGGTGCCAAATCCATTCAACATGACGATGTCCTCCACACTTTGTTCTTGGAAAGAATGGAGGATACCATCAATCAGTCTTTCCTCAAGACGTTCGCCAATATCTGCAGCTCCAAGACTTGCAACGACCTTCTCAACAGTTTCGACGGTCATTTTCCGATATGCTTCACTCTCGTCCTTAAGGTTGTTTACGATCCTTTCCACGATTTCTCCAACGCCCACTTTCTGCCCAAGGTCAACAGTCGTGTCGACAACTTGCCTGTAGTTGCGTTTGTCCAGTGCCATACGCCGTACCCAAAAGCTTTTGAAGAATTCATCCAAGACATGCTCTTTCAAGTAACCAGCAGTGACACCATCTGTACCAGCACATTGTGAGACCACCTTAAGTACGACTTTCTTCATTTCCTCGTCTGGCGATGAGAACTCCCGCAGGAGGATCTCCATTATTTGACTCGTGTAGTAATTTGCATATTCTTCATCCATTAAGGGAATGATATATCCAACTGCCTTGAGAAAACCAGCAAGGCCTTTTCCGCGTTGCTTTCTGGCACCAGTCCATAGAGGATTCAAAATATCATCGAAACTCTCTATACCATAGGGGTTGGCAGCTTCGGCCAATGCTGCAATAGCCAAACTCGTGACGGTTCGGACTTTGGTCTGATCATCGTTAAGATTACCACCAATGCAATCTACTAGACCTTTTAGATGAGGTAGAACAGCGCAGCCCATCAAAATTGGGATTTGTTGGACAATTTTGACTCCAGTATGCCGTGCTTGCCATGACTTCTTGCTTCGGCAAACAGCTCGCAAGAAAGGAAGTAAGGCGGGAATTCCTAAAGCGGAAGCGACTACAGCGAATGCTCTTGCAGTAGTATTTCGGACGTATTCATCAACATGATCAATGTCAGGTCGCATCGTGCTTATCATATGCGCAAGACCGGCAGCCTTGCTCAAGTTGGAAATGATCTCACGGCCCTCAACCCTTGCATAATAATCCTGATCGATAAGCAAAGGCTCGATGACGACGAGAATCTTGTGAACATAAGGACGGACAAGATCGTCAAGTTTGTAAAGAACACGGTCAATGACCTTGACCAATAAGTGCCGCTCTTGGTCCTCCAAGCTTTTCTCCATAAGCAATGGTAAGATTTGATTGAAGAGCGGGCCTGCTCCAAATTGTCGTGCATTGTCAGTCAGCTGACGAAGGGCCGTCTTTCGCATTGGCGGAGTGCCATTTTTGACCTTTAGTAATAGTCTCATGATTTTTCTCTCTTTCAATTCCTCCACACTCATGGTGTTTTCGTCACTTCCATCAGTCAGCTTGCCAAAATATGCCATATCTTCTGCTTTGAAGAACTGTAAGTCGCCAACACCAGGAATCTCCGTCGGCAGCTGTTTACCTAGCGCTCTTCCGCTGTCTGGATCTTGTATCATAAAACCCCCGAACGTGCTGGAAGCAGGAGTTGCCATTATCCTTTGAGCGGCCGTCCGAATCGGTGCATAGCCAGGGGGTGGATCGAGAATCTTGTAACCTTCTGAGGGGAGCATCATATCAAGATCCTCGTCCGAAAGCGGCGCATTACGCATTGAGATATCTGTCCCGAAGGCTGTTGGTATGGAAGGAATACCGACTTGCGACGGGTGCATCGGCGTAACGAGACCTTGATGACCAATAGGGGTAGCAGCGGGTGCTTGATCCCATCGAGAGCGTCGCCGAGGAGTCTCCTCGACTGATGCGGAACCCGGCGCTGGAGTTTGATCCCATCTCGACCGCTTGGCTTTGGCTTCTACGGGCTCTGTAGCCTGGTTGTCTTCAACAACGTCTGAAGACACATCCCAGCGTTGCTTCCTCTTCCGTCCTGCAGTCACAACCTCGGTTGATCCTGCATCTTTGTTTTCCTTGTCGCTTGGCGAGCCACTGTCCTCCATAACCAGAGTAGCCTTGTGATGTATGACCTCACCACTGGCCTCCTTTTCTGCTATAGCCCGTCTCACTCTCTCTTCTTCTCGCTCCAGTTCCCTCCTTTGCATGATCTCCCGATAGCTCTCTCCCTCTTCGGCCGCACCGGCTTGCCTATTTGCTGCGAAGGCGTCTGCCCTCGTTGGAGTAAGCACGCGATCAAGTCTCCTCTTCTGATAGTCAGTCTCTCGATCAGTTATTCGTGCACTCTTCTCTCTACCAAGTAGAATATCCTCCTCCTCGACTCCGCTGCCACGAGAGAACTCGTTCATCTGATCCTTCGTAGCCGTATATTGACCAACAAGACGTCTGCTGATATCAACATCCTCCATCTCATCACCTTCATCCTCCGCCACAGGAATAGATGTGTTGTAGCCTGCAAACTTGTCGTTGCCATCTCGATCGTAGAGAGTCGTGTCGAAGCTCTCGGTCAAGGAAGCCTTGGTGGAGACATCAGTTCGTTGACTGGAAGGATCAAACGTCTTTGACCCTTTCTTACCAGCAGAAGCGGCATTCCGCTCGGCCTGGAGCTTCCTAATCGTCTCAAATGTTTCGTCGGACATGGTTGTGGAGGATGAGGAGATGTTCGCAATACTCAGCGAGGTCAGCAAAGAAGGCGTTCAAAAGTATAAATTAGACGCTAATCCTCATTGGGAGATAGAAGCTGGAGCTCCAAATGATCACGTGCCAGCCCCTAAGCAAACGAAACCGTTTTGTCATCGCATTATAAAAGCTTTAAAAACCATATCATAGAACGTTGGATCATTTGCCGTATTTTTTTGCTTTCTAGCGGTATAATAACCCAACTATCTAAACGGCCTCACTCGCCGGCGTCCACGTCCTCCTTCAATAACGTTTTCTTGGTGTTCATCCTTTATCATATCCTCCACAACAAATTGCCGCTTCGCTATGATGCTCTCCTGTAAAATGTTCCCATCTTCTTCCTTTATGAGGATCTCCTCAACGTCCACTCCCGTCTTCGCATTCAGACGAATGGCAAAGGTTCTCAAATCTGCAGCAAAGAGCACTGAATGCGCCCAGCCTGCTTCCCTCCCCCACAAGGCTCGAAAGTGGTCACCAACCGCATCATATGTAGCCTTTGTTAGACTCTTATGTTTACCCTTGCCAAAATTGTAATCTTTTTGAGCGATCTGCCAAACATGAGTGTCGACTGGTACAGCTTCACCCCAGCCAAGCCCCATCAAGCAAACGCAATCAGCAACCTTTGGGCCGACTCCTTGCAGCTGAAGAAGCTCTTCATGCGCTTTTCTATAACCTGCCCTTCCGCCCTCTTGAACATCTTGGGAGTGTCCATCCACAGGTTTGATATCTGGATTATTGCTTAAGCTATCTAACCAACCAGGTGGTTTTTCTTCTGCTACGATAACTGCTGTACGGGCTAAATATTTTGCGCGGTAACCAAAACCCAACTCTCGGAGGTGAGCTTCCACCCCTGGCCCTGTAAGAGCTTCGGGTGGCGGGAAGTCGTGAAATGGTTGATCAGCTATATGACCTATTAGAGGCCCATAATGAAGACAAAGGCTGTTTACCTATTTGACGAATTTAGCACAAGTAAGGTTGAACCTGAATAGACTTACCATTTGAGAAATGCGAATTATATTATTATTGCTGCTGCAAATGAACCCAACCAGGGCTTCCCATGGGTCCTGCTTCAAGATTCGAACACCAATGAATTTTGGAGCCCTCTTCTTGAAATTGGAGTCTGCTTTTGACCACCTTTCGTAAAGCTCTGTAAGATTCGGCTTAAGATTAAAATAATGACGAATTAGTGATTCTGTATCATCGAGGAGAGACGACTTTGTCTGTGGTTTGGGTGCTAGGAAAACGGCGCTGGCCTTGGGCCATGTGACACGATAATGCAAATGAGTTGCGTCTTGTTTCAGAGACAATATGCGTCCATGGAGAACACAAGACCTTCCAACTGTCAGTTAATTTCGCCGCGAACTTGAGGCTCAGGGGCTTACCATTCGTCTTCATTAAGCTTTTTCCAGCGAAAGGACTGTCCACAGCGCAAAGTTGTGTCCAGGCACAGCTCTGCAAGGCTGATCGGGAGCTTCCGCCATTCACTGATTCTCACACTTGCCATGTTGTGAGTTTGATGTAAATATAAGTCTTGAATCTCTAAAACACTTGGGTTGTTCGTGTCTTGCCTCAGGCAATAATATGTTGGCACTAGTGAGCTCGGAGGTTTTTGAGTTTCGAAAAGAAATGTGAGCTGGCGAAGGTTTGTCGCAATACACAAATACATCATGCATTGACATTAATGACATCCTCTATTTAAATCAAGATTTGGACTATCTAGGTCGCCCATCCGCCATTATGAACGGCGACAACTACTCTTCAAGAGGCATGCCATCTGCATCTGTGAAACCCAAACAACACAACGGTGCTATTACTAACTCTAGAGAATCTGCAGATGCTGGCCGGCATTCTTCATTCCGCGATCCATACGTCAGTATACTACGCTTTTCTACACTATTGTATATTTGAGGCTGAATGCTGACAATCGACAGGCTGCGAGAGGTGACCGCGACGATAGACGTGGTGACAGAGACAGGGACCGAGGTAGTGATCGTCGAAGGTCACGTTCACCAGGCCATAGAAGCTCAAGACCCTCTCGACGTGAAGGGGAGGTAGACTCGTATTCGACTAGCAGAGACTATAGGGAGCGTGAGCGCGAAGATAGATATTCTGGCAGAGATCGGAGAGGGGGGGGAGAAAGGGATTGGGATAGGGATCGGGGTTCCGCTAGACGCGACGCACGAAGAGATGATGATGAGAGGCCACCGCGAAGAGATAGAGACCTGTTTGATGATCGACGTACGGGTGGGGCGCGGAGAGGAGACCGCGGCGATCGTGATAGTTTCGGCGCGGCAACTGGAAGAGATAGGAAAAAGAGTGCCTCTCCTCCGCCTAAGAAGAAGGAGCCTACGCCAGACTTGACCGATGTAGTTCCAATCCTGCAACGAAAGAGACGATTGACGCAATGGGACATTAAGCCACCTGGCTATGAGAATGTCACCGCAGAACAAGCAAAATTGTCAGGAATGTTTCCATTACCGGGCGCACCCAGACAGCAGCCTATTGATCCAAGTAAGCTGCAGGCTTTTATGTCTCAGCCGAGTGGTTCTGTTACAAGCGCAGCATTAAAGCCCTCAAATTCTCGGCAGGCTAAACGTCTACTCGTCCACAATCTCCCGCCGTCGGTCACCGAAGACAGTATCGTTTCCTTTTTCAACCTCCAGCTCAATGGCCTAAATGTCATCGAAGGTTCTGATCCATGTCTCACCGCACAAATTTCAAAGGATAAATCATTTGCTCTGCTTGAATTCAAAGCTGCTTCTGATGCCACCGTGGCATTGGCATTTGATGGTATAACAATGGAGGACAGTGACCGCATGATCACTAGCAATGGCTCAGCAGGTCAAGGTCTTTCAATCCGTCGTCCTAAAGACTACATTGTCCCTGCTGTCACAGATGATACCGTATACGAACCTGGTATCGTTACAAATGTGGTCGTGGACACACAAAATAAGATTAGCGTCTCCAACATACCATACTACCTGACGGATGAGCAGGTTACTGAATTACTAGTTGCTTTTGGGGAACTGAAGGCTTTTGTGCTTGTTAAAGACAATGGCACGGAAGAATCTAGGGTGAGCACGATTCTTGGCCCTTGCTCTGACATCAACTAACATGGATTGAGGGTATTGCGTTCTGCGAATATGTCGACCCTGCCGTGACCGACATAGCGGTAGAGGGACTGAATGGAATGGAGCTTGGCGACAAGCATCTCAAGGTTCAAAGAGCTAGTATTGGCCTTACTCAGGTATCAGGATTAGAAATGGGCGTGAACGCGATGTCAATGCTAGCTGGCACGACCTCCCAAGGTCTTGATGAGGGGCGAGTACTACAGTTGCTTAACATGGTTACCCCGGAGGAACTCATTGACAATGAGGATTATGAAGGTGAGCCCCCTAATACTACTTTGATGAAAATGATTCACCATACTCACCATGACTTCAGAGATCTGTGAGGATGTCAAGGAGGAATGTGAGAAATATGGTAGGGTTCTGGAAATGAAGATTCCAAGGCCCAGCGGTGGAAGCAGACAATCAGCGGGTGTAGGCAAGATCTTTGTCAAGTTCGATACCCCCGAGTCGGCCGGAAAAGCGCTGCGCGCATTAGCAGGCAGGAAGTTTGCCGACAGGACGGTTGTTACGACGTATTTCTCTGAGGAAAACTTCGAGGTTAGCGCTTGGTAAAGAGGTGCAATGCTTTCAGTGTCGTAAGTTCAAGGGTGGTACTGCGCATAGTCAGCATGTCAGGTGTAGATTCAAGCAGTAAAACCTAGTCATACTTGTTCTCATTGACCGCAAGGTATCTTACCTCTCTGTACCTGTAGTATAATCCAGTTTGCGGTCTGGGCTAGCTAGGATCATTGTACGAGAAGATTAAAGTTGCTTTGCATTCCAGATTGCTAGCATGACACCCAGGTGCAATATTCACCGTAGGAATGAATCAAAGAGTCAAGATGATGACAGATGCTGATTCCCCGTAGGCAAAGATAGAATCCTAATTTGTCACAAATCGTTCTAAGACGCGACGGATCGGGCATAAGAATATTTAGGGTACGGGAACCTCTCTAAATTAAAAGAAAAAAAAAAGAAAAAAGGAAACGGTAAAGCACAATGAACGACATCTGCGATTTCGATCTTTTACATCGATTCTCATGCACAGAAACGAGTACTCGAGCATAGACAAAAAGTCACGGCAATTGCCTCTATCGGAAAGCGTTCCTGTCATCCGTTGAGGACGCCATGTCTTATTTCAGACCATGCACCCAAAGGCATCATTTCGGCGTCACTTGAATTAAGCTTACAGTTCAAAATAGTAACATATCGCGGGATCTACCCAGATGTAGAGCTGACTCACAGGACTGCACAGAGATGCGATCATTATTGTGGGGGGTTCATCCGAATTAGATACGGCAGGCAAGTGAAATGGCGACTGATGAGACATAATTTAAAGGTTGACTGGGAATGGAGATTATCTTGAAGTGGGAGGGGCTTCTGTTACTCCATCGCTAGCCTTGATTCGTTTAAGTCGCGAAACATGAAACACCTCGATATGAGATTTGGTGGAGGTCGGAACGATGCCGACTTTTAAGGTATCTTCACGTTCATGATGAGGCCGGCCAGGGAGCATACGAGGTCGGTGATTTCGCGGCATAATAGCCGTCACGTTCATGATCTTAATATAACGTGTCTTGGTCGCCTCGTCTTGATCGCCTCGTCTTGAGGCGTTCGGATATGCCCCTCACACCTCGAAGAAGCCCATTACGAGAAGAACTTTCGGCTGCCGGATGTGCGGCACGCTGAGCCCTAATGATCGTGAGAGAGTACTTCATACGTACATAAGAATTGTTGAATCCTTTACGCCGTATGGCGGTCTATATGTATGCCGAAGAAGTATATATTTATCCGCAGGTAGACGGTAAGATTGTAGAAATGTACATCAGGGTCACCGCTGTGTGTGATTGAGCCTCACAGCATGATATACCGAGGTATTAGTTTGCTGCCTACTGAGTTATGTGATTCGAGGATTTCACTATTGAGTAAGAGATGAAGGCAAAAAGGGAGGGTAGTAGATTGAAAATGCCCGATGACGAATGAAACTGCATCTATTATTGGCTGGGTTTTGGAGACATGGGAGATGTGCCCACATCCCCGAAGCCACGACCCTCCCAATCCTCGAATGGCGATGATGTGATATCAGGGAGCAGATTGATTGATCCCAGATATTGGCCAGGGTAATATATCGTTTGTGTTGAGATTGAAAACGTCTGAACAAGGTGTGGCCTTGGGGCTTGAGGACTGTGACCTGCTCCACTTTTCCCATTCTGTGTGTGAGTTGTCAATTGGGTATGCACACGGCACATCAGAACCATATTCCTGCATTGTGACGTAGGGGCTGGCAGTTATGCCTTCCTTCAGGGGAAGAAACATGCCGAGAGCTCGTTTTTGGTCTCGTTGTTTGGTCAGATAACTCCTTCTATCAATCCAGTGTCAGAGAATAGGGAGGCTGACGAAGGCATGCTTCTTGCAGATCTTATGGTTCCAGGATTGCATGAAGGTAGGGTTCGTAGGGAGATGGGGCTGCCGCCTTGTGCCGGATCGACTTTCGTTCCCGGGGCTTATCTCCAACATAGCGCAAGCCTCAATTGAGAAAGCGCAGATTTATTGGTCTTGATCAATAGGAGATGTTCCCTTAAAGACGGTGTGGACAAAGGCGTATGCGTGCGAACCATATTTGTTCGTCTAGTTGCTTGCGTCCAAGTTTCCAAGTTTGCGCCCAGGAGACCGTGGCAACCCGATGTTCAACTTGATAGTCTTTTATCGTAGAGTATTATATCTCGACTTCCTCAAGTATGCCCGGGCAACAGTCTTCACACCGCTCAAATCTGGCACCATTTTTAGGGACGGTTTCCATACATAATCCATGCATGCATTAGGAGACTCTCAAGATGTCGCAAGCCCCGCAATATTAGGCAAATCAAAAAAATTCATATATGAAGAAGAATGTATCATTATCCATCTTTCGGCGACCGTCGTGGGTTGCAGTGGCGCTAGGCTTTAACGCTTGTAACAAAAAGAGTTACGGGAAGCATGGTCCGAAGCTTTCACGACTGAATGAATCCCACGAGTAAAATAAAGAGTAGTCTGATGGCTCGAACCGCTTCCTTTGTATCCACCCCCATTGTGTTTTAATAAAAACTTCTCTATTACATTATGTATTGTTATTATCATTCAAGACCCGGTTTTGATATCATATTTGAAGCCTGAGTAGCGGAACGGGCGCACTGACATTCCCAGTGAGATTGACAAGCGTCAAGATGGGGTACAGTTGTGCTCTTCGTAGATGGCTGCATCTGTGGCTGCTCGTTTACCAGTGTGCTTTCATTCTCTCTACGAGATTCACCGTGTCTATCCGTAGGATCTACGTAGACCTTGCTCCAAACGGGGATTTGCCCTGCAGCAACCCATTCAACTTTAGATTTCTCTGAGGTCACCGATACATATCAAGAGGCCGGAAAAAGATATCTGGAAATTGGAAAACACGGCTAAATAATAACTAGAATTGGTCGGCAAATGTGGCATGCCTCAAGCCGAATAGGTCTAGTTCATTTATGATCTCTTTTTCAGCGTCTACATACAGCGGCACGTTGAACTCGAAGTTAGCACTAATCAAAATGCAGAGTCTTTGATCCCACAACCAGGCGAATGAGTGGTCGAGGAAAAAGGAAGCCGGGCTCAGCCTAAGAAGCCCTGAACAGCCAAACGAGAGGGAGAGGCTTCGGATAAGAAAAGCGATGGCAGATACAATGGCGAAAGTAGCAGAGGTGGCGTTGGAATGC
>Ga0335075_10001259_pt1 | contig 42078 bp, 41 predicted proteins | sample Lox_Sample_24_FD_206723 | JGI IMG/M metagenome (GOLD analysis project Ga0335075, IMG submission 206723) | Soil microbial communities from Loxahatchee National Wildlife Refuge, Florida, United States - Lox_Sample_2.4 | ecosystem: Environmental > Terrestrial > Soil > Wetlands | place: USA...
GGCCGCTCGCGCTCGCGGTCGGTTCACCCGCAACTTCGTCGTGCAGGCCAGTGCCGCGGACTGGGCGCTGGTACTGCTGGCTTTGCTGCGCGCTCGCCTGGCGGAGCTTGACGGGGGACCGCAGCTCGTCTTCTTCCAGCATGACGAGGTGATTGTGCACTGCCCGGCCAGCCTGGCAACTGAGGTGGCGATGGCGATCGAGGCTGCCGCGGCTGGCGCGACCAGGCTGGTATTCGGTGCGACCGGCGTGAGCTTCCCGATGACGACCGCCATCGTGGAGTGCTACGCGGACGCGAAATAGCGGAACTACGCCGAGCGCACGCGGCGGCCGTTATTCAGGCGCGAGGAATCCGTGCCGGGGTCGCCTTGGCGGCCGGGCGTCAGTCGGCGGAGCCACCGGAGGTACCTCAGCAGTGCAGTACATGCATCGCGTAGCGCCGATCGGAATCGTGCTCAGGCACTCCGGGCACTGCCGGTCGCTAGCGGCCTTGTTGCGGTTGGCCAGCGCCGTCATCTTGGCTGACGGCGCGACGATGAACCAGTACACGACCGCCGCGATAATCAGGAACGCGACGGCGGCATTGAGCACCGCGCCGTAGCTGAATCTGGAGGCCCCCACGTAGAAGGCGAGAGAGGCAAAGTTGATGCGATCACCAACGATGGCCGTGATGAGCGGCGTGATCATGTCCTTGACCAGGGCCTGGACGATCGCATTGAAAGCCACGCCGATGACGACCGCCACCGCCAGGTCAATGATGTTGCCCTGCATCAGGAACTTGCGGAAACCTTTCATGTCTGCTCTCTCCAGGCTGCTCGGGCCGGCCGGCCTTCGCCTCCGGCAGACCGTGAAGCTATCAATCTAAGTCGGACTTATGCTGCCTGAGACCGCGAATCGGGGGTGCCATGGCCATCGAGGTGACAGTGCGCGGCATCACGATTCCGCCTGAGGAGCTTTCGTGGCGGTTCTCCCGGTCCTCCGGGCCTGGAGGTCAGTCCGTCAACACCACTGACAGCCAGGCCGAGCTCTCTTTTGACCTGGCCGGCACGGTCGCCCTGCCGCCCGTGCTCAGAGATCGTGCGCTCACCGCGCTCGCCGGTCGGCTGTCCGGCGGCGTCATTACGGTGGCCGCAAGCGAATTCAAATCGCAGCTGCGCAACCGGGAAGCGGCCGCAGCACGGCTCAGTGCGCTGCTGACCGAGGCGACCGCACCGCCGCGGCCGCCACGCCGGCCAACCCGGCCGACTCGTGGCTCGGTTGAGCGTCGGCTGGCCGAAAAGCAGCGCCGTTCCCGCCTGAAGAGACAGCGCAGGCTCGACGATGAGTGAGCCGTGCTTGCATCTGAGGTGCTGGCACCATCTGGGCTGGCGTCATCGGGGTTGCCTGCGTGCTCGCTAACCTGGACCGATGAACTCGGCGCACGGCCACGCTCGTAGCGGCCATGAAAGCAGGCCGTCTGTTTCGGCGGGCAAGGGGCGCCGCGCATCCGGGACTCGAGGACCTGGACCGTCCCCCAAGGGCGCGGCCCGGGGGTCGGGTGGTCGCACCGACGTAGACCGGCGGCGCCGCGAGCTTTCCCAGAACTACCTGCGCAGCCCTGAAGCCGCCAGGCAGTTCCTCCGGCTGCTCCGGCTCGATCCGGCCGGCCTGTGCATCGAGGTCGGCGCCGGAGAAGGCATCCTTACCTCGCGCCTAGCGGCCATGACCGGCGAGGTCATCGCATACGAGATCGATCAGGCGCTAGCCGGGCGGCTGATAGCCCGAGTCGGCGAGCGGCCGAACGTACGCGTGGTGACGGGGGACTTCCTGGCATCCCGGCAGCCGAGTCGCCCGTTTCAGGTCGTCGGGAACGCGCCGTTCTCGCTGACCTCGCCGATCATCGACTGGTGCCTCCGTGCGACCAGGATGACGGCTGCGACGCTCATCACGCAGCTTGAGTACGCCCGGAAGCGGACCGGCGGCTACGGCCGGTGGACCCAGCTGACGGTGAGCAGCTGGCCGCTAGTTCGCTGGGACCTGCGCGGGACGATCGCGAGGACCGAATTCCGTCCGGTGCCGCGTGTGGACGCTGGCGTCCTCCGGCTTGAGCGAAGGGCTGAGCCGCTCATCAGCCCGGCCCGGATGGGCGCCTACCGGCGGCTCGTACAGGCGGGCTTTTCGGGCGTGGGCGGCTCGGTTCACGCTTCGCTGCGTCGCTTTTACCCGGCCGACAAGGTCGCGGCAGCGTTCGCCCTGGCGGGTGTCGATCGGCGGGTAATCGTCGCGTACGTCAGCCCGGATCAGTGGGTCCAGATCTTCCTGTCTCTCGACGCCGGGCACCCGGCAAGGAAGCCGAGCCGGCCTCAGCCTACGGCGCGAGCCGGGCCGCGCTCGCGGATGGGGCCGGGAAAGCCAGAGGCGCCAGCGGAGGCGGACCCGGACGTGTCAGCAGACAACCCGGCCCGCTGAGGTCCGTACCCCTGAGGTCCGCGCGGCGACCGAGATCAGCGTCACGGAGCAGTTGTGCCGGTCCGGCCGTATTTGTCCTCGAGCCTGACGACGTCCTCGCGCCAGCCGGGCTCAGCCGTCGAAGCCTCGGCAAACGTGAGGTCGGTGATGGCAGTGATGCGATGGACGGCACCAGGCGGCAGGTGGATGGTGTCACCCGGCCCGAAATGCTGGCTCGCAAGATCTTCGGCCGACGGCCCATGCTCGACCAGTGCCGCCCCGGACAGCACGCTAATGGTCTCTTCCTTCTGCCGGTGATACTGCAAGCTGATGGCGTGCCCGGCCGTTACGTGGATGATCTTGCCAACGTACTTGCCGTCAAGGCCGGCGAAGATCACCTCGTGCCCCCAGGGCTTGTCCTGCCGGGGAGCCTGGTAGACCTCAGCAACAGGTGCCGCTGGTGAGCTGCCGTTCTGCGCGGGGGTCACGGTGCCTCCCTGTCAGGGTTTGGTGTGTCGACCATCCTAGTTAGCCCAAGTCAGCGCGCTGCCGACCGCCCGCCCGGCTGCGCCTCACCGGGAGCTGAGCGTGGCGAGCCGCGATACGGCGTCGGCCAGGACCTCGTCCCGCTTGCAGAAAGCGAAGCGGACCTGGCTGCGCCCGGCCGCCGTGTCGTCGTAGAACACCACGTTCGGAACGGCCACGACACCGCAGCGCTGCGGCAGCCCGCGGCAGAATGCCAGCCCGTCAGGTTCGCCGAGGCCAGCGATGTCGGTCGTGATGAAGTACGTTCCTTGCGGCAGGAACACCTCGAAGCCGGCACTGCGCAGCCCGGCTGCCAGCAGATCGCGCTTACGGCGCAGACTGGCAGCCAGGTCAGCGTAGAAGGCGTCGGGAAGCGCGAGCCCGGCCGCGATGGCGTACTGAAACGGGCCGCCGCTGACGTAGGTAAGGAATTGCTTGGCGGTACGCACCGCTGTCACGAGCTCTGGCGTTCCGGTCACCCAGCCGATCTTCCAGCCGGTGAAGGAGAACGTCTTGCCGCCGGAGCTGATCGTCACCGTGCGCTCACGCATGCCAGGGAGCGTCGCGATCGGGATGTGCTCGCCGTCGAATACCAGGTGCTCGTAGACCTCGTCAGTGACGACCAGCAGGTCGTGGGAGATGGCCAGGTCGGCGATAACAGCGAGCTCTTCGCGGGTGGCCACCATGCCGGTCGGATTGTGCGGCGAGTTGAGCAGGATCAGCCGGGTGCGGCTGGTGATCGCATCCCGGAGCCTGTCCAGGTCTGGCCGGAAGGCGGGTGCGCGCAGGGTCACCGGGACCCGGGTCGCGCCCGCCATGGCGATGCACGCGGCATAGGAGTCGTAGTAAGGCTCAAGCGCGATCACCTCGTCCCCCGGCTCGAGCAGCGCCAGCATGGCCGCCGCGACAGCTTCCGTCGCACCCGCCGTCACCAGGACCTCGGTGTCGGGATCGACGTCCAGCCCGTAAAACCGCTTCTGGTGCTGAGAGATAGCGGTACGCAGCTCGGGGATCCCCGGCCCTGGCGGGTACTGGTTGCCCAGTCCGCCGAGAACCGCGTCGGCTGCCGCGCGAGCGACCTCGGCCGGGCCGTCTGTGTCAGGGAAGCCCTGGCCCAAGTTGACTGCCCCGGTCTCGACCGCCAGCGCCGACATCTCCGCGAAGATCGTCGTCCCCATCCCGGCCAGCGCGCTGTTGAGCAGAGCACGAGTCATGGACATGCCTTCCGCGATCAAGGCCGGCAGCTGGGGTACTCGCCGGGCGGCGGCCGGCACGGCCCGACGCGGCGACAATACTCGCACCGGCAGGCCCGGTGCCCGGCCCTTGGTCAGCGCTGGAGACCGACCTTGAGCGTTGTTGACCCAGCGGGCCTATAGGCCCCCTCGCTTCACAACGATCATGAAATTCGGCGAGCCAAAAGCCTGGAAAGATCGTTCGAATGCAGAGGGGCGGCCCCGGTGTACCGGAACCGCCCCTTTGCCGTTATGCAGAGCTTGGAGCTTTGCGTGCTTTCACCGGCCGGCTCGGCCGGATCTGATCAGAGCGGACGGACCTGCTCGGCCTGCGGGCCCTTGGCCCCCTGACCGGCGGTGAACTCGACCCGCTGGTTCTCCTGAAGGCTGCGAAAGCCGTCTACCTGAATCGCGGAGTGGTGCACGAAGACGTCGGCGCTGCCGTCGTCGGGGGCGATGAACCCATAGCCCTTGTCGGCGTTGAACCACTTCACGGTGCCCTGAGGCATGTGCCTTCTCCTACTGGGTGTTCTCCGGGATCCACGGACGAGGATCCTGGGTCGCCACGACATCAGGCCCGTTGCCTGGTCTAGCCATCGGGCCTAACCAGCCATCAGCAACCCAAAGTCGCGTACGTAAATACGAATGCAACCACGTCTATCAAACACCATCCGCTGAGTGCTGGTATCAGGGTCCGGGCTAGTTGGTTGCCCGCGCTGGGTGCAGGTACCTGCATTTTGATGCGGATTTGCTTAGCCGGCAGGGGAAGCAGCCGCCGCCGCGTGCCGAAGCAGTTCAGAAACTTTGCCAGAACTGGAAAGACGGGAGCCTCGTCCGACTGAAACGGCCAATATCTGATCACAGTACCGCGAATAGACACTTGTGCTGGGCGTTTTTAGATCCCCAAAGAATACTAATTGGGATTATAAGTAACGGGTTCTTGGGCCCGCGAGCTGGCACGCGGCGGTCAGCCGTCCAGGAGCCGGAGCCCAGGGGACGACACGGTGGCCGATGCGGCGCGACGGGTGTCGGGTTGCGACTGGAGCCCCAAGACGGACGGCACTGACAGCCTCACGCCCCAATGCCGGCGTCCGATGGGCCGATCCGCTGGGGCGTGGTTCCTCTCGGGTACAAGTCCGGTCGTACCTTGCATCACTCTGAGCACGTTCATCACGCGCAGCCCTCACGTAACACACAACCAAATACTTGGATTGTCCGCTTTTCCGCCTTTTCCATGCAATCCAGTGAATCACGAAATGGTAAATGTGATTTTCCTCATACCGTTTTAATGGCAATTCAGCTGCCATGAAGAGAGAACTTAGGGCAGAGTGTGCGTTCAACAGCACCCTGCGTGTGTGACGGCCGCCACTTAATGCGGCCCGGTCGCCCTGTACCTGCGACAAGTCGGCACGCTGCCGCCCGCCGTTCATTATTGCGGGCACTGAGAGGCACAGGGGTGGAAGCCGAGCGCGCCGCTGCGCGCCCGACAGAAGGCTCATCTTGTCCCCTTTTCTGACGCCCAGCCCAACTACGTCAGTCAAGATCCAACGCGCGCTCACCGGCTCTGCTGTGGCCATCGCGGCCGCAGTGGCCGGCACCCTCGGTGCCTGGTCTGCAGCCGCGGCGGGGCCGGCTCCGGCCTCCCAGCCCATCGGCCATGTCCGCGAGGTCGACCCGGTCAGATCTGCGCCCGCGCAAGCGCTGTTCGCCGCACGACAGCCCGCCGGATTGCCGGCAGCTGAACTCGATGCGGTGAGCTCGACCGCATTGAACTCGGCAGCGAGTCGCCTGGCAGCAGACGCCGGGATCGCGGCCCGCAAGAAGAGCAGAGCAGCGCTAACCCCACGCCGAATCGCCAGAAGGCTGCTTCACCACTTCCACTGGAGCAGGCGGCAGTTCCGGTACCTGAACCCGCTCTGGGACCGGGAGAGCAGTTGGAACGTCTACGCGTCCAACCCCTACTCGGGTGCCTACGGCATTCCGCAGGCGGTCCCCGGCTCCAAGATGGCCTCGGCCGGAAGCCACTGGAGGACCTCCGCGCGGACGCAGATCAGGTGGGGCCTGCGTTACATCAAGGACCAGTACGGCTCTCCCAGGGCCGCCTGGGAGCACGAGCTAGCCACTGGCTGGTACTAGCGGATCAAGGACGGGCCGGTGCCGCGGGTTTCGCGCTCGCGGTGCCGGCCCGGTCGTCTCGTTGCTGGAGTAACTGGCCGGGTGGCCGATGTCAGTGGTCTTCAAGTAGCGCTAAAACGCTCGGCTGCGGCATGGCGGCTGCGCGCAATCCGTGCGACACTGAGCGGGAAATCTAGGGCCGGATGCAGCGCTCCGGCCCTAGTCCATGTCCGGAGCGCCCTAGTCGATGTCCGGTGCGGCGTCGAAATTCCCGCGCCGCTCGTACCGAGCCGAAGCCACTACCAGGCAAAGGTTCGGACCCGGATGGCAGTGCGCCGACTCGGCGAGAGTTATCCTGCCGCCATGAGTACGTCGCCGGTGTCCCCAGAGGACATCCGCGCCGCGGCTGAAGTTCACGCCGAGCTTGGGCCGGAGTACAGCGACGCGGTAGTGGCTGCATTTATCGCAGAGGTTGACAGGCAAGTGGCCGCACGGGTCGAAGCGCGGCTCGCCAGCAAGGTCCCGACCCGGCCAGCCGAGCGCGACAGTCGCTGGCAGCTGTTTAAGGGCATGGCGATTGGTGCGTGCGCAGGTGCGCTCGCGGTCGCAGGGATAGGCCTAGGCGTGGCCAGGGAATCGTCGCCAGGTGTGCCCCACACCCGAGTGATCCCCGCCCATAACGGCCCGATACCGGCGCAGTTGTTGCCCGCCTACCTGCGACCTGGCTTGCGCATGGTCAAGCATCCCCGCCCCAGCAGCTAGCCTGGCCGTTAGCCGCGTCCGCTGATTCCAGCGCGATTTGCGCCCTCGCGGGCTGTTGCGCGAGCTTATGTCAGCGCACCAGCATGCGGGCGCAGCGACGAGAGGAAGTAGCGCGTGGCGTACCAGACCCCGGCCAGCGACATTGTCTCGATCATCGATGCGCCGCCAACCCCGGCAGCATCACTCGCTCCCGGCCGCCGGTTCGTCGCGCTCGTGCATTACGAGTCGCATCCGCCAGTCGCGCACCTGGCGAGGCCGTACCTTGCCCTTGCCGGGCTCAGGCTCGATCCCGCTCGTGGCGGTCGGCAGCGAACCCGGCGGCTGACCGGGCTGTCGGTGGTACCGCTGCCAGCCGGCCAGCTGCGCCCGATCGAGCTGCCCGAGGGCAAGTCGGTCAGCGTGCCGTCGTGGGCGCCGGACGGGCGCAGGTTCGCATTCACGGTGGATGAGCCGGACGGGATAGCGGTCTGGGTGGCTGACGCGCAGGCCGCCACGGCCGCCCCGGTGCCAGGCCTACGTGTCCGCGACGTGCTCGGCGGAGACCCGACCTCGCCGAATGCCACCGTGCACTGGTCCAGGGACGGTAGCGCGCTGCTCGTGCTTGGTTCCCCGGCTCCCCCCGCCGTGCCCGGCCCCGAGCCCATCGAGCCGCAAGTAGAAGAAGCAGCGGGCAAGCGGTCGCAGATGGCGACGTTCACCGATCTGCTGCGCACAGACGCGGACGCTGATGTCTTCGAGTCGCTGGCCACGACGATCCCGCTGCGTGTTGACCCGGAGTCAGGCGCCACGATCGAACTAGGGCCGCCCGGCCTCTACTATCACCTGAGCGAGTCGCCTGACGGCGAGCATCTGCTCGTTTACCAGCTGCAGCGGCCATTCTCGTTCCGGGTTCCGTTCCCGTACTTCGCCCGGCGGGTCGAAGTGTGGTCGGCCAGCGGCGAACTCGAGCGGATCGTCGCCGATCTTCCGGTCAGCGACGAGGTGCCCCGCCAGGGCGTGCCAACGGGCCCGCGGATGGTGTCGTGGGAGGAGTCGGTTCCGGCCAGCCTGGTCTGGACCGAGGCGCAGGACGGCGGCGATCCGCTGACGAAAGCCGAGCATCGCGATCAGCTGTTCCGGCTGCCGGCGCCGTTCGCAGAATCACCCGAGCCAAGCATGCTGGTACAGCACCGCTGTCTCGGCTGGTACGACATGACTGCTCCCGGCCACTTGCTGGTGACTGAGCACGACAGGGACCGTCGGTGGCTGACTTCGCGACTCATCGATCTGGCGGCGCCGCAGGAGAGCCGCATCATCTTCGATCACTCGGCCGACGAGGCTTACCACGACCCCGGCACACCGATGATGACCCTTCACCCTGACGGGACCCGCACGGTACTCCAGGACGGTAACCACATCTACCTGCGCGGGGACGGTGCGAGCCCGGATGGCGACCGGCCCTTCCTGGACCGCCTCGATCTGGCCGACCTAAGTACGACGCGCCTTCGGCACAGCCCGCCCGATGCCTACGAGCAGGTGCTGGGGTTCGCTGGCGACGACAGGGAATCGGTGCTGATCTGGCACGAGAGCAGGACGGAACCGCCGAACCTGGCGGTGACACGGCTCGACGGCACCGACCGCAGTCAGCTCACGTCCTGGCCGGACCCGCATCCGCAGCTGACTGGCATGCAGAAGCAACTGCTCAGCTATGACCGCGGTGACGGTGTGCAGCTGACGGGCATGCTGCACCTGCCGCCCGGCTACGACGCCGGCCGCGACGGTCGGCTGCCGCTGGTCATCTGGGCGTACCCGCTTGACTATGGCGATGCCGGCACGGCCGGCCAGGTGCGGGGGACGAGTGAACGGTTTACCCGGCTGATGGGGTCAGACCCGGTGTGGTTCGTCCTGCGCGGGTACGCGGTGCTGCAGAACGCGACGATGCCCGTTATTGGCGATCCCGAGACTATGAACGACAGCTACGTCGAGCAGATCACCCGGGCTGCAGCCGCGCACATCCAGGCGCTGGCCGACATGGGCATCGCTGCTCCTGGCCAGGTCGCTGTCGGCGGGCACAGTTACGGCGCGTTCATGACGGCCAACCTGCTCGCCCACACCGACCTGTTTGCAGCGGGCATCGCCCGCAGCGGTGCCTATAACCGCAGCCTGACGCCCTTCGGCTTCCAGACGGAGCGGCGCAGCTTCTGGGAGGCGACCGACGTCTACGACCGGGTCTCGCCGTTCAGGTACGCCGACAAGATCTCTGCGCCGCTACTGCTCGTGCACGGTGAGCGGGACGCGAACTCGGGCACGTTCCCGATTCAGTCCGAGCGGCTCTTCCAGGCCATCCAGGGCACCGGCGGGACTGCCAGGCTCGTGATCCTGCCGCACGAGAGTCACGGCTATATCGCCCGGGAGTCGGTCCTGCACGTTCTGGCCGAGCAATTTGGCTGGCTGGATCGCTGGCTCGGCGGGAAGACGGACATCGAACAGGGCGGGAACGGGGCCGACGAAGATGAGGCGTGGGAGTAGCGCCGCGGCCGCCCTTCTGAGCAAATCACCATAGACAGGACAGATGCCTCATAGCTGAGCTGGCTGCACCAGCTATGAGGCACCTGACAACCGCGGCCTAGCCAGTTAGTGGAGCAGGCGGAGGGCGTTCAGGTCGTCGTCCACGAACCAAACGCCGCCGCGCGGCCGAATCGCGAGACCGAACAGCGCGCCGGCGCCTTTCGGGCTGCCCATGGTGTTCAGGAAGCGCGAGAAGACCTGCCTGCTGGCCGGGGTTGTCTCCACAATTCTGCCGTTCCCGCCGTTGACAGAGAGAATGTCGCCGTTGGGCGCGATCTCCAGGCCGAGCGGCATGTTCAGGCGCCCGCCCGCGGTTACCAGCAGGCCGGGACCTGCACTATCCCGGCGCGTGAGCGCGTTCGGGATGACGAAGATCCGGCTGGTCAGCGTCGAGGCAACGTACAGGCGGTCGGGCCGGCCAAACCCGAGTCCCGTCGGCCCGATCACGAACGCTGATGGGTCGGTTCGCTGGGCATATCCCGAGGCGACGGTTGTCGAGCTCACGAGCTTCGGCGGCCCGATGGGGTAGAGCCGCAGCGTCAGCCGCAGCACCTTGCCCCTGTGAACGACCTTGCCGTTCGCGGCCACCGTGCCGTCCAGAACGTTACTGACGAAGAGGGCAACGTGGCCCCGGCCGGTTACCACGGCCGCCGCGTCCCACGGCCCGTTGATGCCGTGGCCGCTGAAGGTTTCCCTGACCCGGCCGTTGCTGTTCAGCACGATCAGGCACCCGGCTTTGGCGGTGGCCGCCATCCCGTTCCTGGACGGTGTGCTGCCGACCACGACCCAGCCGCCTGGCAGTACCTCGAGCGCCGTGGTAAGTCCGACGCCTCCTGGACATCTGCCCGGCAGCGTGCGGGGATTGATCTGAGCGAAGAGCGACCGGTGGCCACTCGGGCTGATCTCCACGATCGTCTTGCCGGTGCCCTGCTGGTTCTTCTTATTGTTGAAGTTGCTGACCAGGATGCTGCCCGCGTGCAGTCGCCCGACGCTTCGCGTGATGGGAAAGACGCCATACGGGTTCAGGTCCCCGTTGTGCGGCACGGTTGAGGCGACCGTCTTGATCTTGCTGAAGTGACTGAGGTAGGGGGCTCGTCCGGCTGGCTGCGCTAAGGCCGCGGACGATAGCGCGAGGCCTAGAGCGGTGATGACGCCGACGGCGGCGGTTGCCGCGGCCAGCCTGTTACGTACCGACATGCGTACTCCTTCGACGTGGTCGGCGGTAAGCCGACCCCGAAGCACGGTCATGTCGTGTTGCGTTCAGTGGCGAGGCAAGATGGCCGGCCCACCGGCCCAGGAACGTGCGGTGTGGCCTGGCGGTTCAGGCCTGATTACCGGTGGTAGCGCTCGAAGGCCGAGGAGTAGTCGAAGATCTCATCCTTTGAGAACCACACGTCGATCTCCAGCGCGGCCTCCTCCCGGTTGCCGGAGGCATGCACGAGATTGGCCACGGCAATGCCGCGCTCGTTGGCGTAGGCCTGGCTCATGTGCGCGAAATCGCCACGGATGGTGCCGGGCAGAGCCTGGTCGGGGTAGGTAGAGCCGACGAGCTTACGCGTGCAGGCAACCGCCTCAACGCCCTCGAGCACCAGGGCGAGCACCGGGCCGCTCTGCATGAACTCCGCCATCGCGTTGTAGACAGCAGGCCCGAACCTATCTTCGAGGTCGAAGTAATGGCGGCGGGTGAGGTCAGCGTCCATCCAGACCATCTTGCTGGCGACCACTTTGAGCATCTGATCTTCGAAGCGCGAGAGCACGCGCCCAATTAGGCCCCGAGCTACGGCGTCGGGCTTGAGCAGCACCAGTGTCCGCTCAACTCCGGTGTCGTTACTCATGTTTCCCTCTCAAGTCTGGTCTGGCCCGCCGCAGTGCGGGCGCGCACAGCTTAGCGGCGCCTGCGGCATGGCAAGCCGCAGGCCGGGCGAGTGGGCGTGGCTCGTCGGTAGCGGAACAGGCTGCGGGGCGGCTGTTCCTGGCCGCGCCCAGGTCAGCGGTGCTCGCGGGGATGGGACGAAGGCCACATCGGGCCGCTTGCAGGCTCTATTCTCGCTAGTCTCGTAGCTGCCGGATACATCGGCCCTGGATATTCGTGCCGGGGCGAAACCCGACGATCTAGGGACCCGGTCGATCCCGCTGGTCTCCGGCCAGGTCCCGGTTAGGCAGAAGTTCGTGTATGACACCTGGGTAGCCCGAGACCTGCCGGTCCTGGACGCTACCGTCGCCCTGCTCGAGCAGAGTTACATGGTCACCGTTACTGACGTCGCGACCAGGACCGGACTGGACGTAGCAGAGGTGGCCAGGGCGCTGGAAGCCCTTGATCCGACCTACGTTGACTTCCGCAAGACCACCACAGGCGGCGATGCGCGGTTCTGGTACGTATTCAAGGTCACGCCCGAGGCCCGGCGCGCCGTCGGGCAGTGGCCGACCGCGCAGTCTCTGGCGGGTCGCCTGGCCGACGAACTGGCAGCCGCCGCCAAGGACGAGTCCGATCCGCAGCGCCAGGGCCTGCTGGCCTACGCGGCCCGGCTGGTCGGCGACACGCTGCGGGAGGCCACCGTACGGGCAGCGGAACACGTGCTGTCACCGGCCTTCGGCGGGGTGCCGCAACCGGAGCTCGGCATGCCCGTCCCGGAGCCGGCAGCCGAGCCCGTCGAGGACCTGCCAGGCCTGGTGCCGCTTCCCGAGCTTCCGGAACTGCTGCGCCCGCAGCGCCCGGATGCGGATGCCGACGAGGCCGACACCGATCTCGACCTCGCTCAGTCGCGGAGCGACGCCGCCAGCGCGGTCTAGCCCGCGGCTGGCTTCTGGGCCCCGGGCGGCTTCTTCTTGCCGCCGTTCGCAACGCGGCCTAGCGGCGGCCGAATCGGCGGGATCGGCTGGAGGCCTTTGCGCCGGCGCGGCCCGGACCAAAGGGCCGGCACCGCGTCTACCGCGCGGGCGATCGCAAACGCCGGCTGCTCGTAATTCAGCCGCCAGCCGACAAAGTCCAGCCAGGCGTCCTCCGGCTTGCGCTCGATCGGGAAATCGACCTCCTCCAGCCGGGCAATTGCGTCGAGGAACTCCTCGTAGGTGAGGCTGATGCCCATGGCCGGGTCAGGTTCCATCGGGAAGTCGGATCCCATCGCCCGTGCGATGTCACCGAAGCAGGTGAATCCAGCCCGCAGGCAGAGCCTGGCCGGCACCACCGGTGCGGTCGATGGATTCAGGGCTAGCATCAGCGCGGCCGAGTCCAGCACAGCGAGCAGCGAGGTCACCCACGACGACAGTGGCTTCGGTGACCGGAACCTGACCAGCGGCAGGTACGTGGTGTGGCTCTCGCCGACGTCGGCGGCCCATCGCTCCCAGTTCGCGTACAAGTCGGGCAGCGTGTTCACGGTGGAGACGCCGGAACCGAGTGCGTAATGCGTGCGCGCGAGCAGTTCGGGTCCCCAGCTTGGGACGCCTCCCCTCGCGTTCAGCAGCGCTATCTCGTTCTCCCGGCGGTTGAACGCCGAGTACAGGGTCGGCAGGTAGGCGATCTGAAGCGTGACGGTGATGATGCCGACGAGCGAGGCGAAATCAAGAATGGCCTGCTGAGGGGCGCCCTTGGCCCGGTCCGACCCGATCTCCCACAGCGCTGGCCCAGCGGTGCCGAAAGCGGTCGTGATGCTCGCGTGGATCATCGGCCAGAGAATCAGCGAGAAGCCGAGGAAGAACATCCCCAGCCAGGCGGCAATCTGGGCCAACAGCAAGACAGCGGCCTGGGTAGCCAGGATCCGGTCGCGCAGGCGGAAACCGCGTATGTGCTGCGTGATCAGCACGTATACAGCGTTGACCAGCTGGTCGACGCGCGTTGTCAGCCAGCTGGCCACCGAGCGCGGCACGATCAGGGTGCCGATCACGCTGCCCGCCGACGTGGCAACCAGGACAACGCCGATGGCGGCGGCTGCGTAGCGCGCGGCCAGCGGAACGACCATGTTTCTCCTCGTGCCCCAGTGCGCCGGTCAACACCGCACGCGCGCGGGCAGATTAGCGCACTGATACAGGGCCGCCGCGGAGCCCCCTCGATTGGGCGCCGCGGGCTAGCGGTCACCCCGCCGCTGTCGCTGCAGCTCGGCAAGGTCGGTGAGCGGGCCCAGATGCCGGAGCTTGGGCCTGCTGATGACCGACCTGACGGTCTGGATCTGGCCGTCGCAGATGTCGATGCTGAACACGCAGATGAGGCCGCCGTCCGGGGCGAGGGCGAGCGCGCCTGGCTGCCCGTTGATCTCAGCGATCCGGAGCGATGCGTGCCTGTGGCGCAGCTGGTTGCCGAGCGCGGCCATCAGTGAGGCGACATGATCCCGCCCGACGATCGGCTTGCGCCAGAACGGGGGCACGCCGCCGCTGTCGCCGTGCACCTCGACATCGGCGGCTAGCAAGCTGAGCAGGCCGTCCATGTCGCCGTTGCCAACGGCAGCAAAGAACCGGTCGGCTAGCTCAGCCCGCTCGCTGGCCGCCACGTCGAACCGCGGCCGCTCGGCCTCGATATGCTGCCTGGCCCGGTGGACGAGCTGACGGCAGGCGGCCGGACTGCGGCCAACGATGCGGGCAGTCTCGGAGTATTCATAGCTGAACACGTCGTGCAGCAGCAATACCGCCCGCTCCAGCGGCGTTAGCCGCTCAAGCAGCAGCAGGAAAGCCATCGACAGCGAGTCGGCTTGCTCCGCCAGAGCCGCCGGGTCTGCGGCCAGCTGGGCGAGCGGCGCGGGTCCGGTGAGCAGCGGCTCTGGAAGCCAGTCGCCGACGTAAGACAGAGAACAGCAGCGGCCGCAGTTCCTCGTAGACAGCGGCCATGTCCGAGCCCGCCTCGGGTCCCGCATGGTCGCTGCCCACTGTTCTACCTTGTCTCAGTTCTGCCTTGCCTCGGTCAACTGGCTGCCGGACCGGATGGGACAGACTGACCGGCGGGGAGTGAGCGATCAGCGGGGTAGGCGTGCGCGAGCCCGTGCGCGAAGCCGTCCCGCCAGCTCGGCCAGACCAGCTCCCAGCCCAGCTCTCGCTTGGCCTTGGCGTTGGAGCAGCCGCGGATCTGCGTCATCATCGACACCGCCGCGGCTCCAGTGGCGAGCCGGCCGATCCAGGTCGGCACGCGCAGAGGCCTCCGGGCGCCTGCAGCGCTGGCCAGCGCCGGCAGCCACTGCGCTACTGCGGCAGGCTCGTCATCGACGATGTTATAGATGCCTGGCGCGCCGCCCTGCACTGCGGCGACCGTCGCGCCGGCGGCATCAGTTACGTGCAGGAACGACCAGATGCCAGCACCGTTACCGATCATCGGCACCTGGCGGCGCTTCAGCAGTTGCACGAACGCCTCCGAAGAGCCTGGGCCGTAGAGGCTGCCGTACCGCAGTACCAGCCCTTCTGGGGCCGCCGTCGCGACCGAGTGCTCCAGATACCGGATGGCGTCGAGCGTGGCCCGCATCGCCGCTGGCGGGTTGGGGTCAAGCGGGTCGTCCTCGGTCTTCACCGGTCCGCCGGCGCGGATGTTCGGCCAGCCGCCATAACTCTGGGCGATGAACCGCCGGACGCCCTGCGCCTTCGCTGCGGCCAGCAGGTGATCAAGCCCGGCTGTGCGCAGCTCGTTTGTGACAGCGAAGGTCTCCCCGAACTTGCGGATGTTCATATTGGCCGGGATTGCCGTCATCTCGCGCACGATCACGTCGGGCTCGGCTCGCGCGACTGCAGCGCCGACGGCGGCTGCGTCCAGGCCGTCGACGACCAGCGGCTGTGCGCCCGTTGCGCGCAGCCCATCCAGCTTGGTGGCGCTCCGGGTGGTTGCGCTCTGCTCGGTCCTCATCCGATCGGACTGCGATGTTCGATCAGCCTCTGAGACGAGGTACCCCGCCGTGCCGTGACACCGCGACGCCAAAAGGCCGCTGGGATGCTGAGATCAGTCCGCGGCGAACTCGGCGCGAACGCCCAGCAGCCGAACCGGCCGCCTGCCGGTGAACAGCTCAAGCGCTGCCAGTGCCGCCGCTTCGATGGCTGCGGCGCCCGTCCCGGCTAGCGGTACGCCATGGGTACTGGTGAAGAACGGCTTATAGCGGACTTTCACTACCACCCGGACCGCGGGCCTGCCCTCAGCCTCGACGTCGCGGGCGACTCGCCGGGCGAGCGCCGCGATCTCTGCCTGTACCTGTTCCCAGTCTTCGATGTCGCGCTGGAAGGTGACCTCACGGCCGCGGGACCGCGGCAGGTACGGCTCGGCGGACACCGCGGACGGGTCAAGGCCGCGGGCCGTCTGCACCAGCCACGGCCCGATCGTCGGGCCGAACCGTCCGGCAACCAGCGCGACATCTGCAGCGGCCAGTTCGGACACCGTTCGGATGCCCAGTTCGGCCAGCTTCGCGGCTGTCTTGCCGCCGACACCCCACAGCGCGCTGACCGGCTCGCCGCCGAGGACCTCAAACCAGGTCTGGTGTGTCAGCCGGTAAACACCGGCCGGCTTGCCGAAACCAGTAGCCAGCTTGGCCTGCAGCTTGTTCTCGCCGATGCCGACGGTGCTGTCGAGTAGCGTGGCGGACCTGATGCGCTCCTGTATCTGCCGCGCGAAGCCCTCGGGATCGTCGGTGTCTACGGCGAGGAACGCCTCGTCCCAGCCCATCACTTCGGTCACCGCGCCGAAGCTGCGCAGGGTCGCCATGACCTCATCCGACGCTGCCTCGTACGTGGCGCGGTCCACCGGGAGGAACACGCAGTCAGGGCAACGCCGAGCCGCGGTCCGCAGTGGCAGCCCGGAATGCACGCCGAACGCGCGCGCCTCGTAGGACGCGGTCGCCACCACCCCGCGCTTGGCGGGGTCACCGTCGCCGCCGACGACGATCGGCTGGCCTGCAAGCTCCGGTCGCCGCAGCACCTCGACAGCCGCGATGAACTGATCGAGGTCGACGTGCAGCACCCAGGCGGTCACCGCTCTAGTCTTACGGCCGGCCGTTCCAGGCGGGCACTAGGCTCGCGATTGTGGCAGGCCACGGCGGAACGAGGGCGACGCAGCTGCTCGCCAAGCTCGGCATCGCGCACTCCATCCATCGTTATGAGCACGACCCGCGGCATCCCTCCTTCGGGCAGGAGGCCACCGAGGCGCTCGGCGTCCCAGCTGCGCGGGTGTTTAAGACGCTGATCGCTGATGTCGACGGGCAGCTGACAGTGGCGGTCGTGCCGGTGTCGGGCAGCCTCGACCTGAAGGCGCTCGCCGATGCGGCGGGCGGCAAGAAGGCAGCCATGGCGGATCCAGCTCAAGCAGAAAAGGCATCAGGCTACGTAACGGGCGGCATCGCGCCACTCGGGCTCCGCAGGCCGCTGCCGGTAGTCATTGACGAGAGCGCGCTCCGATACTCCACTGTCTTCTGCAGTGCGGGTCAGCGGGGAATGGAAATTGAGCTGGCGCCGGCCGACTTGCAAGCAGCAGCGGGCGCGAACATCGCCCCGATCGCACGCGACTGACGTTCACGATTCTGCCGGTGATGATCTGGTCTGCACCTGGGCCGCGCTCTACAGTCACATAAGAGTGTTTGTGCCCGCACGGCCCCGCTAGCGAGGAGCAAACGATGGCCGCTGCTGATGTCACCTACGACGGATCTCTTGTCGTCCAGGAGAAGGCCAAGCTGCGCCGCGTGCTCGGTCGGCTCGACTTGGTGTTGTTCACTGCATGTGCGATCGTCGGCCTCGATAGCGTGGCGCAGGCGGCAGAAGCCGGCGCACAGGCCATCACCTGGCTCGTCATCTCCCTGGTGATCTTCCTGATCCCGTACGGCATGCTCACCGCCGAGCTTGGCTCTGCGTTCCCGGTCGAGGGCGGCCCGTACGAATGGGCGCGGATGGCCTTCGGCCGGCCGGCCGGCGCTGTTACCGCAATCCTGTACTGGCTGTCCAACCCGCTGTGGGTGGGCGGGACTCTTACCGCTGCCACCATCGAGTCGATCAACGCGTTCATACTGAGCAAGCCGATGAGCACTGCCTGGGAGATCGTGGTCGGCCTCGCATTCATCTGGGTGACCGTAGCCATCGCGATCATCGCGTTCCGGATCGGGAAGTGGGGCCCGAACATCGGCACGTTCGTGAAGATGGCTGTTGTCGCCATCTTCGCCGTGCTGTTCATCGCCTACCTGGTCAAGCACGGCAGGCCGGCCGGGGCCTCGACGTTCGGCGACCTCAAGCCGTCACTGGATGGGTTCCTGACCGCGATCGGGATCATGGTGTTCCTGTGGGTCGGCTTTGAGCTGTCCAATGGCGCATCGGAGGAGATGCGCAACCCGCAGCGCGACGTTCCCAAGATGATCGTGCGCTCGGGTGTCATCGCCGCGGTGCTGTACGGCCTGGTAATCCTGGGCATCGTGCTGGTGATCCCGAGCGCCAAGTTGCAGGGCGTGAGTGGCTTCGTCAACGCCTACTCCTCGGTATCCAGCGGCGTGCTGCATTCGCACCCGCTGAACGTGGTGTTCGCCCTGCTGGTGATCGTGACCCTGGTCGGCAGCGGCTCGGTCTGGCTTGAGGGCGCCGACCGGACCCAGGCGATCGCCGCGCTGGACGGCGCCGCGCCGTCGTGGATGGGCAAGTTCACCAGCTTCGGCACGCCAATCGCGGTGAACCTGTCCTCGGGCATCGTGGCGTCGGCGATGTGCGTGCTCGTGCTGTTGGTGACCAAGGGCAGCCTGGCGAGCTTCTTCGCGGTGATGCTGGCGCTGACGATTTCCAGCACCACGCTGAGCTACCTGTTCATCTTCCCTGCACTGACCATCCTGCGGCGTAAGTTCCCGAACGCCGAGCGGCCGTACCGGCTGCCGGGCGGGCCTATCGCCGCCTGGGCCGCAGTCATCATCACCGAGCTGTTCGTGGTGGTGACGGTGATCACCCTGGTGTGGCCGGGCGCGATCAACGCGATGTTCGGGCAGAGCTACTCCGTCGAATCGAGCTGGGGTGTGTCCAGGACGTTCTTCGAGGTCGTGACGCTGGGCTCGCTGCTGGTCATGTGCGCGCTGGGGCTGGTGTTCTGGGCAGTCGGCGAACGGAATCGCAAGGCAGGGCTGGTCGGCATCGCGATCGCGGCAGGGGAGACTGGACTGCCTGACCCGGAGAACTGATGCAGCCACCCGCGCGGTACGGCGTCCGGTCCATGGTGGCGCCCCTCCGGCGAGTGCTGGTGCGCCGTCCGGCTACGACGGGCGACTTCGCCGGCGCGGACTGGCGTGCGCCGGATCCTGAGTTGCTCGGCCGGCAGCATGATCAGTTCTGCCAGCTGCTGACCGACCTCGGCTGCGACGTCGAGGTGGCCGCGGCGGCCGACGAGATGGTCGATGCGACCTACGTCCGCGATCCCGGCATGGTCACTGGCCGCGGTGCCGTGCTGTTCCAGATGACCAAGCCGGCCAGGGCCGAAGAGCCGCCGTTGCTCGGCACTGCGCTCGAGGCTGCTGGCGTGCCCGTGGTGGCGGAGTTGTCCGGCCCGGCCAGAGCCGATGGAGGCGACATCATCTGGCTGGACGAACGCACGCTTCTTGTCGGCCGCAGTTATCGCACCAATTCGGCTGGCGTCCATCAGCTGCGGGAGATCCTCGCGGCTGAGGATGTTGTCGTCGGTTCGGCCGACATGCCGCATGACCGCGGTCCTGAGCATGTGCTGCACCTGATGTCGGTGATCTCGCCGGTGGCCGATGACCTGGCCGTCGTATACCCGCCGCTGGCGCCGGTGCCGCTGATGGAAGAGCTCGCCGTCCGCGGTGTGCGCATCGTGCCAGTGCCCGCGAGCGAGTATGACACGATGGCCTGCAACGTTCTCGCAGTGCAGCCCCGGGTGGTGGTGATGCTGGCCGGTAACCCGCGGACCACTGCCGCGCTGGAAGCGGCGGGCTGTGAGGTGCACGTCTACGAGGGATCGGAGATCTCGCTCAAGGGCGACGGCGGCCCGACCTGCTTGACCGCGCCGATCCTGCGCGCCTAGAGGTCGGCGCTTCCCCTGGGGAAGTCGAGCCGATCGGTGCGCCGCGGCTTCCTGTCGAGGCTCGGGTGTCCCGGTTGGTGTTCCGAGGCGCCAGCCAGAGCCAGCCGGGCTTCCTCCTCGTCGTGCTCGATGACGTGCATCACCGCGTTGATCAGCGCGAGGTGCGTGAACGCCTGCGGGAAGTTACCCAGATGCCGCCCTGAGCTGGCCCCGATCTCTTCGGCGTAGAGCAGCAGCGGGCTGGCGTAGGACAGCACCTTCTCGCACAGGTCCCTGGCCCGATGGTGCTCGCCTATCTCGGCCAGCGCGGAGACCAGCCAGAACGAGCAGATCGTGAAGGTGCCCTCTTGGCCGGACAGGCCGTCGTCGGTCTCGTCGACCCGGTAACGAAGCACCAGGCCGTCGTCGCTGAGCTCATCGGCGATGGCCAGCACCGTGGCGCGGATCCGCGGATCCTCCGGCGGCAGGAACCGCAGCAGCGGCATCAGCAGCAGGGAGGCATCCAGCGCCGTAGTCTCGTAATGCTGGCAGAACACGCCGCGGTCATCGACGGCGTTCGCGCAGATGTCGGCGTGAATCTCGTCGGCAGCCTGCTGCCAGCGGCGTGCAGCGTCCAGGTCCTCCCTGATGCGCGCGAGCCGGGCGCCCCGGTCAGCCGCCACCCAGCACATCATCTTCGACGAGGTGAAGTGCTTCGGGCTCCCGCGGACTTCCCAGATGCCGTGGTCTGGCTCACGCCAGTGCTCGAGCGCATGCTCGACCTGATTACGCGCCATCTGCCAGACGCGCTCGTCGAGCCGGTCCCGCGACTGGGTGTGCAGGTACAGCGAGTCCAGCACGACACCCCAGACGTCATTCTGCCGCTGGGCGAAGGCGTCGTTGCCGATCCGTACCGGCTGCGCGCCCTGGTAGCCATGCAGATGCTTCAGCGTTTGCTCGGTAAGGTCGCAACGGCCATCGATGCCATAGACGATCTGCAAGTCGCCGCGGTCGCGCTCGACCACGTCGGTGAGGAACGCGAAGTAGTCGCTTGCCTCCCAGTCGAAGCCGAGGGTGAAGAGTCCCCACAGCGCGAACGTGGCGTCCCGGATCCAGCTGTAGCGGTAGTCCCAGTTCCGTTCCCCGCCGGGCGTCTCCGGCAGCGACGTAGTCGGTGCCGCGGCGATCGAGCCGGTCGGCGCAAATGTCAGGCCCTTCAGCGTCAGTGCGCTCCGAACGAGATAGCTGCGCCAGCGATGGTCGGGAAACTCGCCGCGCGCCAGCCAGTGCTGCCAGTGATGCGCGGTCCAGACCAGCCGTCGATACGCCTCCTCATAGGTCGTCGGCGGCGCGAGGCTGCCCCAGGACAGTGCGCAGAATCTGGTCTCGCCCTCGTGCAGCAGGGTGCGGGATCGGGCGCTTGGCCCTTCGGCTCCGATCCTGATGTCGGAGGTCAGCGTGAGAGTCATGTCGCTGTCGGGCGGCGTGATCTGGGCCTGATAGTAACCGCGCTCAGTGTGTCGCCACTGGCCCCGGATCCGGCCGTAGTCGAAGACAGGCTCGCAGTCCATGACCAGCTGCGCGTTGCCGTGCACGCACCGGACGGTCCGCAGCAGGGTGTGCTCGGCGTCGTAGTCGGTCGGCGGCCGGGTGTGCGAGCTGCGGCCGGGATGCTCGTGCCGCCATGGCCCCATCAGCAGGCAGTCGCGGACGATGATCCAGCCTTCGTCGCAATCCCAGCTGGTCTCGACCACCATCGTCCCCGGCAGGTAGCGGCGGTCTGCTGGCTCGGAGATGTTCTCCGGGCCGAAGCGGAAGCGACCCGCGTCCCGGTCGAGTATCGCGCCGAAGACACTCGGGCTGTCTAGGCGTGGCAGGCACATCCACTCGATCGCGCCGCTCGGCGCGACGAGCGCGGTGACCTCGCAGTCGGACAGGAAGGCGTAGTCGGCAATCGGCGGGAACGGTGACGCCGACGGTCCCACATGATCCCATTTCGGTCGGCCGGGCGGATGATCCGGGCCGAGCTCGGATGCCAGCCCAATGGGTAGTTCGCTGCCATTCGATTGCACTGCATCCGGGGGCCCCGCTGCAACTGTCTCCTCGCCCTGGCCGGTCATATCCGCTACTTTGCCCCGGCCCCCAGGTAGCCAACCCTGCGGGTCTACCCGGCGGCGAGCGGACCAGCGGCGAGCCCGGCAGCGGCGCGGTACGTGAACTTACCGGACGCCGGCCGGCCGGAACTGCACGCTGATCCGCGGTCCGGTGGGCCGGGCCGACTTGGGCACCGCGTGCTGCCAGGTCCGCTGGCAGCTGCCGCCCATGACGAGCAGGTCACCGTGGCCGATGTCGTGCCGGAGTGTCTGGCCGCCGCCGAGCGGACGCAGCAAGAGCGGACGCGGAGTGCCGAGTGACAGGATCGCCACGATGGTGTCCTGCGAGCTACCGCGGCCGATCGTGTCACCATGCCAGGCCACGCTGTCCCGGCCGTCCCGGTACAGGCACAAGCCGGCGGTGACGAACGGTTCGCCGAGCTCGGTCGCATAGTGCTCGCCGAGCGAATCCCTGGCCTGGGTCAGCAGCGCATCGGGCAACGGCTCGCCCTCGCCGTAAAAGCACAGCAGCCGCGGCACGTCGACGACCCGGTCGTACATCTTGCGGCGCTCAGCGCGCCACGGCACGACCTCCAGGAGCCGGCTGAACAGCTCGTCAGCGCCGCCTAGCCAGCCTGGCAGCACGTCGATCCAGGCCCCCTTGGCCAGCTCGGTGCGGCGCAGCTCGTGAAGCGGACCCGGCCCTGGCGGAGCGGTCAGATCCAGCAAGGAAGCCTGGAGTGTTCCGTCCATGCGTTCGATTGTACTGCCAGGATCCAAATGCGTGTTCGGTTCTTCGCCTCAGCCAGGCTGATGCAGGGCCAGCAGGACACGATCCCCGACCGGGCGGTAGCCCAGCCGCTGATACAGCGCGTTGCTGGTCGGGTTGGCTAGGTCGGTGAAGAGCACAACCGCAGCGGCACCGGCATCGAGGGCAGCCTGCGTGACCGCCGTGGTGACCGCGCCGCCGTAGCCGCGCCGCCGGTGCGCGTGCGGTGTGTAGACGGGCCCGACCCGGACGACCCCGGCAACCTCCCGGCTGAGACCGGCCATTGCCACCGGCTGCCCGCCGAGTTCCCACAGCGTCAGGCCGGCGTAGCTGAGCCGGTCATCCACGGCGCGGGCGCTCTCGCGAACGACGCCTTCGGCCTCCCGGCCGAAGGCCTCGACCCACTCGATGAGCAGGTCGCGATCGGCTGGGCTGGCGACGCGAGCCGTGCCGGGGGTGGCCGGATCCGGCTGCGCCAGCCGGTCGAGCCGGAACAGCCGCTGCCGCACGGCAGTGGTCGTGCTCCCGCCAGTTGCCGCCTCCCAGGCACCTATGAATGCCATCTCGTCATCGCCCGGCAGATTCGCGGCGGCCGGGAGCCCGCCGTCCTCGCCGAGCAGACTGATCAGTTCTGCTGCCGATCCGGCCGGCAGTTCGGCCACCAAGAGCGGGAACGGCGGCGTCTGCAGGAACGCCCCATCCACAACGCCGTCGCTGGCGTGCCAGCCATAGCGCGGCGGGTCATCCCCGAACGCCGACGGACCTCGGGCGCCCAGGGTCGCGAGCAGAGTGAGAGGCACCGTGTTGCGCACCGGCTCCGCGCGCAGAAGATCGCCGACAACCCCGGCGAATGCATCGAGGCTGCGGGTTTGCGTCCAGGCCATGTCACATGCTCCCCGCCGGAGGGCAGACGGCGCGACAGGTTTTCCGGTCCCGGCTTTCGGTGGTCGAGGGCGAACCGGCGGGCTGCCGGGTGCGAAACCAACCCCGTTCCCCCAAGATGTGTTCTGAAGCGGAGTTTCTTGGGGAGGCGGCGATGCAGGTCATCGTGGTTCGGCACCACGCGGTCGATGATGCCGGGTTCATCGCCGATGCGTTCCGGGCGCGGGGCGCCGAGCTGGCGGTGCACCAGTTCCCGAAGGAGGGGCCGCTGCCGCCGCTGGCAGGTGTCGACCACATCGTCGTGCTCGGAGCGGTCTGGTCGGTGTACGAGGAGCGGATCAGCAGCTGGATCGGCGAGGAGCTGGACTGGCTGCGCGCCGCAGACGCGGCCGGGATCCCCGTGCTCGGTATCTGTTTCGGCGCCCAGGCGCTCGCCGCCGCACTCGGCGGCCAGGTGGAGGCGTCGCCGCGCAGTGAGGTCGGCTGGACGATCATCGAGACTCTTGATCCGGCCCTGATCGAGGCTGGCCCGTGGCTGGAGTTTCATCACGACCGTTGCCTGCCACCTCCTGGCGCCCGGCTGCTCGCGCAGAGCGAGGTGTGCGTGCAGGCATTCAGCATCGGCCGGCATCTGGCCGTCCAGTTCCATCCCGAGGTCGACGGTGCGCAGCTGAGCCGGTGGCTGGCTGACGGGGGCAGGGCCGAGGCGGAGCGGGCCGGTCAGGATCCGGACAAGCTGCTGGCGCAGACCGAGGCCGAGGAGTTGCAGGCGGCGCTGCGCGCCGACCGGCTGGTTGGCGCCGCTGTCCGGCTCGCCGGTGAGAGCTAGCCCGACGCAACCGTTCGCCTGCGCCGATGCTCTTCAAGGGCATGAGGCATTCACTACTGATTGGCGGCCCGATGGCCGCACTGCTGCTTGCATCAGGGACCGCGGCCTGTGCGGTCCAGCCCGTGTCGCTTACGTCCGCCGTTTCCGCTCACACGTCCGCCGTCTCTTCTGCGTCCGCCGTCTCTTCTGCGTCTGCGGTATCTTCTGCCGCCGCCAACTCCGCCGCTGTCGCGTCCTCGCATGAGCCCACCCCAGCCGCGCTGCGCGCCGCCCGCCTGACGAGTGTCGCCTCGGCCAGTTCCCGACGCGGCGAGGGGCTGTTCGTGAACCAGGTCGGCGCGCGTTGTGAAGCGCTCTCGGGCGTGACCGCCGATGGCGGCGCTCAGTTTCGCTCGGCTTCGGTGATCACGAGGTGGAACTGCAACGGCTCGGCGCCGGTGTCGTGGATTGCGGCCGATAGCGCTGGCAATGCGTTTGCCTACGGGCCGTCGCTGTTCATAGCCAGGTCGTCGGCCGGTCCGTGGCGTAAGAGCTCGCAACCAGGAACCGTGCTGTCGGTCTCGGCGGTTGGCCGGTCGGTCTGGATGCTGCTCGCCCGGTGCCGGGGCGCAGCGATGACGCCGCACGGCTGCGTCCTGCATCTGGTCAAGTCGGTCGACGGTGGCCGGATCTGGCAGCCAGTCAAGTCCCCACAGGGCGCGGTGACCACCGGTAGCGAGAGCGGCCCCGCGTATGAGCAGGCGGCCGGTCAGACGTGGCTGCTGCGCGTCGGCAAGTCGAGCGCCTACCTGCTGGCGGGCCCCGCGGGCAACAACCGCGGCAAGCCGGACTCGGTCGCGCTGTGGTACACCGCCAACGCCGGCGCTTCGTGGTCCAAGCGGCGCATTGACTGCGGGATTCATGCGCTGTCAGTCTCGATGGCCCGCGCGCCTGGCGGCGCGCTGGTCGCAGTCTGCGCAGACGAGCCGAGCGCGGGCTTCCAGGTCAAGACGACTCTCGTTTCGAGCACCGGCGGACGGACGTGGACGCTGCGCGCTGGATGCGGGTTCAGCCCGGGGTGCCGCGATCCCCTCTATTTCGGCTACCTCGGCCAGGTCGCCGCGGTCTCGAGCCGAACCGCGTACCTCGTGGGTGACCGGTCGTCACTGCTCGTTACCACCGATGGCGGACGGCGCTGGCACGCGGTGCGGCCGGTCGTCGGTGACACCAGCGGCGGAACCTACCAGGTGACGTTCCTCAGCCGGTCGGTCGGCGTCGCACTCGGCCAGGGAGGGGCGACCAGCGAAAACGTTGACCTGTTCCGCACCTCGGACGGCGGCCGGACCTGGTCGCAGGTGGTTCCGCGGCTTAGCTAGGGGACTGGCTCACCTACCCTCGCCCGCAGCGGCGACCGAATCGCGCGCCGCAGAGTGGTGACAACCGAGCGTCATTCGGTACAGGGTGTACTCAAGGACGTTCGGGCTGCCGGATGCCGCTGAGACGACGAGAGCAGGTGCGATGCCAGACATCCTGACGGCCTATGCCGAGAGCCAGCCCGACAAGCTGGCCGTGGTCGACGACAAGGGCGAGGGCGACATAGTCCGCTGGACCTATGCCGAGCTCGAGGCGGCGGCCAACCAGCTGGGAAACGCGCTCCTCTCGCTGGGTGCTCTCCCGCGGCAGAAGGTCATCTGGTGCGGCCCTAACTCGCTGCCCGTCGTCGCGGTCATCAACGCCGCCAGGAAGATCGGCGCGGTCGCTGTCCCGCTCAACTACCGGCTGACCGCCGAGGAGGCGCGGTACGTCGTCGGACACTCCGATGCCGAGATCGCCTACGTCGACGCCGAGTACGCGCACCTGTTCGCCGGTCTCGTCGGCCAGCTCGAGAAGCTGCGGCACGTGATCGTCTTCGGCGGGCCCGCTCCGGCCGGCATGCTCAGCAGCGAGGAGCTTACCGCCGGTGCGTCCGCCGAACCGCCCGAAGTTGGTGACGCGACGGGCACCGGCGGGACGATGATCTACACCTCCGGCACCACCGGCAAGCCCAAGGGCGCGGTCCGCTACGCCGCGGATCCGGAGACCGGGCTGGGTCTCGTGACGCTGCTCGGCTACCGGCCGGACGACATCTACATCACCTCGGGGCCGCTGTACCACAGCGGCCCTGGGGCGTTCATGGTCATCGGACTGCTGTTCGGCCAGACCATCGTGGTGCAGCGCAAGTTCGACCCCGAGGACTGGCTCAGGCTCCTGGAGAAGTACAAGTGCACCTCCACCTTCTCCGCGCCGGCGCTCGTCCGGATGGTGTGCGCACTGCCGGACGAGGTGAAGGCGAAGTACGACCGCTCATCCATGCGGGTCATGATCGCCAACGCGGCGCCGTGGAGCTACGCGCTTAAGCAGCAGTACGTCAGGGACTTCCCGCCGGAGTCGCTGTGGGAGGTTTACGGCTCGACTGAGCTCGGCGTCGACTGCGTGCTCAAGCCGGCGGACCAGATGCGCAAGCCGGGGTCCTGCGGCCAGCCCGCTCCCGGCATCGAGATCGTGCTCTTCGACGCCGACGGGAGCGTCGTGACTGGCACTGGTCCCGACCATGCAGGCGAGCTGTATGTCCGGTCGAAGGGCGTGTTCAACGAGTACTACAAGCAGCAGGACAGCTACGACGCGGCCAGCCGGGGCGACTTCCACACGGTCGGTGACATCGCCTACTGGGACGACGAGGGCTACCTGTACATCTGCGACCGCAAGTCCGACATGATCATCTCGGGCGGCATGAACATCTATCCGGCGGAGATCGAGGCGGCGCTCGAGCGGCACCCGGCGATCTACGACGTGGCCGTGTTCGGCATTCCGTCGGAGGAGTGGGGCGAGATGGTGCACGCCACCGTCGTGCTCGCGCCCGAGGCTTCGCTGACCCCGGAGGAGATCAAGGCGTTCGGCAAGCAGCACCTGGCCAGCTACAAGGTGCCGCGCTCGGTTGACTTCGCCGGGGAACTGCCCAGGACCGGCTCGGGCAAGATCCTCAAGCGGCAGTTGCGCGCTCCCTACTGGGCAGGCCGGACGGCGCAGGTCGGCTGACGGGTAGGCCGGCTGACGGGTAGGTCGGCGGACGGGCCAGGTCGGCTGACGGCGTCGGCGACCGCCCGACGGTCGAGAGCGGCCGCACCCCACCGCGACCGACGCACGTCCATGATGTTCCCTGCGCCTGGCGGACCGATTTACACCTTTTGCGGGCAGGAAACAGCATGGATGCTGGCCAGTGGGCGCGCTTATTGGGTGGCAGGCGCCAGCTACTGCTGACTTTGGCCGTGCAACAACCCGGTCTGCCGGAGCGATAGCCAAAGTATGTCGATGAGGTTCCAGCACCCTAGTTACTTCGGCCGTCTCGACGGGTCCGCGAGCGCTCCGGATGAGCATCCCGCAGCAGCGGAGCCTGCGGCCGAGCACCTGCCACCACCCCGGTATTCGCAGCGAGCCTGCTGCTGCCCTGGTCCACCGAGCGTGATCACTGTCCTTCCGGCTAACGGTCTCCGCGCGCCGGTGGAATTGCTCCTGTGCGGTCATCATTACCGGCGGTCAAGGCGGGCGCTGGCAGCCAGGGGCGCGACGTTCACGGACCTCAAAGGTCACCAGCTGACGTCGCTGACCTGGCCTGCACCCGCCTGCTAGTCGGCGGAAGGCCTGGCCTGCACGCAGGTCATCTGTGCGACGAATTCAACTTACTGGTCAAGCTTCAGCAGGAGGAGAGCCGCCGTGACCGACACCCAGTGGGCCGATATCTCTGAGTGGCAGCGCACCGTCGATGACACCTACCCGTGGCAGTTCCTCTGCATCCGGTCCAACGACGGCGAGCTCCACGACGCGCACTTTGCCGCCAACCGGGCCTGGGCCGACAAGGCCGTCGCCGACGGGCGGATGTTCGGCTACATGGTGTATTACTTCTACCGCCCGGGCGTGAACGGCGCTGAGATCCTGAAGTCGATGGTCGGCACCCCGAACCACCGCATGGCCGTGATGATCGACGTCGAGTCCGACGCCGGGCAGGTGGCCGGCAACCAGTCAGCGTCCATCAACGCCCAGTTTGACGAGCTAGCCCGCTGGCTTGGCAGCGCGAAGCGGGTCACCGGGTACGGCAACACGGGCGATCTCGATTCCCTCTGGCCCTCGAAGCCGAACGGCATAAGGCTGGTGATCGCGGCCTACGGATCTAACCCGGCCTACCCCGGCAAGTTCGCTCACCAGTACTCCGACAGTTACGTGACCCCGCCGTTCGGCGCCTGCGACATCAACTCTGCCGACGGGATGGACGTCGCTGATCTGGAGCGCATGTTCGGCTTCACCGCCACTGCGCCCAAGCCCAAGCCGAAGGCGCCGGAGCAGCCGTGGCCCTACGGCCCGGATGACTACCTAGGGCTGCCCTCTCCTGATCCGCACTGTCACTCCGGCTATTACGGCGGCAAAGACACGCAGGTCGTGCTCACCTGGCAGCACCAGATGTCGCATCGGGGCTGGAAAATCGCGCGCGACGGCAAATACGGGCCGGAGTCCCGCTCGGTGTGCATGGCGTTCCAGGCTGAGAAGGGGCTGGCTGTAGATGGCCTGGTCGGCCCGCATACCTGGAAGGCGTCGTGGACGGCGCGCATCACCTGAGCGGGCAGCGACGGCGCTCCGGCCCCGTGCCAGCTGACCGGGTGGGCGGCTGACGGCGTAGGCGGTCCAAGTCCGACCAAGGCCGCTGTTAAGCGGTCGGCGAGGTACAACCATGCTGTTCCCTGCGCCTGCCGGACCGATTTACACTTTTTGCGAGCAGGAAACGGCATGGACGTGTCGTCGTTGTCATTGCGGGCGGTGGAAGCGACCGGTCCCCGCATCCGGGCAGATCGCCTATTCTTCGCAATGTGATAATCGAAGAGCCCGCCCCCCAGCTCGCCGACCTGGCACCATCCCCCGAGCTCTCGAAAGTAGCGATCGAGCCGCCGGGTTCCGAGCCGGGAACCTGGGTCGGCGCGCCGAGCGCGGTGGCTGACAGCGACGGAATCGTACTGGCCTACCGGCTGCGCAGGCCGATAGGCCAGGGGCGCGGGTATGCGGTAGCCCTGGCCCGCTCGGCAGACGGCGTGCACTTCGAGACGATCGGCATGATCACCAGGGAGCAGATGGACACCGAGTCGCTCGAGCGCCCGGCGCTGGTGCGGACTGCCGAGGGGGACTGGCGGCTGTACCTGAGCTGCGCGACCTGGGGGACCAAGCACTGGCGGGTGGAACTGCTCGAGGCCCGCGCGCCGGATGCCTTCGATCCGCGGCAGCGCACCGTGGTCTTGCCCGGCGATTCGGAGGCGGCCGTCAAGGACCCGGTTATCGTCAGCCATGGGGGAACGTGGCACTTGTGGGCTTCGGTACACCCGCTAGCCGACCCGGCGAACACCGACCGCATGACAACGGACTATGCGACCAGCGCGGACGGGATCTCCTGGACGTGGCATGGTCATGCCCTCACCCCGCGACCCGGCGAGTGGGACGGCCGCGGTGTCCGGGTCAGTGCGGCCCGGTTCACCCCCGACGGCGTCATCGCCTACTACGACGGGCGGGCCAGCGCGGCCGAGAACTATGAAGAGCGGACCGGTCTTGCCTTCGGTGCCGCACCCGACGGCCTGACAGCGGTCGGGTCGGCGCCAGTAGCAGAGGCGCCCGGCGGCCACGGTGGCCTGCGCTACCTGGACATTGTCGATCTCGGTGACGGCCGCGAGCGGTTGTACTACGAGCTGACCAGGCCAGACGGGCTGCATGAGCTGCGCACCGAGTTGCGCTGATTAGGTCCCGCGGCGCCGGAGGTACAGCCCTAGGGCCAGCAACGACAGCATTGCGACGCCCTCTACCGCGCAAGTAATGATCAGCGCGAGCCGATGGCTGCCAAGACGCCAGTACGAGTAGGGCACGATCACCACCAGTTCCAGTAGCGCGGTCAGCAGCAACACGTTTGACGGCCTGAGTCCGCCAGCAGCCCTGGGCCCGTCGGCAGGCTCGTGATCGGTCACGTTGGGTCCGCCTCTCCGCCCTGGGTGCCGCTGCTCGTCGCGGTCCGTCCCGACTGTGGGCGTCTAGCGGATTCTCACACGGATCCGCCCGCTTAATGATCGTTAGCGCGATGCGCCGCGGGCAGATTTCGCTAGGCCCCCAGGGGCGGACGAGTCCGCTACCCCCACGCGTTCGCCCCACGGCGGTCACCATGAGCGCGCGGCGGCTCTGCTAGGTCGTTGGCGTGAGCTGACCGGGTGCGTGCTGACCGGGTGCCTGCTGACCGGGTGCCAGCTGACCGGGTGCCAGCTGACCGGGTGCCAGCCAGATTTGTTGCCGACCGGCGCTGGTCCGATTAGCGTGCTTTGTCCCGCTGCTTCGCGACTTTTCACGGATCTCGGTCGCGCGAACCGGGATAAACCGGACTGCGTAGCGCACGAAATCGATGAAGTGTCGTTTCCCGGCAGGGCCCTGGGTTCACGGACGCAGGAGCTTTGCTAGGTAACATCCGATTAGCCGGGATCGCCTGGAGCGCGCATAGCACCGCCTGACGCATTACCGCGACAGCGATCCCAAAATGGGTCGCATGGAGCCTCGCCAAGGACTAGCCAGGACAGCCAGGCCCCGCTGGGCACGCCGTCGGCGGATAAGCCCGGTGACCTAGAACTCTCGCGGGCGGCCGTTGCGCGCCTGCGACTGGCCCAGCGGTCGGGCACCGACCAGGCCGCCGGACTGCTCACGCGGCGCCATCCAGTGACCGAAGTCCTCACCAGTCAGGTCGCCGAGCAGCCTGATGTCGGCCTCAAAGTAGGGGATGAGCGCCTGGCGCTCCGCCCAGGTCAGCGGCCGACGCGGAGCCGCGCCCTGCTGGAGGCGCCGTTCCAGCCGGTCGATCATGATCTTGCCTGGGTGGCCCGGCAGCTGCGTGGTTACCGCTGAGCAGGCGCGCACGACCTTGGACAGATTCTGATGCCGTCGCGTCGGCTCGGGGTGGGCAGTGACGTTTTCTCGTGGCACCTCCGCGATCTGCCCGTGCTCAATGCCGAGGAAGGCGCAGATCCGCTCCAGAGTGCCCACTGGATCGTCGATCAGGTCGCGGTAGCGGAACACCAGGACCTGGCCGCGCGGGAAGACCGAGTACAGGCGCTGGAGCTGCTGCCCGTACAGGCCTAGCCGCTTGTAGTGCCAGAAGTCGGCCCAGCCAGCCGCGATCCGCTGGTCCTCGGCCGCGCATGCCTTGACGAAGTCGTCGATCGGGTCGAGCCCGGCCGACCACAGGTGGGTCCAGTTCGAGTGGGCTCGCTCGACCGGGTCGCGTACCACGACGATGAGCCTGGCGTCCGGGACAAGCGCCTTGATGCGCCGTTGCGCGTCGTGACTGTAGAGGTAGAACGGCGTCGACTCGCCGCGCAGCGTGCCGGGCGGTGCGATGTCGAACAAGGCCTCGTAGTCGGCGCGGCGCCAGATGTGCTCCTTGTAGGTCTTCGCGTCGCCAGGGCCGCCCTGAGCTGGTGGCGGCCCATCGGTCAGAAAGAACTTGGGCTCTTTTACCGCAGACATGTACAGCGCGGGATGCCTGGCAAGCGCAGCGTGCAGGGCCGTCGTGCCCGCCTTCGGCGCGCCCGCCACGAAGAAGTCCGGCAGCGCCACTGGATCCTCCCGCGATAAAACCTACCTGGCCTATGTGATAGATAGGTTAGGTCGCTTCGTGATGTCCTCGCTACCCTGGTCAACGGTGCCGTAACACCGCTAGGCGATTACGCCAGGCTATCCGCGAGTGCGGCGGGTGCCGTGATGCGGTGCTGGTTGGCCGGCGCCAGGTCTTCAGTGCCCACCGAACGCCCGCGGCTGCCGAGCGGCTTTCGTGCTCCGGCCCGTCACGCCCGGGCCAGCTAGGGCGTAAATCACCGCGCGGCAGCTCCTCGCAGGCACTCGACCGGGGGCATCTACAACGCACCACCGGGCATGCTTGCGGGCCAGTCAAAGTGTCAGACCCGCTCGGTAACGTGCACTTCAGCGGCGGGGAAAGCCGCCGCCGACAGGCCGGGAGGTCCATGATGAGCACAGCAACTCCGATGCTGACCGGCGAGCGAGCGGACCTGACTGAGACGCTTGCTAAGCAGCGCAATTTCCTCCGGTACACCGCTCGTGGCATGTCCGACGAGCAGGCGGCGCAGCGGACGACAGTGAGCGAGCTCTGCCTGGGCGGCATCATCAAGCACGTCACCGCGGTGGAACGAAACTGGGCCAGGTTCATCGTCGAGGGCCCGTCGGCCATGGGCGGCAGCTGGGATGACGAAGTGGTCGTCCAAAATTGGCTGGACGGCTTCCGGATGCTGCCCGGAGAGACGCTGGCTGGCTTGCTGGCCGATTACGAGCTCGCAAGCAGCGAGACGGACGACCTGATCGCCAGCCTTCCCGATCTGGACGCACGCCAGCCGCTGCCCGAGGCACCCTGGCACGAGAAGGGCGCTAGCTGGTCGGCGCGCCGGGTTCTGCTGCACGTACTTGCAGAAACATCCCAGCACGCCGGACACGCAGACATCATCAGGGAAGCGATCGACGGCCAGAAGACGATGGGCTGATCGCCGACTTCTAGACGGTCGGCCGGGGCACTATCGGAGTGTGATCGGTACCGGGCTAGGCAACTGCGGATCTGTCGGCCATGGGACCTGACCGTCCGCGGCGCGGCGAGCCGGACGATGCGCAGCCCACTGAGCGCGGGTCCCGCGAGAACGACGGGCTCGAGGGCCTTCCGCACCGCCAGCCGCCTCCAGACCTGCGGCCGATGCTCGCGACCTCCGGGTCGCTGCCGTCTGGCGACTCCGGGTGGGCCTACGAGATGAAGTGGGACGGCCTGCGAGCGCTGGCCCACGTTACCGGCGACCGCTTGCGACTCACGTCGCGAACGAATCGCGACATCACCCATGCTTATCCCGAGCTGACTGGCCTTGCCTCGGCCTCCGGAGCGAGCCAGGCCGTACTCGACGGCGAGATCGTCGCGCTCGGCGCAGACGGCTGGCCCGACTTCGAGGCACTTCAGCAGCGGATGAACATCGGCGCCGCCGCTCCGGCCAGACAGCTCGCTGCCCAGGTGCCAGTTACCTACCTGGCCTTCGACCTGCTCTGGCTTAACGGGCGCGCCTTGCTGGACCTGCCGTACTCGCGGCGGCGGGCCCTGCTGGAGGGCCTTGGCTTGAACGGGGCTAACTGGCAGGTGCCCCCGTCATTCACCACTGAATCCGGCGCCGATGTTCAGGCGGTGTCTCGCCAGCATCGCCTGGAAGGCGTCATGGCGAAGCGGCTGCAGTCGCGGTACGACCCTGGCCGCCGGACCACCTCCTGGCGGAAGATCAAGAACGTCAGCAGCCAAGAAGTCGTCATCGGCGGCTGGAAGCCCGGCGAGGGCGGCCGGGCCGGATGGATCGGCTCTCTGCTGGTCGGGGTCTACGACGGTGAAGACCTCATCTATAGCGGGCATGTCGGTACCGGCTTCACCCAGCAGACGTTGCAGTTGCTGAGCGAGAAGCTGGCCCCGCTGCGCCAGGCAACCTCGCCGTTCGGCAAGACAGTCCCGCCTGAGGATGCGCGGTTCGCGCAGTGGGTTGAGCCGGTGCTCGTGGCCGAAGTGGAGTTTGCGCGCTGGACTAAGTCCGGCCGGTTGCGTGCACCTTCTTATAAGGGCCTGCGCGACGACAAGCCCGCGGCTGAGGTGATCCGTGAGCCCTGACCGGAAGGTCTCAGTGCAGGTCGAGGGACGGACGCTCGCGCTCTCGAACCTGGACAAGGTGCTCTACCCGGAGGCCGGGTTCACCAAAGCCCAGGTGATCGACTACTACCTGCGCATCGCGCCGGTGCTGCTGCCGCATATCGAGTCGCGCGCGCTGACCATCAAGCGCTACCCGGAAGGGGTCACTGGCGAGTTCTTTTATCAGAAGAACGCGCCCGCACACCGGCCCGACTGGGTGCCGACAGCCCGGATTCCCTCTCCCGGCTCGACGAAATCACGCGACACGATCGAGTACATCCTGGGCGGTGACCTCCCCACGCTGATCTGGGCCGCCAACTTGGCCGCGCTCGAGCTGCACACTCCGATGTGGCGATACCCCGGCGTTGGCAAGCCAGATCTTCTTGTCTTCGACCTTGACCCAGGGGAGCCGGCGACAGTGGTCGAGTGCTGCGAAGTCGCTCTCCTACTGCGCCCGCTGCTCGAAGGCCTCGGACTTGAGCCGGCTGCCAAGACGTCCGGCGGCAAGGGGCTGCAGCTGTACGCAGCGGTGTCGGGGATGAGCTCGCAGCAGACCAGCGACCTGGCTAAGCAACTAGCCGAACAGCTGGAGTCGGCGCACCCCGCGCTGGTGGTGTCGAAGATGACCAGGGCGCTACGGCCTCGCAAGGTGCTCATCGACTGGAGCCAGAACAACGCGGCGAAGACGACGGTTGCGCCGTACTCCCTCCGCGCTCGCTCGCAGCCGACTGTGTCGACGCCAGTGAGCTGGGAAGAGGTCGGGCGCTGCGCGCACGCGGGCGACCTGGTATTTACCGCCGATGATGTCGTGGAGCGGGTCGCTGAGTCGGGCGATTTGTTCGCGAACACCTTGCCTGCGCCGCGGTAACACTTGCCAGCCAGGGCCTCCGGCCCGTGCCAGAGTTACCGCCGCGTTGCCATGGTGTTACTGCTTGCTCTGAGGCGGATGTTTCCCGTGGAACTGCAGAGGGCCTTAGGGCTTGAATCCGTATAGCACCGGACATCGCCATTAGTCCCTCTAGGAGTCCGCCGATGGCATTACCTCGCTCGTCGCAGACCGCGCCCAGAGCGCGGCGCGTTCCCGTGCTTCTGGCGGCGTGCCTGACGTCCGCGCTGACTGCATGCGCGGCTTCGGCTGCTCCGGTCCAGCTGCCCGCCAAGTCTGCCGCGGCGCGTGCCGTGTTAGGCCGGTCAACGGCGCTGACGCCTCGGCAGCAGGTGATCGCCGCGCTCGGCGGTTACGTGACCGCGCTCAGCCAGGCCGAGCAGTCCAGGAGCCGGGCTGCAGCGCGCCGGATGCTTCGCCCGTATCTGGCCGCGGACCGGATCGGTGGCCTCGTGCAGACCGTCAGCGCTATCTGGGCCAGGGGCGATGCTTTCTACGGCCGGGACGTCCTGCACGTCCTCAGCGTGCGAGTCGAGGGTCGGCGCGCGTTCGTGCACGACTGCGATAACACCAGCGGCATGGGGCTGGAGTATGCGGCCTCAGGGCAGACCGTGCCTGGCTCGTCGGGCGTTGCGCATGACAATGTCGTCACTCGGCTCGAGCTCGCGCGGAAGCGCTGGCAGGTGGAGTCGCAGCTCCCGGAGGACGTGCCGTGCGCTCCGTAGCCAGCGCGCTCGCCGCGCTGCTCGTGGCCGCAGGTCTCGTGTGTGGTGCGGCGTGGCCCGCTGCCGCGAGCCGCGGCGGCGGGAACGGCAGTGGCGGCGGGAACGGCAGTGGCGGCGGGAACGGCAGTGGCGGCTGCTATCCCTACATCGACGGAACGGTCGTCGTAATCCCGTGCTCGTCCGGGGGCGGCACTGGTGGCAGCGGCGGCGCGGGTGGCGACGCCAAGGTTAACCGCACCTGCACTTTCGTATCGCTGGACGTGGCACGGGCCAAGAACCTCGGTCTGTCCTTGCCACCGCCGAACGGCCAGCACTGGGCGCTGATGAAGTGCATCGGCGGCGCCGCTGACACCGGTACCCACGCTGTCCTGATCAGCAATGCGACGGGCGCGCCGGACGTCACGCCGCAGCAGCTGGTCGCTCAGACCTTAGGCGAGCTCGCGGTGCCGCAGTTGCAACCAGCCACCGCGCCGCCGCGCGGTTCAGACGGGCTCGTCGGGCTGCCGGAGTGGTTCTGGATCCCGGCTGACGAATGGTACGCCCGCAGCATGACCGTGGCGGCAGGACCGGTCTGGGCAACCGTCGTCGCGGCTCCGATCGGGCTGGCCTTCAAGCCGGGTGCGGGGCTGAGTGCGGTGAGCTGCACCGGGCCGGGAACTGCCTACGACAGCCACAAGCCATCGACGCAGCAGCACACTGGCTGCTCTTACACCTATGAACGGCCGTCGGCCGGCCAGCCGGAGAACGTCTATCACGCCTCGCTCACAGTGACCTGGCGGGTCAGCTGGACTGGTTCGGCCGGTTCGGGTGGCGTCCTGGATGCGGCGCTGGGGGTTCCGGTCGGCTTCACGATTCCGGTGGCGCAAGGGGAGGCACTGGTGACCAGCCCGTGAACAGTCAGCCGCCAGCGGTCGGAACCGCTTACTTTCCCGAGCCGGACATCGCTCCGAACGGCGCAGCCTCCGCGATCGGCGCCGGCCACGGCATCGGCACTGGCCGCGGCACTGGCCACGGCACCGGCCGCGGCACGCGCCACGGCATCGGCACCGGCCTCGCGCCCGGACGTCTCCGCGGGCTGCCGCGGCGGCGGCGGCCCGCCATGATCGCTCTGGCAGTCGCCATGGCCGGGGCGGGCGTGCTCGTTAGCGCCGCTGTTTACGGCCGAACCGACCATCGGGTAGCCGTTGTGATGGTTACGCAGCCAGTGGCAGCAGGAGCCATCATCTCCGCCGGGGACCTGGGCAGCACGAGCGTGAGCGTCGGCAGCGGCATCCGCGTCATCCCGGCGGCGCAGCTAACCCGGGTCAGCGGCGAGATCGCAGCGGTAGCGCTGCGGCCGGCCACGCTGCTCGCGCCCGCAGATCTCACCACTGCGCAGCCACCGGGACCCGGCCAGGTCCTGATTCCCGCCCCGGTGAAGCCGTCGCTAATCCCGGCGAGTGGCCTGTTCCCTGGCGATCACGTCCTCGTCGTCGCTACGCCGGGCGCCCAGGGTCAGGCCGGCTCGTCGGCCGGCTCGCCATCGCTCACCGCGCCGGTCGGAGGAGTGGTGGAGGCCGTGAGCGACGTTCCCGACTCCGACGGTCTCGACGTCGTCGACCTGCTCGTCAGCGACACCGCCGGTGCGGCGGTGGCGGAGCAGGTGTCCACGGGGCAGTTCGCGCTCATTGTCACGAAGCGGGGTTCCTGAGTGAGCGAGATATACGCGCTCGTGTCAGCAGGCGGATCACCCGGTGTCACGACGGCGGCGATCACGTTAGCGCTGACCTGGCCCGCGCCGGCCATCGTCGCGGAATGCGACCCGAGCGGCGGCGACATACTCGCGGGCCTGCTTTCCGGGCACGTGCCGGCCGGACCGGGACTGATGGAACATGCGATGGAGTCCGGCCGCAGTGGCCGGGCTGCGAGGGCGAGCCTGATGACGCGGCTGGTATCGCTCGACGCGGACCGCAGCACGATGTTGCTGCCCGGCCTGACCGATCCGCGCCAGGCGGCCGGCCTCGCAACTGCCTGGCCCGCCGTCGTGGCGTCTCTGACCGCCCAGCCTGCCGACGTCATCGCCGACTGCGGGCGGCTCGATGCGGGAGCGGGTCAGCCGCTCGCCGTCCTGTCCGCGGCCTGCACGGTGGCGATCGTGCTGCGGCCTACGTTGCGGCAGGTGTGGCTGGCGCGGCCACGAGTCGAGTTGCTCGCACAACTGGTGGGCCGCGGCGCCCGGCTCGGGCTGCTCCTCACCGGTCCCGGCACGCACTCGGCGCGCGAGATAGCACATGCGCTGAAGCTGCCTGTCCTGGCTTCTCTGCCGGATGATTCACGGTCGGCCGGCTTGTTGTCTGACGGGCTCGGCGATCGGCGTTACCTGACGCGAGGCTCGCTGATCCGGGCGGGCAGCACTGCGGGACAGACGCTTCGCCGCTGCCACGACGTGCCGAGCATGTCGCCAGCAGAGGCGGGTGCAACGCGATGAGGCTGCACTGGCCCCCTGCGCCAGCGGAACAAGAACCACCGGGTCAGGAACCACCGGATCAGGAACCACTGGAGCAGGAAGCACTGAAGCAGGAAGCACCGAAGCAGGAAGCGCCGAGGCAACAGCCACCTGCCCCGGTCCGCGCTGGGCTGACCGACCCGCGGCTCATCCGCGGCGTCACTGAGATCACCGCCGTGATCGCCGCGCAGCTTGCTGATGGAGCCAGCGCCGCCGAGGTAATGCCAGTCATCCGGGAGACGGCTCAGCGCTGGCTAGAGCGGCAGGTTCGGGGCGGCCTGCTGCCGGCCGCGGCCGGCGGCGCACTCGACGACCTCGCCAGAGCCGTGCACGACCAGCGCTACGAGCTCGGCCCGGTTACCGCGTACCTGCGCGATCCGCAGGTGGAGAACATCGACATCAACGGCTGTAATCACGTCTGGATCACCTATGCGAACGGCGAGCGGGTGGCAGGACCTCCGGTCGCGGCGAGCGACGACGCGCTGATCTCGATGATCAGGACCTGGGCAACACGCGGCGGCCAGACGGCCCGCGACTTCTCGGCCGCGGCTCCGCTGGTGAATGTCGCGCTCACCGGCAGTGCGCGGCTGACCGCAACGATGTCGGTTACCCCGCGCCCGTGCGCGTCGCTGCGGCGACATGGCCAGATCGACGTCACCCTTGACCGCCTTATCGAGCTGGGCACCATGGACGCCACGCTGGCAGCGTTCCTGGCTGCGGCGGTGCGGAGCCGGTGCAACATCATCGTCACCGGCGGCGTCAACGCCGGTAAGACAACGCTGCTGCGCGCCCTAGCCGGTGAGATTCCGCCGGGCGAAAGGATCGCCACGCTGGAGTCGGAGTATGAGCTCTACCTGCACGAGGTGGCGAGGCACCCGGACGTCATCGCATTCGAGGCGCGAGAGGCGAACTCCGAGGGAGTCGGCGGCATCAGCCTGCACGATCTGATCGCTCACGCGCTGCGACATAACCCGCGCCGGATTCTCGTCGGCGAAGTGCGGCGCGGCGAGATCATGCCGATGCTCGAGGCGATGAACTCGGGCCAAGACGGCTCGATGTGCACGATGCATGCGAACTCGCCAACGGAGGCGTTTGACCGCATCCTGATCCTGGGCCTACGGGGCGGTTTGGCCCTCGCCGAGCGGGCCATCCACATTCTCGTCGGCATGGCCGTGGATCTCATCGTGCATGTCCGCCGCGGACACGACGGGACCAGGACTGTCCGGTACGTCTCGGAGATCCTCGAGGTGATGCCGCCCGGCGATACGGAACGGCCCGCCGTCAATCGCCTGTTCCTTCCCGAGCCGCGAAGCGGCCGGGCAATTGTGGCGCACACGCCGTCGGCGACCCTGCTAGGTAAGCTCACCTCGGCCGGCTTCGTCCCTGGCATGCTCGATCAGCATCGCTCGCAGCAGTTCGGGTTCGCGCAGCACGGGCAGGCCGGGAAGTGGCCGAGGTGATCGCGCTGGCTGGCGTGGCCGGCGGATTGGTACTCGCGGGCTTGGCCATGCTGATTCTTGAGCTCATACGCCCGGCCCCGGAGCCTGGGACTCCGCCGCGGACGCGCATCAGCCTCGCTCCGCGTACGCGCAAGCGACTGCTCATCGCAACGGGCGCCGGAGTCGTGACCCTGGCACTGACGCGATGGCCGGTGGCCGTGATCGCGGCCGCGCTGGCCGTGCTGTTCCTGCCTTCGATCACCTCTAGCCGGGCCGCCAGACAGCAGGCCGCCGTGCTGGAGGGGCTCGAGCAGTGGACGCGCCGGCTATCGGACATGCTGACCGCGAGCCGAGGGCTAGAAGAGGCGCTGGAGACATCGGCGCGCCAGCCGCCCGCCGCGATTGAGCCGGCTGTTACCGCGCTTGGCCGGAGACTGGCGGCGCGCACCGAGACCGAAGAAGCCCTGCGTGCGTTCGCCGCCGATATCGATGATCCGGCCGGGGACCGGATCGCGGCGGCGCTCATCATTGCCACCGGTCGTCGGGGCGGAGCGGTGCGGGATGTGCTCAGCGCACTAGCCATCATGCTGGCGCGCGACGTGGCAGCCCGACGCGAGATAGAGGCCGATCGGGCGCAGCACCGCACCACGGTGAAGTGGCTGGCGTTGTTCGTACTGGGCTTCACCGTATTCGCGGTGCTGAACCGGTCGTACTCGCTGCCATACGGGACGGTCCCAGGCCAGGTGGTCATGGCACTGGTCACGGCGCTGTACGCGGGCGGCCTGCGGTGGCTTCATCACCTCGGCTCGCTCCCGGTGCCGGGCCGGTTCCTGGCGGCGGCCGGGACGGGGCGCGGCAGATGAGCGTCTGGCTGATCGCAGCGGGCGTGCTTGCGGGACTCGGCTGCTGGCTAGCTATCAGCGAGCTGATCCCGGCCGGGCCGAGCCTGCTCGCGGCCATTGACCGCCTCGACTCCGGCGGCGGCTGCCGGGGCGCTGGCTCGCTGCCTGCCCGACTGGGCGGCCGGATGGCGGCCGCGGTGCCTTGGCTGCCCGTTCCCGTCTCGGATCTGAGGCTGCTCGGCCAGGACCCGGGCGACTGGCTGGCCAGGAAGATCAGCCTCGGCTTCGCTGGTGTCGCGCTGGTGCCGGCCGCGACTGCGGCGATCGCGCTCAGCGGCAGGCATCTACCGTGGACGATCCCGGCGGCCGGGACGCTCGCGCTTGGCGCGGCCTTGTTCTTCGCGCCCGACCTGGCTACCGGGATCGACGCCGGGCACAAGCGGGCCGACTTCCGGCACGCGCTGACGAGCTACCTGGACCTGGTGGCTCTCGAGCGCGGAGCCGGCGCCGCGCCGACCGAGGCGCTGGAAGCGGCCGCTGCAGTCGGCCGCGGCTGGGCTTTCGAGCGGATCGGCGCCGCGCTGTCCCGGGCCAGGAAGGCGAGCGTGCCGCCATGGGATGGCCTGGCCAGCCTGGCCGACGAGATCGGCATTACCGAACTGGCCGACCTTGCTGAGATCGCGGGCGTGGCCGGCCATGAAGGCGCGCGGATCCTTGACTCACTCAGCGCGCGGGCTGCATCGATGCGAGCCGAGGCGCTGGCGGCGACGAGGGCACAGGCGGGCGCACGAAGCACCACGATGGTGCTGCCCATCGCGCTGCTGGCTGGCGGCTTCCTCGTGCTGCTGATCTTTCCCGACTTCTACCGGCTCTTCGGTTAGGGCCGAGCCCTACCCGCACGCAGAAAGGCAGAGCCCATGTACACCGATCCACGCCTGGCGGCGCTGCGTTACCTGAGCACACAGCTCCGAGTACGGATCGCTGCCGTCCGGTCCGGCGATCTTGAAAGAGGCGCGCTGAGCCTCGAATGGGTGGCCATCGCGATCGTCTTAGTTACTGCAGCGCTCGCGCTGGCCACGTTCCTGAGCGGCAAGCTCGGCGATCTCGAGAAGCTCATCCCCAACTGAGCGCGACGGGACGAGCGGGTGACCAGGGTCAAGCAGCTGCTGAGTCGGGCGCAGCGAGCTATACGGTTGCAGGGAGCTCGACGACTGCAGGGAGCTCGACGACTGCAGAGAGCTCGACGGCTGCAGGGAGCCATACGGCTGCATGGGGCTAGAAAGCTGCAGTCAGGCGACCGCGGCGCGCTGACGCTCAGCTACATCGCGGTGCTGCCATTCGTCTTCCTGTCCACCATGGTGCTCATCCAGGCGTCCTTCTGGTTCCTGGCCAGGGACGCGGCGCTCGCGGCGGCCCGCCAGGGAGCCGACGCGGCGCGCGCGATGGACGCGCCGCGTGCCGCGGGTCCGGCGGCGGCCGTGGCATTCGCCCAGCAGGCGGGCCAGGGCTACCTGGTGGACCCGGTTGCCAGTGCCACCGGCAGCAGCGGCTCGACAATATCGATCACCGTCAGCGGCCACGTTCCCAGCTTTGTGCCAGGACTGGTCGTCCACGTCTCCGAGACGGTGCAGGCACCGGCAGAAGAGTTCCGGCCGTGACCGCCCGCAGCCGCCGCCGATGGCCAGGTGAGGAGGGCAGTGCCGCGCTCGAGCTGGTGATCCTCGCGCCTGTCCTGCTCGCGCTGCTTGGCCTGGTCATCGCTGCCGGGCGCACTTCGATCGCGCAGGGCTCGGTGGACGCTGCCGCGCGCGACGCGGCCCGCCAGGCATCGATCGCGCTCACGCCGGCC
>Ga0335075_10001260_pt1 | contig 42075 bp, 29 predicted proteins | sample Lox_Sample_24_FD_206723 | JGI IMG/M metagenome (GOLD analysis project Ga0335075, IMG submission 206723) | Soil microbial communities from Loxahatchee National Wildlife Refuge, Florida, United States - Lox_Sample_2.4 | ecosystem: Environmental > Terrestrial > Soil > Wetlands | place: USA...
CACCCCGCAACCGTCTGCCGCAGATGTCCCGATTAGTGAACATAATTGACCAATACAGAAATTAAGTTAGCGCCTATGCCCGCTGGGAGAGGGAGAATTATCCGCCGGTGGTCGGACATGCTTGCGGCCGACAACGCGGTACGGCCAGGGCCCTGAATTAATTAGAGGCTCCTCACGTCGGCTCCTGCGGAAAGGAGGGTTAGTTTGGCGAAAATTTGCGGCCGGATAGATGATGGGACAGCAATTCGACGATGAATTTTACTTCTGTGCCGGAGCCGGGAGCGCTTTGGATTTCGCAACGGCCGCCGATTTTTTCCAGCCGCATCCGCATGTTGACCAATCCATTGCCTGAGGAACGGACGCTTTCAGCGGGATTTTTTTCACAGTCGATTTTTGGGGAGAAACCGCGCCCATTATCGCGGACCACAAGCGTAAACGAACTGCTTGTCGTCGTCAGCGAGACACTGACTTCGGAAGCGGCGGCGTGTTTCACAACGTTGTGCAACGCTTCTTTGAATGCCAGGAACAAATGATGCCGCACTTCCGCGGTGACAAGCCATTGCGGCAATTGCACCGGCAGATCGAGCCGGCAACGGATGCCGAGCGACCCGAGATATTCCTGGGCGAATTTGCCGAGATAATTCACGACGCTGTCGAGGGTGTCATGCTCCGGATTGACGGCCCAAACGATTTCATCCATGGCGCGTGTCATTTCGCGCGTGGTTTGATAAATGCGGTCCAATTGCACGGCAGCATCCCGGGGATGATCCAAGTCGCCATGCGCCGACTGGCTGAGCAATGAAATGCGAGTGAGATTGGCGCCCAGGTTATCATGTATATCGCGCGCAATGCGCGCGCGTTCGCGTTCGATGGCGCGTTGACGTTCGACCCGTTCCAGCTTTTGGCGCATCCGCCAGCGCGCCACTCCCAGGACCGCGCTTGTCAGAACGGCTGCCGCTGCAAGGCCACTGCCAATAAGGAACCACCACGTCTGGTAGAAAAACGGCTGCACGACAAAAGCCAGGCTTGCTCCGGTGCTATTTGGAACCCCATCGCTGTTGCAAGCCGTGACTTGAAAGTGGTATGTGCCAGGCGGAATGTAACTATAAACAACCGTTCGCTTATTTCCCGCATCCGTCCAGCCCGGGTCCAAACCGTAAAGCCGGTATTTGAAATCCATTTTTTCCGGAGAGATAAAGCTGATCCCGGTGTAATCGAACTGGAAGCGCTCCCGGCCGGGAGGAATTCGCAAAAGGCTATTCGTGCCGTCGATTCCGGCTTCGGCCTGGCCGTCAACCAGCATCCTTTCGATATGCACCGGCGGCGGCAATTGATTCACCTTGATTTCGTCCGGGTTGATTGCGACCACGCCGGTCCTGGTCGAGAACCATAAGCGACCGTCGCTGCTTCGGAACGAGACCGGTTGAAACCCTCCCGAGCACTGGACCGTCGGCATTCCGTCTCCGATGCCGTAAACCAATGGATGGATTGAGGACAACTCTTTGTCCGCGCACTGGATTAATTCGGACTTTTGGATTCTAAAAATACCCGCGTGGGATGTGACCCAGAAATTTTTCGAACTGTCCTGTTGAATTGCGCAGATATAATTATTCGGCAGCCCCTGGTTAACGCCAACGGCTGAAAAGCGGTCCTGCTTCAAGCGATCCAGGCCGCCGCCGTAGGTTCCAATCCACAGCGTGCCTTCGTCATCCAGGTAAAGGCACTGGACAAAATCGCTGGAGAGGCCGTCGGATTGCCGGAACTGTCTGATGACACCGTTTTTTAATCGGCCCAACCCGCCGCCGAGCATCCCGAACCATATTGTTCCATCCGGCTCCTGCGCGAGCGTGCGAACATCCGGCAGCATAATTCCCTCTTTTTCGCCGTAATGCGTTATAGCTCCATTTTGATATTTGAGCAGGCCGGTAATGGTTCCGATCCAGGTCACGCCATTTTGTCCATGAAGAATAGCCGTGGCCACGGTGCTCGGTCCGGTCGCGGCCACGGGGTCAAAACGGTTGCCGTTTTTGATCGCGAGACCTCCTCCCCAGGTGCCGACCCATAGTTGGTTTTGGGCATCTTCCGATACAGACCATACAAAAGGATTCGGAATGCCTTCATCCGCGGCAAAGCGAGTCCAATTGCCATCGTAAAAGCGGTATAACCCTGCGCCCTCGGTGCCAACCCAAAGGGACCCGTCGTGGGAGCGGTTTATCGAAAGGACGCTGGCACCCTGCCATTCATCCGGCGGCTTGAGCGTAGTGACACGGCTTTGGCGGAGCGCCAGCAGACCACCGCTGCCGGTGCCTACCCACAGCGTCCCTTCGCGGTCTTCGCACAGACAGCGCACCCAATTATCCGGAAAGCCGTTGGCACGGCTAAAGTGCTCGACGTTTCGACCCGGAAAAATCAGAAAAAGCCCCTGGTCCAAAGTCCCGATCGCCAGGCAGCCGGATTTCATTTGTATCATTGCAACAACGGGGCTTTGGCCCAATGGACTTTGCCCCTCATCATGCATTTGGCCGTCCTTCCATTGCGACAAATAGTTTTGGCCGATAATCCAAAGGCTGCCGTCTTCGCCGGTGCAAATGCCTTTGACATAATCGCCGGCCCGGGAAGGCAAGGGCCTGAGCGCGCCGTCTTTTAGGATAAATGCATTGCCGCCCCAATCTGCCCAGACGGTCCCTTTGGAATCGGACACCAGGGCAGTGGCGCCGGCGGTTCCCGCAGCGTTGGGCGTGGCGACGACCTTGCCCGCGAGGTCAGCGAGCGTGCCCGCATCGTTCAAGAGCCAGAGATCTCCTGAGGAGTCGGCACGAATGGTTTGGATTTTCTTTTGTTCCCAGGGAGCGCGAAATTCAGTCGTGTAAAAGTGGCCGTCCCGGTAGCGCGTCAACTCGCCGGTTTCATAGCCGATCCAAAGGTTCCCGTCAGTGTCTTCAAACAGACTGGTCACCCGTGTGCTGTGCATTTCGGGCGTGGTGCTCGTGTCGAAACGGGTAAAGGTCACGCCGTCGAATCGGGCCAGCCCGTCGTAAGTGGCCAGCCAAAGATAGCCGTCACGGGTTTGCAGAATGGCGCTCACTGCGTCGTTTGGCAAACCATCCTCCGTGTGCCACATGCGCGTAAAATAACCCGGTAAATTGGCGGTCTCACCGAAGGCCGTTGGGCTGGCAAACAAAGCGATGGAAATAGCGCCAACCAACGCCCGAATGCAGGCGCCAGTCACCGGAAACGAATTAGGGTTCGGGCGTTTCACGGGAACGACCGAATATTGGGTCTGTTGAGAACATCACGCAAGCCTAAGAATTTACGATTTACGAGCGGCAGCGCCACCTGCCGAAACGATTTAGGCGGCGGATGCGCTTTCTGTCGCTCAAGGGTTAGTCAACCGCGCTGTCGCTGCCTTCAATAAACTCCTGCCGCCGAAACGCGTCAGAGGCGCAAATCGTAAATCCCAAATCGTAAATCGCAATGTCCCTAATTTTCGCTACTTTGAATTGTGGGCGCGGCACATTATGTTTTGAGCAAGTTCACACCGTGCTATGAAAGCGTTTTTTGACTTTGGCCAGGTTCCCGGCTGGCGGTTAAGAACGATACCTTTGTCGCTCGTATTCATTGCAGCGGTCGCCGCAGGGTGCAGCAAATCAAGCAGCCAGCCTGCGCCTCCCCCGCCGGTTCCAACGCCATCTGCGGATTCTGCGCCAGTTTCTTCAACACCCGCGCCCGTGCCCGTGCCGGCGCCGGCGCCGATGGCAAATCCATCGCCAATGACCACAACCAACTCGGGTTCGCTGACCACTCTGCAGATTTTGAATCGGGCGATGGTGGGCTGGATGAGAAAGAACGGCCGGCATCCGCAAAATTTTGAAGATTTTGCCCGCAGCGCCAATATTCAGATACCCGATCCGCCTCCTGGAAAAAAATATACGTTAAATGGAAGAGGATTCATTGTCCTGGTGGACATATCTACGCAATAGATTCTGATGAAAATCCCAGCCCAGGCTCGCTTAAACGTTGTATTCCGGACCGGCGCAAAAAGACCGGAGGCCCGGCGGGGCTTCACGCTGATCGAACTTCTCGTCGTCATCGCCATCATCGCCATCCTGGCTGCCATTCTCTTGCCCGTCCTTCAAGGCGCCAGAGTCAGGGCGCAACGCGCGCAGTGCATGAACAACATCAAACAATGTGCGGGTGGCATCCTGACGTTTGACAGCGACAATAACAACAGTTTTCCCCCGGCAGGCTGGTCTTCCAGTTCCGGATTGCAAATCTCCTGGGACACCCTTTGTTATTCTTACATGGGCGGAGGCAACCCGGGTAATCCGAATGTTTCAATGACTTTCGGGCAATATGCCGCCGACCCGCAGGACGCGGAGACATATGGTTGGGCCATGGGACTTAAAGTCATGACTTGTCCCTTCGATATTTACCCAACCTTTCCGAAAGATAGCTTTATGCAAAACGCCAATGGCGGATTGTCGTGTGTCGTCAAGGATTACGAGATGATCTCCACTGCAACACAAGGCGGGTCAGACTATGGGGCCGATAATTTATTTCAACGTGAGACACAAAATGGTTTGCCGCCCTCAACCCAGATCCAGGGTGTCGGAATTTATTGGCTGGACCAGGCCTCAACTCCAGATTGGAACCCTCCAGGATACCCTGACAGCGTTGTTCGGCATCCCTCCGGCACGATTATGCTCGCCGAAGACGTCAACAATTGGAATGCCGAGGGCAACATCTGGCCCTGCTGTGTCGAAGGGCCCTATGGCTCCGGCGAAAACGCCTATGAGGTTTTCTATCAAATCGATCCGACCGTTACGAGCTTCGGGCAAATCGTAAACGGCAGCGCATCGAGTGAAGGTTCTATGTTGTACCAGATGCAGCAGAGCCGGTTCAACTACGCCTTCCATGACGGCCACGTGGAAGCTCTCAAGTGGCAACAGACCTGCCAGCCCACAAAAGTCGGGGCACTGGTGGATTACATGGTTCCCAATGGGATGTGGAATATCAATACCGCCGATTGAGCGGCGCCTGGATTGTTGGATTAGTGGATTAGTGGATTGTTGGGAAAAACGTCCCATCATCGGGTATCCAGCCCTCGCGTTGATGTTCGCTCATGGTTTTCGCTGATTCCTTGACTTACAATAATCCACTAATCCGGCAGTCCAGGCGCTTGTCCCTTGTTTTCGTGACAAGACAGTTTTATGCAATCGTGTATGGTTGTTGAAACAGCTAAAACGACTATTTATATGAATGGTTTGCCATGTCGTTTGCCCATGATTTCCCGGCCGGGAATAACCGGCGAGTCTTCAACCGCCAATCCCTAACTGATACGTCAACCCAAACATTATGAAAAGAAATCTGCTTCCCTCCATTCAAGGCCTTGCCGCAGCAGCTCTTCTCGTGTGCGCCGCGAACCTGGCAGTCGGCCAAACAACGAACTATTATGTCAACGCCTTCACGTCAGCCGGCAACGCCCAGGATGTAACGGCTGTCGGCTGCGGTAATTGGTATGCCTCCGATTCGGTTCAGCTTTGGGACGGCACAACGCCGGACACACTCGCCGGGCCCGGCGACTATTCCTGCTATGTGTCTATGAGCTTAAACCAACAGAATTGCTTGACCGCCTTTTTTTGCGCGACCCCCGGAGACAACCTGTGGTGGGATTCGTCGCCCGTAGGGGTTCCTCTTTCACAATATAAGGCGATCCATTTTGACGTTCTGTGGGACACCGTTAATTCCGCCATTCCGATTGATCAATTTAACAATGTGTCGATTTGGCCAGCCGACCTCTTGCAGAGTTGGGCGCCGACGAATTATATGGCCGGAAGCGAACCTTATTCAGATGGGCTGGAGGTGGACGTGGCGGGCCGCGGGGGGGTATGGGGGGGGGAACCGGCGTTTCTTGGCAATGTCGATATTCCGGACGCAGCCTCAAATGGCTGGGTTTCAATCACCCTTCCCATTGATCCAACTCTCCCAAATATCGACGAAGATTCAGCAGGCGCTTTTACAAATGGAGCCAGCGGCATCTACCTGAAAAAATATATAAACCAGCCATGGGGTGAACTGGGCACTAACAATGTTGTCTATTTTTGGATTGGCAACATTTGGTTCGAGGGAGAAGCGACCCCACCCCCGCCGCCGATTCTTCAACTCCCTGGAAAGACAACTCCAGGACTGAACGTGTTCGCAAGCACAGCCGGAAACACATACTTTGACCGCCAGGAAGTCGCCCTGGTGGCCAGCAACGGAGTATCATGGGTCGGCAATGCGACTGCAGGTAATCCGGTCACGTATTCCTTTACAATCAACGGTTTTCCCCAAAGCCCGGCGACGGCAAATGCCTGCGAAGCCTATTTGATGATGGCCCCAAATCCGGCGTATTACGATAATGCGATAGACTGGAATGAAACGAATTGCGTGATCATTTGGCTCCAGCAAGCGACGAACGGCACCACTCTCATGAGCTTTACGTCCAAGGTCAACGACCCCGGCGACGATTCGGCTGACCAACTGATCGGAACCGTCACTAACAACGGAACTGCCCTGGGAACATGGAGCGTCACCTTCACCTCGGACACGCAGGTCACCATGACTGCTCCGAACGGCAACACGAGCAGTTTTGTATTCACCGACGCCCCCTACTTTGCCGAAACGGCCGATCCCGGCATGTATTTGTATCTGGGTATGCAAGCCAATAATGCGGCTTCTCTGAATCAGGCTGTCTGTTATTCAAATTTTTCTCTTTCAGGGGTACCCGCAGCCATGAGTGACAACTTCCTGACCGATTCCAATCTGAATGCGAACCTCTGGTTCAACTTTATGGCCGACGGCCCGGCCGGCGTTTTCGTCATGCCCCCTAACGCGGAATATTGGCTGACATGGAATATTCCGGCCGCCGGGTTTCATTTACAGACTGCATCGAACATAATGGGTCCCTGGACGGCCTTGAATGACGATCTAGTCATACCCGGCGTGGGAGAAGATTATCAATTGGTCACGACAAACGACGTTCCGCTTGGGACCGCGGCCGCGTTCTTCGATATGGCCAACCCGTAACGCTATTGCGGAAATGGGGAATCCGGGACGGCGGTGCAGCGCCACTTGCGATGTGCGCCGTCCCTAACTTTTTTCGGGGATTTACATTTTTTCCGAATGTAACCAAAATTCCATTCGCCACCAGAACCTTGCGAACCATGGGGCATCGTTTGGCGGTCTTAAGCTTATGGACAATAAAATTACGAAACGGGATTTTCTAACCACGATGACTCTCGCCGTTGGAGCGATATGCGCGTGGGAACCAATTGTTAACCGGAGCAACGCCACGCCGATTCCTTCGCGACGGCGATTGGATCTCACTGGCGGCGCCTGGCAAGTCTCACAAGAGGGCAAGGATGCTTGGATTCCAGCAACTGTTCCCGGCAATGTGTTCACTGATTTGCTCGCCGCCGGAAAGATTCCGGACCCCTTCTATCGTGACAACGAAGGCGCCCTCCAGTGGGTTGGCAAAAGCAATTGGGTTTATAAGCGGACTTTTGACGCGCCCGATGACATCTTGAACAATGACCGTGTGTTGCTGCGATGCGACGGGCTCGATACGCTGGCAACGATTAAAATTAACGGCCAGAAAATTGGCGCGGCGAGCAACATGTTCCGCACCTGGGAATTCGACGTGAAGCCGGCGCTGACGAGCGGGAGCAATGAAATTGAAATATTGATCGAGTCACCGTATCCGACTATGGACAAAGGCGAAAGCCAGCGTCCGCTTTATGAATGGATTGGCGCGCATGAGCCAAAGGGCCGCGCGTACGTGCGCAAAGAGCCGTGCAGCTTTGGATGGGATTGGGGTCCGTGCCTGCCCGGCTGCGGTATTTGGAAAAATATCAGCCTGGAAACTTTCAGTCAGGGACGCATTACCGATATGCTGGTTCTACAGAATCATTCAGACAAAACAGTAAACCTTGATGTTGAAATTAACGCTGAAGTCCCAGGCCAAAGTACGCGCCCCCTTCAGGCTGCCTTGTCCGTCTTCGACCCTGCGCGCCCGGACAAGCCAGTCGCTTCATGCCAGGTCCCCATTTCGAACGGCCAGGGCCGCGGCCAATTGCTCATAAAGCATCCGCGTCTCTGGTGGCCCGCAGGCATGGGCGACCAACCACTTTACAATGTCTCAGTTGAACTCCAGAATGCGGACGGCAATCCCATCGATAGTACCGCCAGGCGCATTGGTCTCCGTGAATTGAAAATCGTTTTGCCGCAAGGCGACAGCCCGCTTCATTTTGAAGTGAACAACATTCCTTTCTTCGCCCGGGGCGCCAATTGGATTCCCTGCGATTCCTTTACCAGTCGCGTTACGCCGGAAATCCTGCGCCGTTACGTCCAGGACGCCGCCGCGGTGAACATGAACACGCTGCGCTTTTGGGGCGGGGGCTATTATGAAGACGACGCGTTGTTTGATGCCTGTGACGAAGCGGGTATCTGCGTCTGGCTTGATTTCAAATTCGCCTGCTCGGCGCAACCGGCATTTGACGACGCGTTTATGGACAATGTACGCGCCGAGACCCGGGACAATGTACGGAGACTGCGCCATCATCCGTGCATCGGTGTCTGGTCCGGCAATAATGAAATCAGCCTGATGACCGGCAATGAGTGGTCGGCCCACAGCATGGGCCGGGCGGATTACGATAAATTGTTCAAGGATTTAATTGCGCAACAGGTCGCGGAATTGGCGCCGCAGGCCTGCTACGTCTCGGGCAGTCCTGAGTGCGGCGACTCACATTATTGGGAAGTGTGGCACGGTCCCAAAATGTTTGACGCCTACCGCTCGCTCACCGGTTTCATGAGCGAGTTCGGCTATCAATCGTTTCCCGAGCCGAAAACGGTCCGCGCCTTTACAGCGGAAGAAGACAGGGCATCGGTCTTGACGCCGGTCATGAAATGGCATCAGCGCTCCGGCACGGGCAAAGTGGACGGCAACACGCAAATGCTGGATATGATGCTGAGGTATTTCAATCCGCCGAAGGACTTTGACATGACGTTGTGGCTCAGCCAAATCCTCCAGGGATACGGCATCAAGATTGGCGCCGAATATTGGCGGCAAACCATGCCCAAATCCATGGGTTGCGTTTTCTGGCAATACAATGACATCTGGCCGGGGATGAGCTGGTCATCGGTGGATTATTTTGGCCGCTGGAAAGCGCTGCACTACATGGCCCGGAAATTTTATTCGCCGATTCTCGTTTCAGCCTACGAACATCCAACGGACGGAACGGCCGATATTTTTGTTACCAATGACCTGCTGGAATCGCATCACGGGCAGCTTTCATGGAAAGTGACTGACTTGAACGGCGCGACATTGAAACACGGCGCCCTCAAGGTCGAAATTCCTTCCCGCAAAAGCGTTAAAGTAGAAACGCTGGATCTTGGTAAAGAAGTCGCTGAATACGGGGCAAATGGAATTTTGACGTGGCTGGACCTGCGCGTGCATGGCAAAAGTGTTTCGGAGAATTTGATTCTTTTCAGCGTGCCCAAGGAATATAAGCTTACTAATCCGAAACTGGCTGTTCACCTTGACGGCATGTCCACCTTAATGTCGAAAGCGTTTCTTGTGAGGGTCACATCCGAGACGCCCGCCCTCTGGACCTGGCTCGAACTCGAGAATGTGGACGCTGACTATAGCGACAATTTTTTCCATTGCCTGCCTGGCGAGCCGCGTAGAATTATGATTCAGCCAAAATCAGACCTCAGCCCTGACGAGTTCATGAAACAGCTTCGCGTCCGAAGCCTTTTCGATTGTTGCGCACCTGCGTAGCTTCGGTTATCCACGGGTTTTGACGATCGCACGGGCGTACGACTTCGCACGATCAGCGGGTTTAGAAACCCGCGATACAGCAGGTTTGGAAACCTGCGCTACGCAACGTAGCAACCCGTTCCTTGCGCTGTCGGGTCCATATCAAACTCCACCACGGCCGTTTTCCGGCTGTACCGGCTGGTCACATGGACCTGCACTTTTCCATCTTCGCAAATGAGCGGCGGACGCACTACAAGCATTACCACCATCATGTCTCCAACAGCTTGCACCCATTGCCTTTCCTGAACCGGTTTATCGGATGAAGAAACGATGAGCGTCTTTGCGGCGGTCACATCGTGCAAGGCGGCTTTCCAATCCGAGGGCAAGCCGACCAGGTCGAACGAGTAAGCATCGCGCCGGCCGGTTCCTCCGACGACAAACATGGCCAGGTTTGTGCGCCCGGAATAAATTCGCAGGGCTTTGGCGACATGCCGCTCCACTGGGCGCTTGCCAACAAACACATTGATGTTCCCGGCCCAATGCTGTTGTTCCCGTCCGAACCATTCCCAGAGATCGGGCGGCAACATCGCTTCCCTGGCAGCCGTGGGATGACCGGTAGAGGTTCCGCGTCGCCGGATTAGATTCCATAGCGCAACCCATAGCGCAACGAAGCGGCGACCGGGCTGTGGAGGCTGTTTATCTGGCGAGGCGTCCAATGCCCTGAGGAGGCTCACAGGCGGAACGCGATTGAAATCTCCCAGCGGGACCGGATGGGATCGGGTGGCGGTGACGCTCAATTCACGCGATTCGCCCGGATTAAGAGCCGGAACCGGCAAACTAGCCAATGGACGCCATGGAACGAATGCTCCAAATGGTGCGGATTCCAGCCGGACACAAGCCGGGCTTGAGCGACTCTTCCCTTCATTCCGGATAGTGACTCGAATCATCACGGTATCCCTCGTTAAATCTTCAAATGTGATGTCCGTCGGATCCACGGTAAGTCCGGCGTTATGATTGGAACGAGCATGGGGTTCCCCCGCTTTTTCAAGGACAGTCATAAAATCTCCTTTCGTCTATTCTCCCGTGCCTACCCACATGCGACTGTACACTCGAATCGGCGACTTCGCCAAAAAAATTTGGATCACATCGGATTATTGCGAGTGCCCGAACAAGAGTTTCATCATATCATGGAAAGACCTTCCACTGACCATGGCCGTTCCCAAACCGATGACCACCGTAGACAGGACCAGCGTGGCCACGCCGGCGGTGATCAAGCGATGCGCTTTCGCGCCGGAGCCTTTCCATTCGTGGAATATCCAGCCCCACATCGTGGCAAAAATGATGATGCTCGACATGTGAAGCGTCCACGACGCAAAGTCGTACGGCTTCATTTGCGTCGCACCCATCGTATAGAAGAAAAATTGCAAGTACCACGTCGTGCCGGCCACTGCGCAACAAATAAAATTTGTGAGCCAGGGAATTTTCAGGTCCAACGGCCTGGGATTGGCCGCAACAGTTTCCACGGCGGCCTGCCCGCCCACCGTGGCATAGGCGGAGGAACTTTCGCGGCCGGCGGCAACGCTCTCCACGGGAGCTTGTTCGCTGCCGGTTCCACCGTGATGGGCGTGTTCGGGTTTCACATGCGAAGCAAAATATTGATAGCCCGTCCCATTTTTTATGTTCAGCAACAAGCACCAGATAAAATTTGTCGTGAATCCGCCCAGCAACAAAACCGGAAGCGTGGGCAATCCGGTCCAAAGCTCTTTGGTCCCGGCTGCCAACGAAGCCGCGTTGATGCTCTTGCCCGCTTGCAAACCATAGGCGAAACAGGCGCTCAGGATGCCGCAAAAAATGGCGACCAAAATACCTTTCTGGAAATTGAATTCTTTGATGGCCTTCTGTTTCTGTTCCGCCGGCATTTGAGATTCTTTCGTATAGCCCGCCAGCGCGGCAATCGCGATGCCTGCGAAACAAATGGCCACGCCAGCCAAAACGACCAACCCTGAAGTGTGTTCAACCAGGTCAACAATGCTCGTGCTGCCCGCAAAAACAAAAAAATTGGGAAACATCGCTTTGACAATCGGCGGCACCAGGGCGCCAAAAGCGGCGCAAAATCCGAGGGCTACGCCCGTGCCCAGCGATAATCCCAGGTAACGCATGGTCAAGCCGTATGTCAGCCCTCCAAGCCCCCACAACACGCCGAAAAAATACGTCCACGCAAGTGTTTCAAAGGATTGTTGCCTGAGCACCCCGAACAAATCGTTCGTCATGATATAAGCAAGACCCCATGGACAGATAATCCATGAAAAAATACCGCCGGTGAGCCAGTAGGTTTCCCATGACCACCTTTTGACGCCTTTGTAGGGCACATAAAAACTGCCTGATGCCAGACCACCGAGCCAATGGTAAAAGACACCAATGAAGGGATTTGTTTGCATGACGTAATTCTGTTCTGTTCAGCCATTTAACGACCACCGCGTTGAGTTCCAATGGATGTTCACGGCAATTGCGTGAATCTCGTTGCGCTAAATGGAAATTTCGCTCAACTATTGTCGAACTCGCTTGAGAAGGCAATCACCATTTCGGGCGAGGAGTGGCGTGGCACCTTAAAGCGTTAAAGCGTTGAAGCGTTGAAGCGGTCATGGTTGTCACAATCCCTGCGGGTTTGGTCCGTCCGTAAGAAGCGGTGGCTCGCTTACTTGCGCTTTAACGCTTTAACCTCAAAAATGCGTGTCTATGACCATGAGGCTAGTAAATTCTTTGATTCTACCGAGCGAAAAGCCGTTTTTGGCTTGGTGTCAATAACCTCACTAAATGTGAACTTATTGACACCGAAGCAAATGTCGCAAAACACCACGATTTTACTGGCAATCGGCTCCAAAATTTGAGCGCAAGACGCATTTTTGAGGTTCAACACTTCAACGCATCAACGCTTTCTGGTTGTAAAACCGCTTGCCGGGTGACCCCGGCTGACTTATCCTTATGGGTCTGTGACAGAACACAATATGTCCGCTGCAATCGCCAAAGGCCGTTGCGCAGGCGCTGAGGTTTGCCCTTTGAGCCGTGTACCGGTGGGGACGACTGTTTGCATCAAAGCGCTTGCGGCATCGCCCGAAATCCGCGAGCGATTGCGCGCCCTGGGCCTGTCCGAAAAGCAGGAGCTAAAGTTATTGAGCCGCGAGGCCAATTTCGTGTGTCAGGTTTGCAATGCCACTCTCGATCTAAATGCCGAATTGGCCGAAGCGATTCTCGTCGAAACTCCCCTGCCCGTCCGCCAGTTGCAGAGCCTGGTGGCCGACGTGTCGCAGCCTAAAGCCAGGCCGATGCGCGCGGCAGTCCGCATTTTCCTCTGCGTCGCGGCATTGATTGTGGTGAGCGTTCTTGTCTGGCAGGGTCTCACGGCCCATGGCAATCCAAATCCAACGACGCCAAATGTCAGTCCTGCCGCAGCCACGCTGGACATCGGCGTGCTCGTCTTTCGCGAAGGGTTGGAAACAATTTTGGTCCTGGCCGCCATCGTTGCCAGCATGACTGGAGCCCGAGCGGCCCAGCGCAAACCCGTGATCGCGGGCGCGGGCGTCGCCTTTGGAGCCACCCTGGTGACCTGGTTTGTCGCCATGGGCATCATCAGCAACCTGCAACAAAATGTGTCCGCGCTGAACTTGCAGGCGGCGACCGGCATGCTCGCGGTCGTTGTGCTGCTGGTCGTCATGAACTGGTTTTTCCATAAGATTTATTGGGGCGGCTGGATTGCGATGCATAACCGCAATAAAAAGAAATTATTGAGCAGCGCCAGCGTGGCGGAAATCTCGCGTCAGCGACTGACCTGGGGCCTGGCTCTGCTGGGCTTCGCCTCGCTTTACCGCGAAGGTTTCGAGGTGGTCCTCTTTCTGCAAACCTATTACCTCCAAATGGGAGGCAAAATCGTCTTATTCGGCGCATTGCTGGGTCTCTTTTTCACGGGAATCGTCGCGGCGCTGACGTTTTTGGCTCATCGCCGCCTGCCTTACCGGAAAATGCTCGTTCTGACGGGTATTCTCCTGGGCGTTGTGCTGCTGGTCATGGTTGGCGAACAAGCCCAGGAAATGCAACTGGCCGGCTGGATTCGTACTACTCCCATACCCTGGCTCAAGATTCCTGATTGGGCCGGCCTGTGGTTCTCTGTCTTCCCGACCGTTCAGACGCTCGTGGCCCAGGGAATTGCCCTGGTCCTGGTCGTGGGCTCCTACTTCGCGGCTCGTTATCACAGCAGCAAAGAGCAGGACGAAGCGCTTTCCGTCCCGCAGGCGTGAGGTCTTCTTTAGTCCGTTGAGAAAGGGACTTAAAGGACGCAAGGGACTAAAGGCCTGTCATAATTCATTTGACCGCCCCTCGTTTGAGGCTTCCATTAGCTCATGCGAGCGATGATTTTGGAAAAGCCCCGGGAACCGCTACGCGCCGTTGAAATACCAACGCCGAAACCGGCGGCAAATGAAATTTTGATTCGTGTCTCAGCCTGTGGCGTTTGCCGGACAGACCTGCACGTTGTGGATGGCGAATTGCCGAAACCCAAACTGCCGCTCATTCCAGGCCACGAAATCGTGGGATTTGTTGCTGACAGGGGACGCAACGCCCGCCGCTTTAAACCCGGCCAGCGCGTAGGTGTTCCGTGGCTCGGATGGACGTGCGGGAAATGCAGATACTGCCGAACGGGCCGTGAAAATCTATGCGACTTCGCCGCGTTCACTGGATATACACGCAACGGCGGTTACGCGGAATTTACAGTCGCAGACGAGCGCTTTTGTTATCCAATCAAGGGCAAAGGTGCGGATGTCAACGCCGCTCCCCTGCTCTGCGCCGGATTAATCGGGTTTCGCTCACTGGCAAAAACCGGCGATGCAAAGCGGTTGGGCATTTACGGATTCGGCGCGGCGGCCCATATCATCGCGCAGGTGGCAAAGTACCAGGGACGGCGAATTTTTGCCTTCACGCGCGGGGGCGATTTAAAGGCGCAACGATTTGCGGAATCGCTGGGAGCGGTTTGGGCGGGCGATTCGCAAACGCTCCCGCCTGAAAGACTGGACGCTGCAATCATTTTCGCCCCTGTGGGTGGGCTGATACCGGCCGCCCTTGCAGCGGTGGATAAAGGCGGTGTGGTCGTTTGTGGCGGTATTCACATGAGCGAAATTCCGGCGTTTTCTTATGACTTGCTTTGGGGCGAGCGCGTGGTCTGCTCCGTGGCGAACCTGACACGCCGGGACGGCAATGACTTTTTCAAAATCGCGCCACGGGTTCCCGTCCGCACGACGGTGGAACCTTTTCCGCTGGAGCAGGCCAATGAGGTCCTCGACAAGCTCCGGCACGGCCAAATTCAAGGCGCGGCGGTTTTGACGCCGAATTCCTGTTAGAGGACGTGAAGAGTATGCATATGAGGTCTGAAAGTCCGCAACATCCGCTACAGCGTTGAACATCAACGACTTAGTCCGCAACAAATCCGCAACAGGGTCGCAACATTTGGGAAACGGCGAACGAGGGAGCGGGTCATTTTTTCCTTTGTCGGGACAATCGAAGATATCGCCGCACGACGCCCTATATTATTTTAATGGCAGGAAGCTGCAGGCCGTGCGTTCGGGTCCATGGAAATTAGCCATCGCATGGCAAGCAACAGGCAAAGGCTTTGGCCCATCGGCGCGGGCAAGCTTCGAGAAGCCGCGCCTCTATAACCTGGACACAGATATCGGCGAGCGGACCAATGTAGCCGCTGAACATCCGGAAGTGGTCGCGCGGCTGCAGGGCTTTATCGAACAAATGGACGGCGACCTGGGAAGAAATGGCAATGGACCGGGAGTCCGCCCTCCCGGGCGCGTGGCTCATCCACATGTGCTGTTTAAAGGCGTTGCCCAGGAATATATTGACATGGAGTATGACCTCGCGGACCAGTAGTCCCGACGAGGATGGAAGATTGAGAATTGCGGATGGATCGTTCGGCAAAGCCGCCGGTAGCGGCGGTTCAACCCGCTCCATCTTCCGTCCTCAATCTTCCATCTTCGTTTTTTCCGAATTAACGGCTATCGTCCGACCGTGCACAGCGACATCCGCGTCGCCAATCCGCCGCCAAAGCCTCTCATGGTTTTTGACGGCGACTGTAATTTCTGCGGGGTTTGGATCCGCCGCTGGCGGCAATTGACCTGTGATGCCGTGGACTATCTGCCTTCGCAGGACCCGGAGATTTCGGACCGTTTTCCCGAAATTCCGCATAAGCACTTTCAGACGTCAGTGCAATTGATCGAGCCTGACGGCGAAGTTTATTCCGGAGCAGAAGCAGTGTTTCGCGCGCTTGCTAAAAATTCGAAGATGGATTGGGTGCTCGATTCATACAAATCGGCGCCGGGAGTCGCCACAGTGACCGAACGCGCCTACAGCTTCATTGCGAGCCACCGGACGACCTTTTCATTTTTAACGAGGCTCGGCTGGGGGCAACACGTTGAGAGACCGGAATTTTATGTGACCCGTTGGATTTTCCTGCGGGCGCTCGGTTTAATCTACCTGGTCGCTTTCGTTTCACTTTGGACGCAAATTACCGGGCTCATTGGTCATAACGGAATCCTGCCCGAAGACCAGTATATGGCCGCCGTAAAGCAGCACGTTGATCTTTTGGGGATTGGCCTGGGGCGGTACCATTCCTGGCCGACGCTGTGCTGGTTGAATTCTTCGGACGCTTTTTTGAAATTTCAGTGCGGCGCGGGCGTGTTATTCGCCTGCTTGTTGATTATTGGCGTTTGTCCCATTCCGTCGCTGGCGCTGCTTTGGCTGCTATATCTTTCCCTCACGTCTGTTGGCGGCGATTTTTTGAGTTTTCAGTGGGACATTCTGTTGCTCGAAGCGGGATTCCTCGCAATATTTTTTGCGCCATGGCAATTGTGGCCGAAATTATCGCGCGAAAGGCCGCCCTCAAGGATTGTGTTATGGCTGCTGCGGTTGCTGCTGTTCAAGCTGATGTTTTCTTCGGGCTGCGTGAAACTGATGAGCCATGATCCCAATTGGCGCAATCTGACTGCCCTCACCTTTCATTACCAAACCCAGCCCCTTCCAACATGGATCGCCTGGTATGCCAATCAATTGCCGCTATGGTTCCAGAAGTTTTCCTGCGCCGCCATGTTCGCTATTGAATTGGGCGCGCCGTTTCTGATTTTTTTGCCGAGGCGAATTCGCTTTTTTGGCGCGTCGGCAATCGCGTTCCTGCAAATCCTGATTTTGCTGACCGGCAATTACACATTCTTCAACTGGCTCACGCTCGCGCTTTGCCTGCTATTGCTGGATGATTTTGCGCTCAAAAAACTTCTTCCCGGCCGTTTGACCCAGCAGGCAACACGCAACGGGCGCTCTCCCTGGCTGCTCGCAATCACTATCCCCCTCGCCGTGATCTACGTCTCGGTTTCCTTTCTCGATATTATCATCATTTTCGGCCCGCCCAGCCCCAAATTGAATCCAATTCTCTCGCTCGCCGGATGGCTTGAGCCATTTCGATCGATCAACAACTACGGCCTGTTTGCCGAAATGACGACCGAACGCCACGAAATCATCGTGCAAGGCAGCGATGACGCTGTTCATTGGAGCGACTACGAATTCAAATATAAACCCGGTGATGTGACGCAACGTCCGGTGTTTGTCGCGCCGTTTCAGCCGCGTCTTGACTGGCAAATGTGGTTTGCGGCGCTGGGTAATTATCAGGAAAGACCGTGGTTCGAAAATTTCTGCATACGGCTGCTGCAAGGCTCGCCCCAGGTCCTGGCGTTGTTAAAACATAATCCCTTTCCGACAAAACCGCCGCGCTATATTCGCGCCGAACTTTACGATTATGAATTTACGCGTTTTGGCGAACGCCAGGCAGACCACGCATGGTGGAACCGCCAATTCATCGGTGAATACATGCCGCCCATTTCATTTTCTCAATAAAGCTGCCACGCATTACCGCTGGGCAGATCCGGGTCCTGGCCACGCCACAACCTGGAAGAACTCGGCAGGAACTGCCGGATAATTTGTAATAGCGATGTTCCAATTTCCGTTTGCGTCCGCCGAGTTTGTCATGATCGGCTGCCAGTTCACCTGGGCGAGATTAGTCGTTGCTTCCAGAATGTAGGGATAGCCGGGTGTGCCGGCCAGTTGCAAGTACAACTCGTTCGTAGCCCCGCCCGGGCCCGAAATATTTACGCCGGTCACAGTCAGCGTAGGCTGCGGGATGCTCTGAAAATATTCCGAATACACAGGCACGGGGTCCGGTGAACTTAAAATCGGCTCGCTGAAACTGGCGATGACTAACCTGCCTCCAACGACTGAATCCGCCGGACAAACGGGAAATTTGATATCAAAATGAACACCCGAGAAAATAATGGGATTCACGTAAAAGCCGGCCGGATTCCCATAGACCGGACTGCCGGCGAATTGCGCTTCAAACATTTTTGCCGCGGGTAAATATTGAGTTCCGTCGGGCATATAATAAGGCCAGCCGGGCCACACTTGCGCGGGTAAGGTTCCACTATCCGGAAAACTCACCGGGGTGCTGAGCGGGTTCCCGGCAGCGTCGATGAGATAGCCTATCACGCAGTATTCATTTGTTGGCCATATCCCAATGGTTCCAGTTTCGTTTATGAAAAGATCCACCGTAAAACTGGCATAGCCTGCATCGACCAAAAAATCGTCATTAGCGAAGAAAATGTCCACCGACTGATGCTGTCCGTCCAATGACGCGCCACTGAGCGGGTCCAAAATAGAAAAATCCTCGACATACGATGTGCTTGTCCCGGACTCCGGAGCCTCCATTGAAACGACAAGCGCTTCAGCGCTTGTAACCAAAATGCCGAGCGACAGCGCGACGACCAGGCAGAATCGCGGCCAGGCAGGAATCTTTGCTTTTTTATCCTGCCCGCTCATCGATATTTTGTCGTTGGATGCGTTCATTATTGTGCTCTCACCGCCGGCAAAACGCCTCCCGTAAAATGATTATCGATTGCGTTGCATCGACAAACTGCGCGCAGCGCGCTACGGCGCCCTGACACACCGAAATCCCACCGCGTAGGGGACGATAATTGGGTAAAAGCCTCTATACGCACATCGTGCGAAACCAGCCAACCCGCCCCAGCTCCCGCCGCGCAAAACGCGGCCACCCACTGAACTTGACGCCGGTCCGCGCGGGTCGCTGCCACCCAAATATGGACTACCTGCCGGATATGGCGGTCCGGCATACCAATCCCAACACCACTCAAATACATTGCCCGCCATATCGTACAGCCCGTAGCCGTTCGGCGGATACGATCCCACCGGGCTCGTGTACGGAAAACCGCCTGTGGCGTATTGGGCGTCGTAACCATCCGCGCCCAGATCATAGCTGTAGTCATTGGTGTCTCCCCTGTAATCGGCCTGGGCTTCAGAGATTGTGTCGCCCCACGGAAACCGTTGCCCGCTTAGCCCTCCCCGCGCGGCTTTCTCCCACTCGGCCTCCGTTGGCAGCCGGTAGCCACTGGCTGCCCAATTCGCATAAACTGAATCCGTATCGCCATTGGTATAAATCAGCGTCATCGCCGCGTCGGTGTAATAAATCGGCGTCAAACCCTCCTGCTGCGAGCGGGCATTGCTCCACTTGACGACATCGTACCAACTCACCGTTTGCACCGGATGGTTCGGCGCCTTGCCTGACGCGTCGCCGCTGTCAAAATTATATCCGTGACTCGTTGCGTAGTTGGAAACGGTCTCCCATTGACTGAGACTCACTAAATTCGTATCCATGTAAAATGCAGACACATAGACATTTGTGGAAATGGCGTCGCTCTCTCCATCCAGCGGATCTCCGATGGTGAATGACCCCGCAGGAACAAGGGCCATGCCGGGCGGCGATGCGCCGCTGGAACACTCCACGACAATCAACGCCGACACAAAAAAGAACCAGTAGAGTTTGATCCTGATAAATTTGAGATTCAATGCATGCACAGGACTAAAGGCTGCATTTTTAAAGCTTATCTACTGATAAATTCTAAGTCAATACAGAAAGTTTCGGCATATCTTTCTTCCTTATTTGCGTATGCTCTTTTAGGCCAAAGACAGGCACGGATGAGACACGCATCTGCCAGGCGGCACACCGGGTCCGGGTGTTTCACTGTATAGCGTTTATGTTGAACGCTTTACATCGAAAAGACCTGATCCTCACAACCTTCGCGGACGTGGCGTTTGGTCTCCGTGCTTTTGCAAATCCTGGGGCTAAGTTGCGCGAAGCGAACTAACTGGTTAAGTAAGTGTTATATAAGTTGTTTGCCAAGAGCCGTCCCCGGTCGGTTATTTTCGGATGCGCTTTTAGGCCACAGCTTCACACAGATGAGACGCAGATGGGCCGGCCAGAGAATTGGAAATTCTGCATGTCGGCAGCTACGCCCCTGAGTATGAACAGTTTATCGGCCAACGTTTTAGCAACACATGGCAACATAGTACCAGCAATCAGTTAAATCAGTATATGCTTCCAAATTTTAAAAACTTCGGCCGGCCGCCCGGGTCGGCTTTCCGCACTCCGAAATCGGCAACTTGCCTCTGGCCTCGACCCAAGCCAGCGCTAAAAATAAAGTTCACTCAATTGTTCGCGGATAACCGCGACTACGTCGAATGCCGCCTTGCCCTTGCGGAAAACGTTTGTAAGAGTATAGGCCATTGCTTCCAGCGGGGCCGCCCGGTAGCCGACCGACTCGATGCCGTTAGCGTAGGCTTCGACAAATCGTTTAGGTCCCAAAAACTGCCACTGGACGACATGAACCAGTTCATGAAAGTGCTGGGCTTCGTTTCCGCGCATTCGATGCCGCAAAAGGATCATATCCAGGAATACGATGCCGCCGACATCCATATTCTCAAAATCGGAAAACTGGCCAAACCCCATGGCGCCCAAAGGCGGAATGGGCACGGCCGGCAAATAGACCACTCTCGCCTTTGTCAAGATATCCCGATGGAAATAGCGCGGAAGCCGCTTGAACCCAAGCGATGCAACTGGTTGTGCCTTTTCTGCATGCACGCTCAAGATGCCCTGAATCCAATCGAAGACCAGCGGATACTTTTCATCGAATTCTATTCGGGTCATAAACGCTTGCAATTCTCCTCCTTTGAGAATGTTGACCAAAACGGCCGGAAGTAAAGCGCCAAACCGGGCTTATTTTATTCCGCATTACGCGGGTAAATCACACCTCGTAATCGACAACCAAAATATCCGCGCGAATCGGATTCAGAATTTTCTGCACGACGCGCTGATGCTCCGGGTGCGGAATATAACCTTCCAGGGCCGCGCGATCTTTGAAGCGGAAAACCAATCCGTGCGTGAAGCCTTTAGAACGTTCCGAAAAGTTCTTCCCGGACGATACATCCGCAATGCCCGGGATTTTGTCCTTCAGGGATCGCAACTCCACCATCGCGTAATCAATCGATTCCTGGGTCGCTGTTTCGTTCCAGCGAAATAAAAGAATGTGTTCAATCATAATTCTTACGGCTCCCTGTCCGTGACAGTGACAATGAATCTGCTTCCGCCAGCAAACGATACTACGAGAGTTTTTAATGTCAACCTGTCTTCGCCTGGCTTCCGCCGTTGCTGAATTGACTTCACATTGAGCCTGGCCCTGATAACACTATGTGTGGCGTCGTACTGACTGAGGCGCCATTTCAAATAGAGGAAGGAATACCTATGAGACGCATTGGCATACTGACGGCGGGTGGCGACACACCCGCGCTCAACGCCACCATCCATGGCGCGGTGACGCGCGCGAACCAACTCAAAATGGAGATCATCGGCCTGATCAAGGGCTTCAATTGCCTGTTCAATGCACGAGTTCCGCATGTGCACTTGAACCCGCTTTATCAGGAGATCCCCGAACTCGACCCGACGAAGGGCGGCACTCTCATTGGCTCGTCGCGCGATTACGTGGACCCGGATAAAAAGGACGACCTCGACCTCATAGCGATGCGGCTGAAAAAGCTTGGCATCGAGGGACTGATTTGCGTGGGCGGCGACGGCACGTTAAACGGATTGCAACCGCTCGCCGAACGCCTGCCAACAGTACTCGCTCCCAAGACAATTGATAACGACCTTGGCCTGAATTATCCCAGCGAACCGGATGAATACGTGCGCGTCAATGATGCCTCCGTCAAAGCCGGATTCCGATACAAACGCGCCGAGTCCAACGCCGTATTCAGCCTCGACCAGATTGTCAATTATGCCACACCGGGCTACGCGACGTCCGTCTTCGTCTCCGCCGGCGGTGTCGGGCGGATCCGCACGACGGCTGAAAGCCACCGGCGCATCGCGATCATCGAAGTCATGGGCCGCCATTCAGGCTACATCGCGCTCGGCACGGCTTACGGCCAGCCGGACATCATCCTCGTCCCGGAAATCGGCCTGGATTTGGAGCACCTGGTCGAACGCGTAAAGCATCTTTACGACCTGCAAAAGAACGTCGTCATCGTCTGCGGGGAAGGCATCGTGGACGAACAGGGCCGGGAACTGGGGGCCGAAACCAAATCCACCGATCCTTCCGGCAACATGATTTTGAGCGGCGCGGCGGATGCGTTGCGCTGGAAAATGATTCAAATGATCGGCGACAGATATTTCCAGCTCTACCGTCGCGGCGATTCCGCCAAGGAAGCCATCTTCACGCGCAAAGTCGGCCACACCCAGCGCGGCGGCCGGCCAATTTTGTTTGACCGCTTTTACGCGGCCGCACAGGGCGCGAAAGCCGTGGATTTGCTTGTGGAAGGCCGCAATAATGCCGTCTCCGTCCTTCAATACAACTCCAGGCAGGGCTTTTTTGTGGAAGGCTACGATGCGAATCGTTTCCGCGACCGTTGGGGCTTGATTCATGCTCGGAAGATGCATCCCCTGCTTTACGATGCCAAGTTGATGAAGCCGTCGAAGCTCGGCATCGAGTACATGATGCCGATTTTCACGGACGCCATCGGCGAGGACGACATGGAGCACACGCGGCGCACGCTGTTCGCGCCCGGAAATCTTTCCCTGCCGTATCACTCCATCAATACCGACGTTCACAAGCGTATCCGGTATTTGCAGGCAGATGGGGCTTAGGTCGAGCAGCATTTGGAAACCGGGTTTCGAACAACAAGGACACAAAGACAGGATTTCCCGCCAATCCAACCGCTCCATTCCCTTGTCACTCATCACTCCGAAGAATAAGATGACGCCGCATATAATTCATGACCGACATTGCCGAAAACCGCGCGTTCACTTTCAATTGGTTTGCGCCGTCCCGTTTTGCCCTCCTGCTGGCGTTGCTCGTTGTCGCATCTTTTCCGCAGGTCATTTCCGGCGCGCAAACGTTCATCGCGCGTGATTACGGCTTCTTTGCCTATCCTCTGGCGTATTTTCAAAAACAATGTTTTTGGCACGGTCAAATCCCCTTGTGGGACCCGTACAACAATTGCGGCATTCCCTTCCTGGCGCAATGGAACACGATGCCTCTGTATCCGCCTTCGCTGATTTACCTGCTGCTGCCGCTTACATGGTCGCTCAGTTTTTTCTGTCTGCTGCATTTATGGTTCGGCGGGGTTGGCATGTATTTTTTGGCTCGACGCTGGACGGCCAATGACTTCGCCGCCGCATTTGCTGGTACGGCGTTTTCATTCAGCGGCATGACGTTGAATTTGCTCATGTGGCCCAGCCATACGGCCACCTGGAGTTGGATGCCGTGGGTAGTCCTGGCTGTCGAAACCGCGTGGCGCGAAGGTGGAAGGCGCATGGCCATCGCAGCCATCGCCGGCGCGTTTCAAATGCTGGCGGGCGGACCCGAAATCATTTTCTTTACGTGGCTGGTTTTGCTGGCGCTGTGGATCGAACAAATTGCGACCAACGAATTCCCGCGACGCGCATTCTGGCGTTTTCCGGTGATTGTCGCGTTGGTCGCAATGATGGCGGCGGCGCAACTGCTTCCATTTTTGGATTTGACGGCGCATTCGCAACGGCAAGCAGGTTACGCGGACTTGCGCTGGTCCATGCCCGGGCACGGCTGGGCCAATTTCCTGGTGCCGATGGCTTTTGGCGGCGTTCGAGGCGAAGGAATTTTTTTTCAGAACGGCCAGGCGTGGACATCATCCTATTACCTAGGGATCGCAACCCTCTGGCTTGCCCTGCTGGCGATTTGGAAATGCCGGAACCGTCGTGTCTGGTTGCTTACGGCCGTCGCGATGGTTGGCGTGATCTGCGCGCTCGGCGAAAACACTCCCATTTTTCCAGCCGTGCGAAAACTCGTTCCGCAACTGAGTTTCATTACGTATCCGGTCAAATATTTGTTGCTGGTGACCTTTGTCGCCCCGTTGCTTGCGGCATTTTCCCTGGCTCGGCTACGGGAACAGAAACGCGAAATCGGAATTGTCGGCGCGGTCTTGTTAATCCTGATGGCAGCCATAATCATTTGGGTGTCCCGCTCTTCCTTCCCAAATGTCAATGCTCACGCGGCGTTGTTGAACGGATTTTCCCGCCTTGCTTTTCTGGTTTTGACGGGGATCGTGTTTCTTTGCCTCGCGCGGGACACCGATGGCAGGATTCTTAAGCTCGCGCCATTGGCTCTAATATGCGTGGCATGGCTTGACGTGTTGAGCCATGAACCGGTGCAGAATCCCACCGTGCAACCGGGAGTCTATAAACCAAATTTAGCCCGTGAGCAATTGGCCATGAATCCGCAACCGGAATTGGGCGGACCGCGCGCCATGGTGTCGCCGAAAGCATTCCTCCAGTTCATCCAATTGGCTCTCAGCAGTCCGGAAAAAAATTACCTGGCCAAACGGCTGGGATATTGCGCCGATTGCAACCTGCTGGACGGCGCGCCGAAAGTGGACGGCTTTTTCTCCCTCGCCCCCCACGAAAACGACAGTTTGATTTCGATGATTTATGGCGCGACAAACGATTTTCCCAGACTCGACGATTTCATGGGCGTTTCGCAAATCACGGCGCCTGACGAAATTTACCATTGGCTGCCGCGGACGACATTTTTGCCGCTCGTAACCGCCGGGCAAAAGCCGACGGTGATGAGCGACTGGAATGCGTTAACCCTGATGAAAGATCCGAAATTTGACGGAAGCAAAATGGTTTTTCTCGGGCAGGAAGACACACCGTTTGTCACAATCACAAATGGCGCCCTGGCGCAGGTCCTGAGTTCAAAATTCGGGCTGCAGAACGTCAAAATTGAAGTGGATGCCCCTGTTCCATCGGTTGTGGTCGTGGCGCAGACCTATTATCACGATTGGCACTCCTCCGTGGACGGCCGGGATGTTCCCCTGCTTCGCGCGAATTATGCATTTCAGGCGGTCCAGGTCCCGCAGGGCAGGCATGAGGTTGTTTTGCGTTACATCGATCAGGCGTTTGAAGTTGGCGTGGCAATTTCGATTATCGCGTGGATCGTGTGTTTGTGGGCTGGTTTGCGCCGCCCGCACCGTTGATTGCGGAATGGCCCGGCCGATGCTGCTATCGTAAATCCTGGAAATTAGAAAGAATGCCTTTGAATATTCAAACCGAGAACGGCGATTCATGGATTACGCCGCGCCGGTTTGCCGTTTTTCTCGCCATCCTGACGTTTGCGTCATGGCCCGGGGTTTTTCTCGGGCTTCAAATGTTTGTGTTTCGCGATTTTGGATTTTTTTCCGCGCCCATTGCATGGCATCTCCGGGAGAGTTTCTGGCATGGGGAATTGCCGTTGTGGAACCCTCTTAGCAATTGCGGGCAGCCGTTTCTCGCCGAGTGGAACACCCAGGCGCTTTATCCGCCGGTCTTATTTTATCTGCTTCTGCCGTTTCCCTGGTCTTTAGGCGTGTTCTGCGTGCTGCATTTGTTTTTCGGTGGTTTGGGAATGTTCTTTCTTGCCCGTCACTGGACACAAAGCAGTTTTGGCGCAGCCCTGGCGGGTGTCATCTTCGCTTTCAGCGGTCTGATGACAGGCAGCCTGGGTTGGCCGTCCATTATCGCGGCCCTGGGATGGATGCCGTGGGTCGTATGGCTCACGAGGCGCGCATGGAAAGAAGGCGGAAAAATATTGGCTCCTGCCGCGATTGCGGGCGCGCTGCAGATGCTCTCCGGCGGAGTTGAAATAGTATTGTTAACGTGGGCGCTGCTTGGCGCAATCTTTATGGCGGAATTCATTTCAGCCGCCACGCCGCGGGCAAAAATCGTGATTCGTTTTTGCATCGTGATACTTTTCGTTGCCGGCCTGAGTGCGGCGCAATTGCTTCCGTTTTTCGATTTATTGCGCCATTCGGAACGGGCGGCAAATTATTTCACCGCGGATTCCCCAATGCCGCCTTCGGGCTGGGTCAATTTTCTTGTACCGTTGTTTCGAGACAGCTTCGCGCAGGGCATCTATTATCAAAACGGCCAATATTGGATACTCTCCTACTACACGGGAGTGATTACCGTGGCACTGGCGGCGATGGCATTGTGGCGCCGCCGCTCTGTTGAAGTTTGGGTGATGCTCGCTCTGAGCATTTTTTGCCTGGTGTTGGCCACCGGCAACGCCACGCCCCTCTATGCCTGGATGTCCGCCCATGTCGGCATCGTGGGATTGATCCGTTTTCCGGTGAAATTTGTGACACTGCCGGTCTTCGCGATGCCGCTGATAGCGGCGTATGCGTTGAGCGGGCCAGCCGTTGAAACGGTTAAAACAAGCCGGCCGGCTTACTCGTGGCTGCTGGCCTGGTTTGCGACCATTGCACTGATTGGGGGTTGCCTCGTGTGGGCAGCCCGGGAACCGTCGTTCAATCTGATTCAGGCCGTAGTCATTAATGGATTAATTCGTGTCGCTTTTTTCACAGCCATTGTCATCAGTCTATTTGTACTGGAAAAGGTGACCCCCGCGAGGATCCGCGGCTGGCTCCAGGCGCTGGTAGTTGTTCTGGTCTGGCTCGATCTGAATTGTCACTCGCCACAACCGCCGCTGGTAAAGCCCGTTATTTTCAATCCGAACATGCCCCGGCCGGCGGCTCCTCCGCAATTGGGTTTCGGCCGTGCCATAATTCCGGCGGACGTGCTCCATACCCTCACGTTTGCCGCCCACCAGGACGCGACCGAAAATTTTCTTACGGACCGTTTTGCAATGTTCAGTGATTGCAATCTGTATGACGACATCCCGAAATGTGACGGTTTTTTTCCGCTCAATCTCCGCGGGAACGTTTTGTTGAACGGCAACCTGAGCGAACGGATGCAGGACTTTTTGGGAGCGTCCCAGTCCCTCGCCATCAAGGGCGGCGTTTTAGAATGGGCGCCACGTCCAACGTTCATGCCCATGCTCACCGGCGGGCAAAAGCCGGTGTTTGCCACGGATTCGGAAACGCTGGCATTGCTCGCCAGCACAAATTTTGATCCGCGCGCCGAAGTTTACTTGCCACTGGCTGTCCGAAGCGCCGTGACTGTTTCCAACACAGCAACGGTCAAAATTATTTCCGTGGAATATTCGGCACAAAAAATCACGGCCAACGTGGATGCCGGCGCGCCCGCGATGCTGGTGACGGCGCAGTCGTATTATCATCCCTGGCACGCTTATGTGGACGGCAGACCAACGCCGTTGTGGCGGGCCAACTATGCTTTTCAAGCGCTGGAAATTCCCGCCGGCGCGCATGACATAAAGTTGGTTTATGAAGATTGGAACTTCCGAATCGGTTTGCTCATTTCGGCGATCACACTGGCGATCGCAGCCGTCTTTTATTGGATTTCCGTTGTTCGATTAAGAATTCAGAGCTCCCAATTCAGAATTTGGCCCTAAACGTCCTAAAGCGGATATTCATCCAGCGTTTGCACTTTGTCCGCGGATGCATGACCAATCACCAATTTTTCTTTTTTAACCTTTCAAACCCTGATAACGTCTTCTTTTCCAATGATATTGAGTTTTCGTTCTTTCGTAACCGTCGCTTTCCTGGCTGGCGTCGCCGCGCTCGGTCTTTGTTCCTGCTCATCCAATCCGCCTCCAACCGCAACACCTGCGCATGCAGCCATGGGCCGGGAAGAGACCTTATTGGATGCCGACTGGTTGTTCCATTTGAACGACGTTTCCGGAAGTGATGCCGCCGCGCCAGCCTGTGACGACAACCAGTGGAGGCATGTTAATGTGCCGAACGATTACGTGCAGGAAGGAACCTATAGCACTAACAACGTCAGAAGCCATGGCTATCTGCCGTATGAACCGGCATGGTATCGGAAACATTTCACGATTCCCGCATCCGACCAGGGCAAAACTCTGCGATTGGATTTTGACGGGGTTTTCCGTGACAGCGAAGTTTGGCTGAACGGCACTTTTTTGGGCGAGCATCCCAGCGGCTATACTCCGTTTTCTTATGACATCACTCAGATTGCAAAACCCGGCGCGGAAAACGTCATCGCCGTGCGCGTGGACCCAAGCCAATTCGAAGGCTGGTGGAATGAGGGCGGCGGCATCTATCGGCACGTCCGGTTGACCGTCCTGTCTCCGTTGCACGTGGCGCAATATGGAACGTATGTGGTTTCCACCGTTCCCAAAGGCGACCAGGGGGCGGACGATGAAGCAGATTTGGCCATTCAAACCACAGTGCAGGATGACCAGGGGCAGGCAGCCACTTGCCAGGTTCTCTCTGAGATCCTCGCTCCGGATGGAACGCTCGTCGCATCAATCACGAACGATGCAACGGCGCCGGCAAATGGCCAAAACCAGATAGAGCAGCAAACGACGATTCAAAAGCCAAAATTATGGTCCATTAAATCGCCCAATCTTTATCAATTACGCACGACCGTTTTGCAGGACGGCGCGCCGGTGGATGTGACGACCACGACGTTTGGTATCCGGACGATTCGCTATGACGCTGACAAGGGATTTTTTCTGAATGGCCGCCGTGTGGAAATACAAGGGACGGCGAATCACCAGGATTTTGCGGGAGTTGGAATCGCTGTGCCGGACAGCCTGCAGGCCTGGCGCGTGGAACAGTTGAAACGCATGGGATGCAATGCCTGGCGGACCGCCCATAATCCCCCGAACCAGGCGCTGCTGGACGCCTGCGACCGCCTGGGAATGATGGTCATGGATGAAAACCGGCATCTTGGCGATGCTGAGACCCCAAAGTCGCCGCATGGAACCACCTGCACAAATTTTTCGGACCTCGACACGATGATTCTGCGCGATCGCAATCATCCCAGCATCATCATGTGGTCCATGTGCAATGAGGAGAAGTTGCAAGGCAAGCCGGAGGGTGCGCGGCTAATGTCGGCGATGATGCAGGAGGTGCATCGCTTTGACACGACCCGGCCCATCACCTGTGCGATGAGCGGCGGATGGCTCACCAATGGACTTGCCGACGTGGAAGATATCGTAGGCATTAATTACAGCAGGTTGGTTTACGAGAAGGTTCATCAACGTTACCCGCAAAAGGCCGCATTTTGGAGCGAAGACCTCAACCAAAAGACGACCCGCGGCGAGTATGCCGATGATCCTGTGACCGGCATGTGCAGTTGCTATAACCTGAGCGATAAATTGTGGCTGGCCGTGGTGAACCACCCGTACATGTGCGGTACCTTCGTCTGGACCGGTTTCGATTACAAGGGCGAGCCCAATCCCTACGGCTGGCCGGACGTAAGCAACAACACCGGGCTTATGGACTGCTGCGGTTTTCCCAAGGACAAATACTATTACTTTGAATCGTGCTGGTCACCCAAACCAATGGTGCACGTAATGCCTGCTTCCTGGAATTGGCCGGGTAAGGAAGGTCAAAAAATCCGCGTCCTCGCCTTCAGCAATGCAAAAGAGGTAGAACTGTTTTTAAACGGCCAAAGCCTGGGAACAAAGAACGTCCCGCACGACGACTATGTGCAATGGGAAGTTCCGTATCAGCCCGGCCAACTCGTGGCCCGGGCCTACAAAAGTGGACAAACAGTGGCCACGGACACGCTCGAGACAGCCAGTGCTCCTGCGCAAATTGAGCTTTCACCTGACCGAACAGCGCTGCATGCTGACGCAGAAGACGCGGTCGTCGTCCCAGTCACGATTTTGGACGAAAAAGGGCGCGTGGTTCCGGATTCGAGCAATCGTGTGACGTTTCAGCTTGCCGGCAATGGCGAAATCCTGGGCGTCAGCAACGGCGATCCGGCGGACCACGACACGGACAAATCCAATCAACGGAACGCTTTTCACGGGCATTGTATAGTTGTAATTGAGGCGGGCGACAAACCTGGAACGATTGAATTGACGGCGACTTCGCCTGGACTCCGCTCGGGGGTTGTGAGTTTTACGGTCGAGTAACCGCGGGAAAAACTATTGGGAAAGTAGCAAGTCGAAGTGGCCAGGCCCCTAATCCTTCTTTGATAAAATTTCTTCGAGGGCGAATTTAAATACGGTGTAAGCGACTTCGTCTCCCTGATAAATCACGACACGCACTTCCTCCAAACCATGCTGTTCGCTTTGCAAAAAGCCGACAATTGAACTTAGCGCCACCGGCGCGGCCAGGCGAAGCGGATAACCAAATACTCCAGTGGAAATTGCCGGAAACGAAATGCTCTTTAAACCGCGCTTGACCGCAACTTCCAGGCTGCGGCGATAGGCGCTGGCGAGCAGCTCCGGTTCATCATCATCGCCGTTCTGCCAGATTGGTCCGACTGTATGGATCACGTAGCGGGCCTTAAGATCACCGCCGCTCGTGATCACCGCGTCACCGACGGCGCAACCGCCAATGAGGCGGCATTCCCGATCAATCCGCGGACCGCCCTTTTTGCGAATTGCGCCATCGACACCACCGCCGCCCACCAACTCGCTGTTCGCAGCGTTTACGATGGCCTCGGTGTTTTGCTCGGTGATGTCACCCCCGATGAGCGACAGCTTTGTCTTCCCGATTTTAACGTCCATAGCACATCCACCCAGCATTTTACGAACCAGAGCCAGCGGTTCAAGACGCTTTGACAGGGAAATAGGATGGATTATCCGAAACTGTCGAATGCGCTGCGTAGATACTTGGCTACTGGGCTGCGACCCGATAAAAGCGGCTCGGAAAATTCGTCCACGTGGGGTCGCTAAACAAAAACGGACCAGAGCCGAGCGTGTTCGTCTCGACAGGAATCCAATTGGTAAATCCCGTTGAAGCCGAGACGACGACTGATTGATTGGATAGGCCCGTCATGTTGAAAGTAAAACAATTGCTTTGAATTGCGGCCGATGACACGCCTAACGCGTTAACAGTTAGAATGCCGTAACACGGAGGCGAAAATGCTGAACTCGAAATGAGATTCGAGTTCAATAAAGCACCATCAAGAGTGTAACTCGAAAGTTGTCCGGTGGCTTCCAGGACGTAAAGAGTGGAGCCGTTGATTGCAAGGCCGTCAGGAAATAGGAGCCCGCTGATCAGCGCGGCGTTATTGGTCGTGCCATCCAGCCCATATTTGCCAATCGTGCCGTTATTGGCATTCGCTATATACAGGTAAGTCCCATCTGATGCGAGTGCGATCGGTCCCGACGGATCAATAATTAGTTCACTATTGACTGCCGTTCCATCCAAATTGAATTTCCCAACGGAATCACCATAAGTCACATAAAGATTGGTCCCGATGATAGCAACGCCGAGCGGTTCCCATGGATCAAATGAAATCAAAGAAAAATTGACAAGCGTTCCGTCCACCGTGTACTCACTAACACTAGACTCCCCTGCTACGTACAAATTGGTCCCATAAATCGCAATCCCATATCCGCCCACCCCGAATTGGCTTTCAAGTTTTCCGGTAAACAGGTTGAATTTGCATATTCCTGCGGCGGTACCCGAACCCCAATCGGCAACGTAAAGGTTTGTGCCATCCGTGGTAATACCCAGAGGGTCCTCTGCGCCGTCGAAGTCGCTGGCAAGAGCGGCATTGATCGCCGTGCCATTGAAGTTATAAGCGCCCACGACTTTGCCTCCTCCGTTCGCCACAAAAATTTGGCCACACAATCGACAGCAACAAACCATCCCAGTTAGGGCTACGCAGATCATGAGGCGCAGCAGGGCGATTTTCATTGAATATCAATGTTTGTGCTTTAACGGTTTCATATTCTGAGTAACCCGTTCTGACTCGCTTTCCCGATTTTGCTCCGACCATGCCGAATTGCAAGCCGTTTCCCCGCATCAAAATTTCGCTTTCGATTGACTCGGTTGGCAGGGAGCCTCATGACCTGCACCTCTCCTACAATCCCGGACTACTCTGCATAATGCCGCCATCCGCAAAGATGGTTGTAGCCGTGATGTAGCTTGCTCCGGCGCCGGAGAGGAAAGCGACGACGCTCGCGATTTCCTCGGGCTTGGCCATGCGCCCAAGCGGAATGGCGTCGTCGAGTTTTTTCAATAACGCCGGGTCGTTCATGGTGGTGAGATTGATTGGAGTTGCCACCGCGCCGGGACCTACACCGACGACCAGAATATTATGCGGCGCGAGTTCCACGCCGGCGGTGCGCGTCAACATTCTCATGCCGCCTTTTGAAAGGCAGTAGGCCGTGTTGCCGGGCATCGGCCAGTCTTCATGAACGGACGTGATGTTGATGATGCGTCCTCCCCCGCCCTGCTTGATCATTTGCCGCGCGGCGAGTTGCGTCCCGAAAAATGCGCTCTTGAGATTGATGTCCAGCACCTTGTCATATTGCTGCTCGGTGGTGTCGACAATGGAAGTCCGGGTTTCGACCCCGGCGTTGTTGACCATGATGTCCACGCGGCCAAATTCCTTGACGGCGGAATCAATCAGGTTTTGCAGCTCATCCACTTTGCTGACGTCCGCCTTGATGCCGATGCAACGGTCGCCCAAATCATGGATCTGCTTTTCGAGCGCTTCGGTCGCTTCCGGATGGGCGACGTAATCAATGACCAGGTTTGCGCCCTGGCGCGCCAGTTCCAGGACAATGGACATGCCAATGCCGCTGTTTCCTCCGGTAACGATGGCGACTTTATCTTTTAGGTTCATAGTTTTTCGTGCTGCGGTTGCGTGTTGCGTCAAGTATTGCCTGGACGTTTCAGTGTATCGTGCAAATGAGATGCCTGTTTAAGTGTTTGCGTTCGAAATTTTTGCGATTATTTCTTTTTCCGGCCGGACGAGAATAAATGAAAGTACAGCCATGGCAACGGCAATTGCCGCCGCGCCGCCAAAAATGGTGTTTAAACCAAGGCCACCCCTGGCCTCCAACGGCCCAACGCCGAAAGCGGCGATACCATAGCCGATTTGATAAAAAGCGATCAGGCCGCCGGCCACCGATGACGCTATCGCCGTCAATTCTTTCTGCGCAAAGCTGATCGTCAACGGCAACAGCGCCGAACAACCCAGGCCGGCCACTCCAAACGCCAGCAGGCCGGCAACAGGCGCCGTTTGAGGCAGGCACGAGCACAATACAAATGCGCCGGTGAGCACCATCGGCAATAGACGGAAAGCGGCCGACTCAGGAAACCACTTTTCGATAATGGCAAACAGCACGCGACCGGCCGTGACCATGCCCCAAAATAAAGCCAGCGCGACCGAAGCCAGAAGCGCATTCGCCCCGAGGTGATCGATCATGAACAGCGACGCCCAATTGCCATTCATGGTTTCGCAGACGCCGTAGAGCAACGCAAAAACGGCAAATAGCCAGAATCGCGCCGGAAATTTTCCCTTGGCCTGGCCCGCTGACGCCGTTTGCCGCTGGCCGCCTGCCGCAAGCGCTTGCGGCAGGCTGATTGCCAGCAGGACCAGAAGCAGGACGCCCACAAGAAGCGGCAGCGCCCACCACACACCCAACGCCAAAAAGACAGCGATGAATACCGGCGCGAGCGCCGTACCCAGGCCGAGCAACGCGTTTAACCCCAAAATCGCTTTATCCACCACTTCCGGGAAAAACCCCGCGGCAAACGTGTTGAGCGCAGGCACGGTAAATCCGAATCCAAGTCCCATGCAGGTGGTCGCAGCCAGCAGAAGCCCGTAAGCCGCGGTGTGTTGGCCCATGACACATTTGCTGCCCAGCAACAACGCCATGGCAGCCAGATTGGCGACCAGGCCAAGCAGGTAGATGCGTTTGGCGCCCAGGCGGGACATCAGGCCCGCGCCCAGAAGCGAAGAAACAATCGCCATTGCGGCCTGCGGCTCGAACATCGTGCCGTACTGCGTATTCGACAGGCCGTATCCAGCGGCGCTGGTGAACACGGCGCCTGCCGCCGGGAAAGTGACAAGCGCAATACCCTGGACAAGGCCGGCGGCATAGACTGTGGCAATTTCGCTGCGGCTCGCCATTGTGGTCTTATTTCAGGCGTTGCAGCAGGTGATCGCCGACACGCAGCGAATTGGCAATGGCCGTCAACGAGGGATTGACCGCCCCGATGCTTGGGAAAAAGCTGGTGTCCACCACATACAGATTGTCCACTTCATGGGCCTTGCAGTTCACGTCCAGCACCGATTCCTTCGGGTCGGTCCCAAACCGGCAGGTGCCGGCTTGATGCCCGACGCCGGCGATTGGAATGTGTTTGTTTAGATACAACGTGTTCGGGATCAGATGCGGGTGCAGGTCCAATAACCCGAGCATAGACTGCAATTTTTGGCGCAGCCTGTCCACCGCCTCGACGTTGGTGAATTCGTAATGAAGCTGGATTTCACCCTTTGAATTCAGAGTGACGCGATTTTGCGGCAAAGGCAGGTCTTCGCCGGTAAGCCAGAAATCCACGGCGTGGAGCGCCATTTGATCGAGCGAAAAACCGGGCGCAAACCTCGGCGCGTCATCGCGAAACATCGGCCCTTTTGATTTTCCGAGCATTTGAATGTTTCCCAACGGAAATTCCCAATCAGGCGCGCGCAAATAAAAATCATTCAACGTCAAAGTCTTTTGGAACATCGTCGGATTCTCCCGTCGTGAGAGCGCCACCAGCGCGATGGCGTTGTGAAACATATAATTACGTCCCACCCTGTCCGAGCCATTGGCCAGCCCGCGCGGATGTTTGTCGTCGGCCGACATCATCAGCAGCCGGGCGGAATTGGCCGCGCCGCAGGACACCACAACAATGTCGCCGCTAAATTCCTCGTTTCGACCGCCGCGTTCGACAATGACCTTTGTCACTTCCCGTCCGCTCGCGCTGGTTTCCAGCTTGCCGACGTGAGCATCGGTCAACAGCGTGACATTGGGATGCTCCAGTGCCGGACGAACGGCAATGACTTCGGCATCCGCTTTGGCATGGACGAGACAAGGAAAGCCGTCGCACGTATCACACCGGATGCAGCGGCCGTGCGCCATGTCCGCTTCGTTCAGCAGGATCCCGGTGGGCGCGTATGCCGGACGATAACCCGCCTTTTTCAAATTGTCGGCCAGTTCCTGGATGCGCGGTTCATGGCTGACTGGCGGGAATGGATACTGTGCGCTTGCCGGAGGATCGGTTGGGTCGTCGCCGCGTTGTCCGTGGACGTTATAAAGTCGCTCGGCCTGGGTGTAGTACGGCTCAAGGTCTTCGTAGCGGATAGGCCAGTCGGGTGTCATTCCGTCCTTTGTCCGATGGGCCGTAAAATCTTCCTTTCTCAACCGAAAAAGCGCCGCGCCATACATCTTGGTTGCGCCGCCCACAAAATAATGCACACCCGGCTGGAAAGGCTTGTTGTTCTTGTCATACCAAATGTCTTTCGAGACGTAGCGGTTTTTCGGAAATACCTGCTCGGGGTCCCAATTTTGCTTTTCGCGCCGCAGATAGTTGCCCCGTTCGATGATGAGAATTTTTTTGCCCGAAGGCGCCAGCCTGTGCGCGAGCGTGCCGCCGCCCGCTCCGCTGCCGATGATGATAATATCGTAATGGTCCATAGTTAAGATCAAAGCGTTGAAGAGTTAAACCGTTGGCTTTATCACTGGCTTTGGCGGCATGAGCGGATTCCGCCGCGGTTGCAGCAACCGTGCGATGAGGCCGCTCCACCCGGTCTGATGCGACGCGCCTACGCCGCGCCCGGTGTCCCCGTCAAAATATTCGTGAAAAAGGATGTAATCCTTGAAGTGCGGATCGGTTGCCAGTTTCGGATGATATTTCAGGACCGGTCGCTGGCCGTCCTCGCCTTTTAAAAACAGCTTCGTCAGCCGCCGGGAAAGCTCGCACGAAACTTCAAAGATGGTCATGAATTTGCCCGAGCCGGTGGGACATTCCACTTTAAAATCGTCCCCGTAATAATGATGGAATCTTTGCAACGATTCGATGAACAAATAGTTCATCGGCATCCATATCGGTCCGCGCCAGTTGGAGTTGCCGCCAAATAACCGGCTGCGGGATTCCGCGGGCCAATAGCCAACCTCATAGACACAGCCGCACGCCCGAAAATGATAAGGCTCCTTCTCATGAATTTTCGAGAGCGAACGCACGCCGCGCTCGGACAGAAATTGCGTTTCATCGAGCATGCGCCGGAGCAGCGCCTTCATCCGGTGCCCGCGCAACAGCGAAAGCAGGCGGCAGTTCCCCACGCCGGCAACATGCCAATTTGAAATCAATGAGGCCGATTGCGGGCGATGTTCCAAATACCATTCCATGCGCGCTGAAAAATCGGGCAGTTCTTTGAGCATGTACGGCTCAAGGGTTTCCACGGCCAGGAGCGGGATCAGTCCGACGACAGACTGAATTTTTATGGAAATTTCTTCGCCATCCGGCATGTTGAGACGGTCGTAGTAGAATTGGTCGGCTTCATCCCACAAAGCTGGTGTGCCGTCCTCCACGCCATTGATTGCGCCGGCGATGGCAAGGAAATGCTCAAAAAATTTTGTCGCGATGTCCTCGTAAACGTGATTGCGCAATGCCAATTCGAGCGAGATGCGCAACAAACTCAGGCAATACATGGCCATCCAGCTCGTGCCATCGGCCTGGTTCAGGAAACCGCCCGTGGGCAACGGTTTGCTGCGGTCGAAGACACCGATGTTGTCGAGCCCCAAAAATCCACCTTGAAAGATATTGCGTCCTTGAGCGTCCTTACGATTGACCCACCAGGTGAAATTTAACAACAACTTTTGAAAAACGCGTTCCAGAAAAACCAGGTCCCCGGGATTGTCCGGGTCAGTTTCCCGGCGCTGGCGGCGATCAATCTGAAAGACGCGAAACGTCGCCCACGCGTGCACCGGCGGATTGACATCCCCAAAGGCCCACTCATACGCGGGCAATTGGCCGTTGGGATGCGTATACCATTCGCGTGTCAGCAGGACGAGTTGGGATTTGGCGAATTCCGGGTCAATGTCCGCCAGCACCAGGCAATGAAATGCCAGGTCCCAGGCCGCAAACCATGGATACTCCCATTTGTCGGGCATGGAAATGATTTCGCAGCAGTTGATGTGTTTCCAGTCGCAGTTGCGGCCCTGCTTGCGCTCCGGCGGCGGAGACGGCTGGTTCGGGTCTCCCCGCAGCCATAAATCCACGTCGTAATGAAAAAGCTGTTTGCTCCAAATCATGCCGGCGAACGCCTGGCGCTGCACGAGCCGGGCATCGGCATCCTGAATATCGCGCTGAACTTCCGCGTAAAACTCATCGGCCTCACGCCGGCGGCTGTCGATGATGGTGCTAAAGTCTTTCCATGGTCCGGCGGCAGGCACGCCATCCTGTTTCATCAGGCGCAGCCGAACGCTGACCGGAACTCCGGCCTGCACATTTAATACGTAAAGCGCTCCGGCTTTCGTGCCGGTTTTGTCTGGATTCACCGCCATGCGATTTCCGTTCACGACATATTCATGAAAGGCGTCCTTAAAATAGCCCCGGATCTGGCGCCCAAACAGCCTGCGGGCGTTTGTTTCATTCTCGCAAAAAAGCAGTTCCGGCTTTCCGTCGCACTCGAGCCGGAATTTGCCAAGCTCGCCATGCTCTATTTTGATGCCGCCGCTGTTCGCCGCAAGCAATGGCTTAACCGGATTGAGTTTCCACGACCACACGTTGCGAAAACAAATCTGCGGCAGCAGAAATAATTTTGCCGGCGCAGGTCCGCGATTGTGAACGGTCACCTGCATCAGAATGTCGTCGGTCGCAGCCTTCGCGTATTCGACAAAAACGTCAAAATAGCGGTCTTCGTCAAAAACGCCCGTGTCGAGCAATTCAAATTCGGGCTGGTCGTCGCCGCGCCGGCGATTCTCATCCACAAGCCGCGCGTACGGATACTCCTCCTGCGGATATTTATAAAGCATCTTGAGCCAGGAATGCGTGGGAGTGGCGTCGAGGTAATAATACAATTCCTTCACGTCCTCGCCGTGATTACCCTCGTCATTGTCGAGGCCAAACAGGCGTTCCTTGAGAATGGGGTCTTTGCCGTTCCACAACGCCAGCGAAAAGCACAGGTGCTGCCACCGGTCGCTGAAGCCGGCGATGCCGTCTTCGCCCCAACGATAGGCGCGGCTGCGGGCGTGGTCGTGTGGAAAATAATTCCAGGCGGCGCCGCTCCGGCTGTAATCCTCGCGAACAGTCCCCCATTGGCGTTCGGACAAGTAAGGTCCCCAGCGCCGCCAATTCTGGCGGCCCATTTTATCTTCGGCGAGACGTTGCTTTTCTGCTCCCATTGGCGCGGACGAGACCATCGACTCCGAACAACGGCGGGTAGTGTCTTAAATCGGCTTGGTGTACACGCTTTAGCGTGCTTCGGAGCAGCTTGGAAACCGGACGGCGAACCCGGAACACCCTAAAGGGTGGACACCAAACCGAATTAGGCCACTGCCCAACGGCGGCACACCTTGACATTAAACGCACCTCTTGCGAAAGCAAATTGTACAATTTTAATGAACTTCAAATTTTGGTATCAGGCATATCGCGCGTTGCGTCAGGAAATGTGCTCGGGTCGTACCACGCAACACGCAACTGGACTTACAGTGTCTTGAGATCAGTCGAAAGAATCTGGAGATCGGCTCCGCCTCGCCGCTTGTTTCTCCCTCATTCGTTTCTGCATTCTATATAGAAGGTAAAGCAACACCAAAAGGCAAAGCAGCAGATACAGCCACAGCAGACTGCGTTGCAGAACCGCGGTCATGTGCCTGTCAAACGGCGCCATGGCTGAATTAGGGTCCTGGGCCAGGACGCCTTCGTTCGTTACCGAGCCCGAAGTCTTGACCGCGGGCCGAGAAGCCAGAGAAGATGAGCCGGACGGACCGGATTCGTTCGCTCCTTCTGTTTGAGAAAGCCCTTGATCGGATGAGGAGTTGGGCGCTATCGGACCGGTTTGTGCGGCTGGCGACTGATTCGCCGGTGCCCCTCCGGCAGGTCCTGAGGACAACGCGCTCGGATAGGACGAAGAGGAGCCAGAACCCGCGGAACCGGTGCCAGAAGAGGCTGAAGAACCGGATGAACCCGATCCACCAGATCCGCTGGAGCCGCCCGATCCGCCAGAACCTGAGCCACCTGAACCTCCCGAACCTGATCCGCCGGAGCCGCCAGCGGCGACCTCTATGTCAGGCAAAACCGACGGCATGAAAAAGCTTTGCTCGAAGGGCGATGAAGTTTCGCCCGCGTCCAGCGAAAAGTTGTTCCATTGTTCAACATGGCCGTCCGCAAAAACCATGTTGCCCTTAAATTGATGCAGCTCCCACGTCCAACCCAGGTCGCTCTCCGGCCCAAATCCCAATATGGTCGGCTGGTCAAATGAATTCGTGGCCAAATTCCGGTCTCCGGCCAGAATGGAAGTGGGTTTATCAAATGTTCCCTCGACGCCCACGAAATAACTCAGGTTAGTATTTTGCAGCGATGCGAAATTCGTCGCCGCTGCCCGCTGGTCCGACGGACAAATTAAGAGTTGCGGCTGAACCAGTTCCGGCGAAAGCGGCCGAAAATTCAGATATGCCGTGTAGAAGACTTCACCCACAGCAAACCCGCTCTCGACATATTCCAACGATCCGCCGTCATTGGTTGAAACGGCCATCGGAAATTTTCCGTTGTGGTCGCCGGAAAATGTGTGAAAGGCCAAACCGACTTGCCCCAAACCGTTGACACACACAATGCGTTTGGCGCGAGACTCAGCCTTATTCAGAACGGGCATGAGGAGCGCGGCCAGGATTCCGATGATTGCAATAACCACCAGCAATTCAACCAGCGTAAATGCCCGGGTCAGGCAACTGGACAAATTCGGCTTCATGCCTTGTGGGGCTATAAGCACAACAGATGCCGCGGCGTCATTTTGCTTATTTCCTTGGAAATTGAGAAAAGTGGATGGCCGTTAACCAAAGAGAACGCGTGAGCTTCACGCCAAAGCGCGTGAAAATATTACGCGGCGCCTGGTAGGGACGCTGCGCTGCGGCGTCCAGCGCCGCGTGTAGCGGCGCAACAACTGGAATCGGACCTCGTTCGATGCATGTTCCGCCCGCTCTGCGTCCCTACCAAGCGACAGTGTTTGGATGCGCCGTCCTCCAGCTCGCCGTTTCTTATTGAACTTTGTCAGTTAATCACTAAAAGAATATCCTGGTACTCGATTCGATTTATTTTAGATGCAACAGTTTTACGAGCAGCTCGCAGCGGTGGTGGAACAAAGGCGGCCCTTTGTCCTGGCATTAATATCCGGCACAAAAGGCTCCAGTCCGCAGCGCATTGGCGCAAAAGCCCTCTTCTTTCCGGATGGAAAAGTCATCGGCACCCTTGGCGGCGGCTGCCTGGAAGCCGAAGTCCATGCGCGCGCCAGAAAAGCGCTTCAAACCGGTGAACCGGCCACGTTTGATATGCTGCTGGACCATGATTTTGGATGGGATGACGGCCTGATTTGCGGTGGACGCGTATCGGGGCTGATCCTCCCCGGCGCCGCGGACGCCGGCCCTCTCTGGCGTGAATTGGCAAACGTGAATGGCCCAGTCCGTTGGGGCGTCAAAAAGGATTTCTCAATTTCACGCCTCGAAAACAATGGCGGGGGAGATTGGCTTTATGAGGAAACGGTCGCGCCGCCGGCCGAATTATGGATTGCTGGTTCAGGCCACGTGGCCCAGGCGGTCGCTCCTCTGGCGTTGAAACTCGACTTTGCCGTCACCGTTTTTGATGACCGGCCGGAGTTGGCGAATCACAATTTCTTTCCGCCGGAAACAAAGCTACGGGTTGGCGCATGGCATGAATTGCTAAAAGAAAAACCGTCCAAATCCCCCGCCTTTGGCCTGATCGTGACGCGCGGCCACCAGCACGATGCCCTCACGCTGTCAGAATGGATTCATCTGCCGTTCGCTTTTCTGGGCATGATTGGCAGCCGCCGCAAAGCCCGCATTATGCGCGAACAGTTTATTGCCCAAAAAATCGCCACCGCTGAACAGTTCGACCGGGTGGCCTGCCCCGTCGGGCTGCACATTGGCGCGACCGGCACACACGAAATCGCCGTGAGTGTGATGGCGCAGTATATCCAGAAACGGGCGGAGCTAAAAAGAATCTGTTAATTCGAGTAGGCTTCAACAATGCGGCCAACGGCAAGAAAGCAAACTGACCCGCCCGCCAATAAAAAAAACGTGAGAACGATCACTTTGCCGATTACCCGGCGCGGTTGGGCCTCATCGCCTCCGAGCAGTCATCAAGCGTCGCGATTCGGTATTTCATGTTGGCGTTTCGGATTTCAGGTCTGTGTTCCGTGCTGAAGCGTCATCCAGTTATCTTCCAGCCGGTGGAATCCGATGTGCTCCCAAACGCGATGCCTTCCCGGCCATCCTCTTCGCCGAGACTCATGCCTTCTGCCGTGCTCCAAAGATGATAGACAGGGTCATAATCGTCCAGCGACATGATACGAATCGGATAAATCACGATTTTTTTTGATTATTTGAGTGTAAATCGCGTTTTTTGGCCATCGAAAAGGGACAATTCGTTTTTTCGCAAAAATCCGAGAGAATTTACCCCGGAAAATATGGGGTTTTTGAAAGCGCCAAGGTCTTTTTTGATGGGGAACTGTCCCCCCATCAAGGCGGAATGTGGGGGCAATTCGCCGCGTAAGTGCCTGGAAATCAAGGGGCACAGTTTTTGGTTCGTGGAAAGCCCTTTTTCGATTCTTTCGTATGCGTTGGGACCATGAACCGGGAAACGCCGTGTGAGGACACACGGCCTACAAGATCGAACGGGTTCTTGCAGGCCGCGTGCGCTCACGCGGCGCAAGTTGGAGAGTTTCAATGATTCGCAATTTATCGCTGCGGTGTTGCGCGACACCGCTGCCAGGACCAGGGTGACTGCCAGGACTATTAGTACGGTCATGGTAGCAGCTTCCCAGGCTTTTGGACAATTACAAGAACTAGTGCTTAATTGCATAAATTAACGATAGTATTTCGCAGTTGGGATCCTTTGACTTCCCGCTTGCGCCACTTGAACGGTTTGGCCTTGGGGTTGTAGGCGGCGATAAATGCTTCGATGGCTTGGCG